>Ga0182019_10000089_pt1 | contig 44432 bp, 36 predicted proteins | sample 812E2MmetaG_FD_120483 | JGI IMG/M metagenome (GOLD analysis project Ga0182019, IMG submission 120483) | Permafrost microbial communities from Stordalen Mire, Sweden - 812E2M metaG | ecosystem: Environmental > Terrestrial > Soil > Wetlands > Permafrost | place: Sweden: Stordalen | collected...
CAAGGTCCGGCTTGTGGGCCGGCTGGGCGGAGACGCTGGGAAAGCGCAGAAGTTCGCACAGTTCGTCAATGAAACGCGGCTGGTTGGCTTTGAGGTAATTGAGGACGGCTTTCATAGGGATTGCGGTCACGGTTTACCGTTTGGTCAGAGATGGCAAAACGAATAGCGCAGCAGCCGGCCGCATCCAGACGGTCAGGCGAAATCGATCGACGGCCGGGCAGGAAGCGCGGCGTTCAGGCTCGCTCGTCCCGGAGCACCCGCTCGATGGCATGGGCCAGGTCGGCGATCTCGTAGGGCTTGGACACCATCCCGCGGAAGCCGTGTGCCTGATAGTTGGACAGGACCAGGTCGTTGGAATAGCCGCTGGAAACAATGGCGCACACCGCGGGATCCAGTCTCAGCAGTTGCTCCATGGCTTGGCGCCCGCCCATGCCACCCGGCACGGTCAGATCGAGGACCACGAGGGCATAGGGCCGGCCCTCCTGACGTGCACGCGTGTATTCCCGCACGGCTGCCTCGCCGTCCTTGACCGCGGTGACTTCGTAGCCAATTCGCCTGAGCATTACGCAGCCGACCTGCAGGATCATGTCCTCGTCATCCATGAACAGGATGCGCACCGGACCGGACGCGGCCGGCGGGGACGCGATCGCCGCGGGGGTATTCGCCGCATCCGGTGCACTGGCGGCGGCGGGCAGCCAGATGCGGAAAGTGGTGCCCCGGCCAATAACCGATTCGGCGGAGATATGGCCGAGGTGCTTCTTCACAATGGAATGCACCGTGGCGAGGCCGAGGCCGCTGCCCTGTTTCTTGGTCGTGAAATACGGGTCGAAGATGTGTTGCAGATCCTTCGGTAAAATCCCCGGACCATGGTCCGCAATCGTCAGCTTCACGTAGCGACCGGGCGCGAGTACCTGATTGAGTTCGGCGCCGACCAGATCATTCTGCAGGGTAATGTCGATGATGCCGCCGTCCTTCATGGCCTGCACGGCGTTGATTACGATGTTCTGAACAACCTGGCCGATCTGGCCCTTGTCAACATTGGCCGGCCAGAGATCACCCGGGATGTCAAACTGGCACCGCGAGTGCGAACCGCGCAGGGCAAACTCAGCGACTTCGCGAACCACGTCAGGCAGAACCACCGCTGCGCGGATGGGTGCGCCACCCTTGGCGAAGGTGAGCAGCTGCTGCGTAAGATCCCGGGCGCGTACGACCGCCTTCTCCGCGTCGCGCAGCGAGCTGGCGGACTCAGGTTCCATTTTGGAGTCCAGGCGCGCGAGCGAGAGATTGCCCATGACGACGGTCAGCAGGTTGTTGAAATCGTGCGCGAGGCCGCCGGCCAGCAACCCGAGCGACTCGAGTTTGCTGGCGCGCAGCAGTTCGGCCTCCAGCTGCGCCTCGCGCTTCAGCTGCTGGCGAATCTGCTCGGTCTGCGCACTCACGCGGCGTCGGAGCGCGGCAACCCAGACGATGAACAGCAGGATACCCACGGCCAGCGTGCCCGTGAAGCCGAGAATCCGTCTGCGTGTTAGCCAGGAGGGGCGCGTCAGCACGGCAATGTCGCCAGCGTTGCGCAGCTGAAATTGAAAACCCGCCGGCTGCGCGTGGGTTTCGGCAGCGGGTCCCGTCCAGTCTTTTGATAAATGGCTTCGCGCAAGAGGATGCGGCCGCCCTGCCGTCCGGGAAATCCGACGACGTCAATCCGGGCGCCAGGCTCAAGTGGAGTCTGTTCGCGGGAGAGAACCAGGAGGGTCTGCCCGGCGTCCGCGATGTGAATTAGGTGGCCCGGGGAGTACTGCAGCACGACGCCCGATACCTTCAGCCGGTGGGTGCTCGACAGCAGGGAATCGAACTGACCAAGGCTGCCGAGCGAGCGGGCCGGCAAGTCAAAGGGTTTTTCCGGGGCCGGCTCCTCGACCTGCACATACGCCGCGCCCGGCACATAGAGCGTGATCCCGGCCAGCTTGCGTTGCGCATTGGCGTTGGCCGAGCAAACACCATGCAGCCGGATGACCGCTCCGACCATGGCCGAAACGTACTCGCTGGCGGGCAGCACCGCGACGAATTCACCTGTCGAGGCAACAACTTCCAGGTCGTTCCAGGGCCCCCGGCGGCGGATCTGGCGGAGATAGCCGCGCATTTCAACCCAATTGGCGTTTTCGGCCCCGGTCAGTGCACTTTCCAGGGAGGTCAGACTGGCCTGGGGCAGGACCAGAGTGCTGACCTTGTCGAATCTGGAGGCTATTACGACCGGGGCAAACGGGCCCATGGCGGTGACCCCATGCACCTCGAGATTCCGGCCGGGACCGAACACTGCAGATGTCGACTTCCCCCGCATGACGCAGATGCCACCGCTCGAGTCCTGGATAAAGAAGAACGGGGAGTCCGGGTGGGACCACGTCACGACTCCCGTGAGCCAGACCGGCAAACTCTCCATTGCTTCGGGAGCTGACATCTCGAGCACCTGCTGGGCGAGTCGCAGGGTTGTCCGATTCGGCTGGACCGCGGGTACGGTGGCTTGGTTATTGCCTAGACGAAAGAGACCGGCGCGCAGCCGCCATTCCGTGCCAATGATCGCCGGATAACCCACGGCATCGATTATCGCATTGACGGGACAAAGCGTCGTCTGACCGGTGAGCACGTCGATCTGTCCGCTGTCATCACGGACTTTCACATATCGTCCCGGCTCCTGCGCCTTGACCGCGCCGACAATGTGCGCGATCCGGTCGCCCGGGAGGCGCGGCAGGTTCTCGATCGGAACGACCGGAGTCTGGAAGCGAGGGTCATTCTCAAGGCGGTTGACGATGGTCAAATGCTTCATGCCCGGAATGAGCACTTCCAGGGAGGAGAGTTTGTCGTCCGGTCCGATTTTCGGATTGTAGACACCCTCGATACGCACATTTGTGTCGCTCAGGTCGGGCACCTGGTCATTTGGCTCGAGCTGCACCCAGGCGAAAATAGTTTCCCCCTCCACCGAGAGGGTCAGGTACAGGTGGGTGGGATCGAGCCGCCGGAAGTGATCGACCAAACCCTCGCAGGTGACGAATCTCCTGATGGCCTGCCGGAACTGCGTGACCTTGCCGGCAATCGAGTAGGGGACCAGCCGGGACGAGCCTTGCTGAGTAATGGTGGCATGCTCGAACGAGATGTCGGCGTTGGGCGGCAAGATTGTCCCGGTAGCGACTATGTGTTGACCGGCTTTGAACAGGAAAAGATTGTCGCCATAGGGAACGTAGGCGCCCTCACCGTTGGCGTCCTGGACAAAGAGCATTTTCCAGCCCGCGTCGGTATAGGTCACATCGCATTCGAGCCGCAGAAGCACCGGCCGGGACTTTTGTTCAGGGGTCAGATCCCAGTATTGCTGGATATTCGTGATCAGCGGTGCGGCGTCGACCTGGGTTTCCGCCGGTTTCGACGGCTGGTCCTGCGCGACCAAGCCCGGCGCAGCCAGCACCACCAAGAGCGTCCAGACAACGCTCCACCCAACACGGGGGAATCTTTTCAACTGACGGCATATTAGAAACATGGCAATCTGCTGCCTAAGACCAAGTGAACCGTTAGGCTGACCTCAGGATCAGCACAAACCTGCTGGAGATAAAGCCAAGAGATGCGGGCCGGAGGCGATTCTTTCGCTTCCGTTCAGCCGCCGACCCTGCTTCGCTTGGCCCCCATGGAAGTGATCATCTTGGGTTCGGGCACCTCGCAGGGGGTGCCGATGATCGCGTGCCGGTGCGCGGTCTGCACCTCCGCCGATCCGCGCAACCAGCGCACGCGCTGCAGCATTCACGTGGTCATGGACGGCCTGCACATCCAGGTCGATGCCGCCCAGGAGTTCCGCGAGCAATGCCTGCGCCATGGGGTTGACTGGCTGGATCTCTTCATCCTCACCCATGGTCACGCCGATCACGTGGCCGGCATGGACGACCTGCGGCGCTTCTGCGACCTGCTCGGCGGCAGTGCGCTGCCCATCTATTCGACCGACGAAGGCATGAGCCGCGTGATCGCGATGTATCCCTACGCGATCATGGAACGGCCGGTGGTGCGCGGCTACCCGGCGTTCAAACTCGCCGAGTTGCCCCCGGTGCTCGAGTTGGAGCAGGGGATCATCCGTTCCACGCTCCTGCCGCATGGCGGGGTCAACGTGCTCGGCCTGGTTTTCGAGGAGCGCAGCAGCGGGGCGAAGTTTGTCTACTACACTGACTGCAAGCGCGTGCCCGCTGAGGCCCGGGCGCTGGCGGCGGGCGCGCAGGCCATGGTGCTCGACGGACTGCGCCCGGAGTCGCACCCCACGCACATGAACATTGCGGAGGCCGTCGAGGTCGCCCGCCTCATCGGCGCGCCGGTGACCTATCTCACCCACCTGACCCATGCGGTTGACCACGGACCCTTCGAGGCCACGCTTCCGCCGGCGGTCCGCCTGGCGTATGACGGACTCAGATTGAAGCTTTGAGCGGGACTCGTGAAGTAGAACCACGCTCAGTCTCCGAGGAACACAGACCGTTCAGTTAATCATGTAGGAAGCCAGCTTGCCCGTTCGACAAGCTCAGGGTCCCGAGCGAGGTCGAGGGACGGGCGATTTGCCCTCTGCCATCCCCCTCCGCCGGGCCTTCCGCCGTCGCCAAGCCTATGGCGGACAGGACGGAGGACCGATCGCGCGCACCGGTCGGCCGTAGCTTTATGCGAAGGCTGAAGCGCGCTTCCTACAAATGAACAGGTCCGGCTGAGCGCGAGCGGGCCGCGCGGTGTTGGCGGCAAATGCCGGAACTGGCAAAGCCCGATCCGGAACCTGATTTCGCGGGCCCGTTACCGGGCCGAGCTACCGCAGCGCGCGGATCTCCGGCACGCGCCACCACAGGTACAAGCCGTACGCGAGGGCGATGATTCCCCCCAAGGCCGCGCCGGCGGGAACACCAAAGTGTTCCGCCACGGTGCCGGCAATCAGCGATCCGATCGGAAAGAAGCCCACGAACACCATCATGTACACGCTCATGACCCGCCCGCGCAGGGCGTCGGGCACGGTCGTCTGCACGAGGGTGTTGGCCGTCGCGTTTTGCGTCATGAACGCAAGACCGGCCACGACCAGGAATCCGATAGTCAGGTGAAACGACTTGGACAACGACAGGGCAATGACCATCACCGGAAACAGCAGGTTGCCGACCGTCAGGATCAGCCCCTTGCGCTGATAGTTTCCGAGCGAGGCAATCACCAGGGCTCCCGCCAGCGCGCCCACCCCGATGGCCGTGCTCATAAAGCCGTAACCAACGGTTCCGGCATGAAGGACGTCCTGGGCGAACGCCGGCAGCAGCGCCATATAGCCAAGGGCAAACATGTTTGACACCGCGACCAGCGTAATCAGCGGCCGCACGGTCGGGCTATGCCAGATATAGCTGAGACCCTCCCGCATCTGCGTCAGCGGAGACTCCGTCGAAGTGGCGCCGACATAGGGCTTCACATCCATGAGGGCCAGTCCCGCAATCACGGCCAGGAAACTGACGCCGTTCAGCACGAAACACCATCCCGCGCCGACTGCGGCCAGGATGATTCCCGCGAGCGCGGGGCCGACGATCCGGGCGGTGTTGAACATCGCCGAATTCAGCGCGATGGCGTTCATCAGTTCCTTGCGGCCAACCATCTCGACCACAAACGCCTGCCGCGTCGGCCCGTCAAAGGCATTCGCCGTGCCCAGGAAGAACGCCAGAATCGCAATGTGCCACCACTGGATCGTGCCGAGCAACACGTCAGCTGCCAGGATGAACGCCAGGGTCATCATGGCCGTCTGGGTGACCAGAAGCAGCCGACGCTTGGGCACCCGGTCGGCCACGACCCCGGCCCAGAGTGAAAAAGCCAGCACCGGCACGCCGGAGCAAAACACCACGACGCTCAGCTTAAACGGTGAGCTCGTCAATGCGTACACCAGCCAGGCCTGGGCCACATTCTGCATCCAGGTGCCGATCAAAGACACGAGCTGGCCGAAGAAGAACAGGCGGTAGTTGCGATGCTGAAGTGCGGCCAGAGTGTGGCGCAGTGCGAAACCACTCGCCGGAGCGACCCGGCCGGGCGAGCCGGCGGGAGCCTGGGCGGAATGGCGGGTGTTGGGATCGCTGTCACCCATATTAGAGAAGGCGGGGCAGGCTTGGTGACGAAGCAGCCCGCGTCAAATGATCCGCGCGGCGATAAAATGAGCTTATGATTCTTTGACGCAGGCTGCTGCGTCCGCATTTCGGCCGCAGAATGTCTGGTATGGGTCGGGGCGCTTTGCTGGCCAGCAGAGTCGCGCCCTCCGGAACGGGCGCAGGCCCCTCGGCAGGCTCGGGGCGGTGAGCCCGTCGAACGGGCAAGCCTGCGCCCCTTTCCATGGTTTTCGGAAAGCCTCCAGCGCTCGCGGTCATCGATCCCGATGCCCCCGGATCGACGCTGCGAAAACAGCGGGGTTCACGCGTGCTTGCCATTGGCGAAAAAAACGCTTGCTTAAAGCCTACTAATGAAATCTAGATTGAAATAGTCGACATTATGAAGCTCTCCAAGAAAGGCGAGTATGCCCTGCGGGCATTGATCGATCTCGGCATAGCCACCGAAGTCGGCCGATCGCTTGTTCAGGTCACTGAACTCGCCGCAAATGAGCAACTTCCGATCAAATTCCTCGAGCAAATCATGCAGTTGCTCAAGGAGGCGGGTCTCGTCGAAAGCCAGCGAGGGAAATTCGGCGGCTACCGTCTCGCCCTGCCAGCCGGCAAGATTGCCATTGGGCAGGTCGTGCGCCTGATCGACGGCCCGCTGGCCCCGATCGGTTGCGTTAGCCAGACCGCCTATGAGAAGTGCTCCTGCCCCGATGAAACGCACTGCGGCCTGCGCATGCTGATGCTCGATGTGCGCAACGCCATCACCAACATCCTCGACCGCTATTCGCTGGCCGACGTGGTCGAAGTGACGTTACGCAAGATGCGCCGCGACGCCGTGCCACTGCCTTTCACCCAGCCCTTGCGCGCAGCCCAGCAGGCGCGCGAACGCCGGAAGCATCCCCTGGCCACTTGGTCCGGCCGGCTGCAGCCGGTCGAAGGACTCATCAACAATCTCCTTGGAGATTACGCGATATGAATGCGATCAAGCCACCGGCCCTCCGGGCCATGCTCGCGGCGGTGACCTTGTCCGCCGGACTAATTCCTGGGCGCGCGGCGGACGACTCCGATGCGGAAATCAAAACGCTGCGCGAGCAGATTCGGCTACTAGACGAGCGGTTACACCAGCTCGAGCAGAAACAGCAGCTCAAGGAGCAGGAGGCGGCCGCCGCGACCAAGGCCGCTCCCAGGATCATTGCGAGCGACACCGGCTTTGCGATTACCTCGGCCGATGGCGCCAACTCCCTCAAGTTGCGCGGCCTCGTGCAGCTCGATTCGCGGACTTTCTTCGCTGACGGCGGCATCGTGAACAATGCGTTCGTGCTGCGCCGCGCCCGTCTGTTCTTTGAAGGCACGATCGGCCGGGATTTCTCCTTCCAACTCGTGCCCGAATTTGGCGGCGGCAGCTCCACTGGGTCCACCGTGCCCAGCATCCTTGATGCAAACCTTGGCGTCACTTTGAGCAAGGGATTGCAGTTCAAGATCGGCAAATTCAAATCCCCGGTCGGCCATGAGTTGCTGCAACCTGAGACGTCGACTCTTTTCAGCGAGCGCTCGCTTGCGACCAACCTGGTGCCCAACCGCGACCTTGGCATCCAGGCCTCGGGTGAACTGCTGAAAGGCACCGTCAATTATGCGGTGGGCGTCTTCAACGGTGTGGCCGATGGCGCCAGCTCGACGAACGCTGACTTCGATAACGACAAGGATGTCGCCGGCCGGGTGATGGCCTCGCCGTTCAGGAACCGGGTCGACTCGCCGGTGCAGGGCCTTAATCTCGGCGTATCCGGCAGCTTCGGCCGTGAAAAAACTGCCAGCGGTCATACCAGTGCCTACCGCACAGACGGCCAGCAGGTGTTCTTTTCCTACGCCGCGAGCACGATCTCCGACGGCCAGGCCTGGCGCCTCTCGCCGCAGGTCGACTACCGCTACGGTTCTCTTGGTGTGCTTGGCGAATATGTGCTGTCCACGGTCAATGTCCGTCCCAGCCTGACCGGGCCCAAGGCCGAGTTGCAGAACCATGCCTGGCAACTCGCGGTCGGCTACGTCCTCACGGGCGAGAAGTCGTCCTATGCCGGCTTGGTGCCCGCCACGAACTTCGACTACCGCCAGGGCACGTGGGGTGCGTTTGAAGTGGCTGCCCGGTGCGCCAACCTGAAGATCGATGATGCGGCCTTTCCGCTCTTTGCCTCGGCTGCCAGCAATGCCGACGAGGCCACCGCCTTCGGGGTCGGCCTCAACTGGTATCTGAGCAAAGCCGCGATCTTCAAGTTCGACTACTACCATACCAGTTTCGGCTTTAACCCGGCCGCTCCCCGGGTTTCAACCGCTCCCGTTCTCCAGCAGGACGAAAAGGTCTTCATTACGCGTTTCCAATTGGCGTTCTGACCCCGCCCACCGGAATCCCCGCTCATGATATCCCGCGCTTTCCTTCTGTTGCTGCTCTCCGCGATGGCGGCACACGCCGAGAAAGCCGTCCTGCGCGTCGGCTATTTTCCCAACATCACCCACGCCCAGGGCGTGATCGGCAGCCAGACCACGCGCGTAGGCCACGGCTGGTTTGAACAGCGGCTGGGACCCGACGTCACGGTCCAATGGTTTGCCTTCAACGCCGGGCCCAGTGCGATGGAGGCAATCTTCGCCGGCTCCATCGACCTGACCTACGTCGGGCCGAATCCCGCGCTCAATGCCTACATCCGGTCGCGCGGCGACGAGATCCGCGTGCTGGCCGGCGCGGCCGAGGGCGGGGCGGCGCTGGTCGTGGCGGGCGACGGCCGCATCAAGACGCCGGCGGATTTTCGCGGGCGAAAACTCGCGACGCCGCAGTTTGGCAACACCCAGGACGTCGCTGCGCGCGCCTGGCTGAAGAAACAGGGCTTCAAAATCACGCAGACCGGCGGCGACGTGTTCATCCTGCCCACGGCCAACCCCGACCAGCTCGCGCTTTTCCAGACCGGCCGGATCGACGCCGTCTGGACCGTCGAACCGTGGGTGTCGCGGCTCGAGCAGGAGGCGGGCGGCAGGGTCTTCCTGGAGCAGCCCGACATCGTCACGACGCTGCTCGTGTCCAGCGTCCGCTTGCTGAAGGACCATCCGGAACTCGCCGGGAAATTCCGCGCGGCCCACGCCGAACTCACCGCCTGGATCGGCGACCACGGGGACGAGGCGCGTGCCCTCGTCCGCGCCGGCCTGAGCGCCGAGATGCGCCGGGAATTTTCCGCCAGCCTGGTCGCGAGCGCCTGGAAGCGCCTGCATTTCACCGCTGGCCTCCAACCGGCGCAAATCGAGGGCTTGGTCGCCGACGCGCAGAGCGCCGGCTTCCTCCGCGACGCCCTTCCCCTGGACCGTCTTTTTTCCGGAAAACCATGACCCTGCAACAGGAACTCGCCGTCACGCCCAGTGCCAAGCTGGCCGTCAAAGAAGTCTCGAAGACCTTCCGTACCGACCGCGGCAGCGTGCACGCCCTTGACCACGTCACCCTGAATGTCAGCGAGGGCGAGTTTGTCTGCCTGGTGGGGCCGAGCGGCTGCGGCAAGTCGACCCTGCTCAATATCATCGCGGGCCTGGAGACGCCCGATGCGGGCTGGGTGCTGACGGACGGCGAGCCGATTCGCGGCCCGGGACGCGATCGCATGATGATGTTGCAGGAGACGGCGCTGTTTCCCTGGCTCGACGTGTTCGACAACGTGATGTTTGGACTGAAGCTGAAGCCCGGCCTGTCGACGGCCGAGCGAAAAGAGGTGGCGGACTATTACCTGCGCCTCGTCGGGCTGGAGCGATTCATGCACGCATACATCCACGAGCTTTCCGGCGGCATGAAACAGCGCGTGGAGCTGGCGCGGGCGCTGGCGCCCAATCCGCGGGTGTTGCTGATGGACGAGCCCTTCGCATCGCTCGATGCGCTCACCCGCGAGCAGCTTTACGGCGACCTTCAGCAAATCTGGGAGGACCGCCGGAAAACCATCGTGTTCGTCACCCACAACGTCCGCGAGGCCGCCTGCCTGGGCGACCGCGTGGTGCTGTTCTCGCCGCACCCCGGGCGCATTCGCGAGGAATTCAAAATCGCGCTGCCGCGGCCCCGCGACATCAACAGCGTGGATCTCGCGGAACACGCCACGGAAATCATGCGCGCCCTCAAGGGGCATCTGCGCGCCACGGAGGTCCAGGAATGAAACGCATTGTCGTCGCCCTAGTGTTCTTTGCCGCGCTGATCGCGGCGTGGCAGTACGCTTTCACTGCCCGCATCTGGTCGCCGGTGCTGGTGCCGTCGCCCGGTTCGGTGGCGCTTTTTCTCTGGGACAACACGTTCAATCCCGGCACTGCCGGGGCGCCGAATCCCAACCAGTGGCAGCTATTCCTTGCCATCGGCATCACCCTGAAGCGGCTGCTGGCGGGATACTTGATCGGTCTGGCCGCAGGCCTCCCGCTGGGGCTGCTCACCGCGCGCTTCCGCCCGGTGCGCGACACACTTGGCGTGCTGGCGCTGGGCCTGCAGGGCCTGCCGAGCGTTTGCTGGGTGCCGCTGGCGCTGCTGTGGTTCGGCCAGACCGAAGGCGCGATGCTGTTCGTTGTCGTGATGGGCACTTTGTGGTCTGTGGTCCTTGCAACCGAGGCGGGTGTGCGTAACGTAAACCCCATCTATATCCGGGCGGCGCGCACCATGGGCTCACGCTGGCTGCACATCTGGCTGAAGGTCATCATGCCGGCCTCGCTCCCCTTCATCGTCAGCGGGATGAAGCAGGGCTGGGCCTTCGCGTGGCGCTCGCTCATGGCCGCCGAGATCTTCGTCACGATCCTGACCGGCTTCGGCCTGGGCCAGATGCTGCACTACGGCCGCGAACTCAACGCGATGGACCAGGTGATCGGCATCATGGTGGTGATTGTTGTCATCGGATTGCTCGCGGACAAAATCTTCTTTTCCCCCTGGGAAAACTTCCTGCACCGGCGCTGGGGCACCTCGAAGTAGATCCGGCCCGGCGGCGCGTTGCCGTCTTTCCTCCTTAACTCGCAACCAAAGCCCAAACTCAATCATCCCTGAATCCTATGGCCAAGATATATGACACCATCGTTGACACGATCGGCAACACGCCGCTCGTCCGTCTCCACCGCACCGCCCAGGCCCACGGCGCCCTCGCCGACGTGCTGCTGAAGCTCGAGTTCTTCAACCCGCTCAGCAGCGTGAAGGACCGCATCGGCGCGGCCATGATCGACGATGCGCTCAAGTCGGGGCGCATCAACCAGGACACCGTCCTGATCGAACCCACCAGCGGCAACACCGGCATTGCGCTGGCGTTCGTGGCCGCGGCGCGCGGGCTGAAGATCATCCTGACCATGCCCGAGACCATGAGCATGGAGCGCCGCAAGCTGCTCAAGATCCTCGGCGCGCGCCTGGTGCTGACCGAGGGCCCGAAGGGCATGAAGGGCGCCATTGCCAAGGCCGAGGAGCTGCAGAAGCAGATCCCCAACAGCGTCGTTCTCCAGCAATTCGCCAACCCGTCCAATCCCGAGATCCACCGCAAAACCACCGCCGAGGAGATCTGGCGCGATACCGACGGCAAGGTCGACATCATCGTATCGGGCGTTGGCACGGGCGGCACCATCACCGGAGTGGGCGAGGTGCTCAAGCCGCGGAAGGCCGGTCTCAAGATCGTGGCGGTGGAGCCCGACGCGTCGCCCGTGCTGTCGGGCGGTCAGCCTGGCCCGCATAAGCTACAGGGGCTTGGCGCCGGCTTCATCCCGCAGGTGCTCAACACCAAGATCTATGATGAGGTCATCCGGGTGAAGGAGGCCGATTCGGCTCCAATTTCGAAGCAGGTTAACCAGCAGGACGGCATTCCGATCGGCATTTCGTCCGGCGCCGCGGTCTGGGCCGCGCTGCAGCTCGCCAAGCGCCCTGAGAACAAGGGAAAGCAGATCGTCGTGATCGTGCCGTCGAGCAGCGAGCGCTATTTGTCCACGTGGCTGTTCGCGGACCTCAACACCGAGAGCGACTCAATCGAGGACCTCATCAAGAAATAATCCGCCGGCCGCACGGGGATCTTAGCCGGAACTATTCATCTGTAGGAAGCGCGCTTCGGCCTTCGCATGAAGCTACGGCCGACAGGTGCTCGCGACCTGTCCTCCGTCCTGTCCGCCATAGGCTTGGCCACGGCGGAAGGCCCGGCGGAGGAGGATGGCAGAAGAATGATCGCCCGTCCCTCGACCCCGCTCGGGACCCTGAGCTCGTCGAATGGGCAAGCGGGCTTCCTACATCATCCACTGAACGGCTTATGCTCCTCTGGCGGCGCCCGCGGTTCTTTTGCGTGGATCCGACTTAATAAGAGCCAAGTCAGTTCCGGGTCCCCAAGAGTTTGTTGGCCCGTGCACAACTATGTTCAAGCTTGAACATAGTTGTGCATGAGCTTGCGCGCAATTCGCGCTCGCGATGTGGCAAAGAAAAAGCCCGCCGTTTCGGGCGGGCTTGTGAATCCAAATGGAGCAGGTCTTACCTCATGGACCAGCGATTGAGCGCAATCAGATCCAGAAGTGACGGGCCGGGCATCGAGTCATTCGCACCGCCGTCATTTGCCGTGTCCGCAGTCGTCATCGTCCCGCTCCTTGGGGAGCTGGCGAATCTCGAAATGCGTTACGACTTCTCCCATGCTGCTGGTGGCCACATTATTCGCAGAGTCCATCTCCCAGTTGGTAACACCGTCGGAATAGACATTGTATTCAAGTCCCCCCGCATTGAACGAGAGTCCGAAGTAATCAAACCCTGCATTCTGTCCGTTTACAAAGACAAGGTTATCGAACAAGGCGACTAAAGTGGTGGCAGGGTTCGCGTTCGGATCAAGGGTGTCGATCAGGACCGTCCGCGGAGCCCACGGAGCGAGAAAATCGTACCCATGTTGCAAGCCAATGATCTTCACACCGTCTCTCTCCCCGGTGATGGCGATGATGGGATAACCGCCGGCATCAGAATAGAAATCGCCGGTCGTGATGATGGCGTTAACGCGATGGTGACCGTAGGTATACTTGAGCGACCAACGAACGGCAGCTTGGGACTGGCAGGCCAATCCGAAGGCAGCGAGGATTAACAGTGCGAGTGTCTTTTTCATGTGTCCTTTCATGTGGGATGGAGAACTGATTCTCTACGGGGGAGTGTGGTTGTTGGTAGCGGCGGGGTAGGGGTCGCCGTGACCAGATTGGGTTTCCACCGTGCTATAAAGAATTCGGAGGCGAAGGTTACACGGGGCGGCGAAGCCGCCGCCAAAGCGGGAAGGAGCGGGAAATTGGGAAAGCGGGAAAGCGTGGCGACCTTGGCGCCCTTTGCGTGAGGCAACCCTCTGGCATGGGCTGGTTCTCACACGGAGACGGACAAAGGGATGAAGGAGAACGATACCCTCTCCGTTCCCTGTTAAAAATCTGGGGTTGATATCGTTCTTCGTCGCGATGGCGGGCTTGCGTTGCGTCCTGGAAGCAGGCAGAAGTTACGCTTCCGTGGCGTCGAAACACCCATCGGCGGACGAGGCCGGGACCGCAGCGCGCGGCCCTGGTGGATTTGCAACCACGCACTGGAGCATGATCGTGCGGGCGGCGGAAACCGGGACACCCGAGGGCCGGGCCGCGCTGGAGGAACTCTGCCGGACCTACTGGTACCCGCTCTACTGGTTCGCTCGGCGGCGCGGGCTCGCGCCGGCTGACGCCGAGGATCTGACCCAGGGGTTTCTCGCCGACCTGCTCGCCAGGGGCGCGGTGGCGCAGGCCGATGCAGCGCGCGGGCGGTTCCGCACGTTCCTCCTTACCTCGTTTAGGAACTTCCATTCCTACCAGCGGGACCATGCTCAGGCCGCCAAGCGCGGCGGCGGGCAGGCGATCGTGTCGCTCGAAGCCATGCAGGCAGCCGAGGCGCGGTTCGGTACCGAACCCGCGACCACGGAATCGCCGGAAACGGCCTACGACCGGAAATGGGCGGTCAGCCTGATCGAAATAACCTTTGCGGAAATGAGGCGCGAATACGCGGCGATCGGCAAAGCGGCGTGGTTCGACGAACTCAAGGCCGCGCTTTGGGGCGGCCGGGGTGAAATCAGCTACGCCGAAATCGCCCGCCGGCTCGATTCGACCGAGGGCGCGGTCAAGGTGGCGGTGCACCGGCTGCGGCAGCGTTTCGGCGACCGATTCAGCGCCGAGGTGGCGAAGACCGTCATCGACCCGGCGGAGACCGACGATGAGATCCGCCACCTGCTCGCGGTCGTCAGCGTGTAACTTCGGCCGTGGATTTCTTTAAAGTACCAAGGGAGATCCTTCCCGCTCCATGATCGTTATGACGTGCCAGAGTTGCGGCGCCGCGCTGGACACAAGCACGGCCGATCCGCTGTGTCCGGCCTGCGTGTTTCGCGCGGTGTTGGAAACGATGCGCGATAAAACCGCGGCGGCGGGGCATTCGGTGCTTCCGCGGACGTTTGGCCCCTACGAGTTGGTGGAGGAGATCGGCCGGGGCGGCATGGGGGTGGTCTATGCGGCGCGGCAGCCGGCACTCGGCCGCACCGTGGCAATAAAACTTCTGCTGGCGGGTGCCTACGCAGGCGAAGTTGCCTTGCGCCGGTTTCAGTTGGAAGCCGCCGCGGCCGCCGGCCTGCAGCACCCGAACATCGTCGCGATCCACGACTGCGGCGAGGTGGACGGCCAGCCATACTACGCGATGGATTTGGTGGCCGGCCGCAACCTGGCGGAGATTTGCGGCGGCCGGCCGTTGCCGGCCCGCCGCGCCTCGGAGATCCTGCGGTTGCTGGCCGGGGCGGTGCACTACGCGCACCAGCGCGGCGTCCTGCACCGCGACCTCAAGCCCTCCAATGTGATTGTTGACGAAGAGGACCGGCCGCGGATCACCGACTTCGGCCTGGCCAAAATGCTCGGCAGTACGGAAGGTGGAACGCTGACCGGCCAGATGCTCGGCTCTCCCAGTTACGCCGCAACTGAACAGGTGGCCGGCCGCGATGCGAAGATCACCGTGGCCAGTGATGTGTACGGCCTGGGCGCGCTTTTCTACCATCTGGTGACCGGGCGGGCTCCGTTCAATGCCGCGACCCCGGCCGAAACTTTGCGGCTGGTACTCGAAACGGATCCGGTGCCACCCCGGCTGCTCAATCCCGCGTTGCCGCGCGACCTGGAAACCATCTGCCTCAAGTGTCTGGAGAAGGAACCGACCCGGCGTTACGCTTCGGCGGCGGAAGTGGCCGACGACGTGGAGCGCTTCCTCGCCGAGCGGCCAATCCGCGCGCGCCCGCCGAGTGCACTCTACCGGATGCGCAAGTTCGCGCGGCGCCACCGCACCAGTATGGCGGCGGCCGGCTTTGCCGTGCTCTCGCTGGTCGTCGGGCTGACGATTGCACTGGCAGGATATCGCCGCGCCGTCGTGCAGCGGCGCGCGGCCGATGCCGCTCGTGGCGAGGCCGGGCAGCTGGTCGCGCTCATGTCGCACGATTTAAAGCCGGTCGTCGAGGAACGGGGCGGGTTGCCGCAATTGCTGCAAATGACTGAGGCGACGGTCCACTATTACGAAACGCTGCCGCCCGAACTCCGCAACACCAAGACCGATCAAGGGCAGGCCGACGCCCTGGCCGCGCTGGGGCGCCTGCGGGGGCGCTCGCTGAACAATTTCAAGGGCGCCGAAGCAGCCCTGCGGGCAGCGCTGGCGTTGCGCGAGAAGATTGCGCGGGATAATCCCGATGATCCCGAGGCGGCTGCCGCGTGGTTGTCGGACGAATATGAACTGCCTGAGGTCATCGGCGAATCAAGCGCGACTATCTCCGAGGCACGCTGGGTGGCAATGGTCGGTCGCGGGCGGGAACTCCATCGGCGGTTTCCCGGCAGCCTCCGCGTAACGCAGTGCCTGGCGGATGTTCTGTCTGGGTACGTTGGTTTTATCTACCAACAACTCGGCAAGCCGCGCGAGACCGACGCCAGCTCCGCTGAGCGCGAAACACTGCTCGAGGAGGTGTTGGCCTTCCAGCCAAAGGACAAGATGCCTCCCGATCGCATCGGAAAGATCCTGAACGCTCTGGCCAGAGCTTCGGAAGCAGCTGGCGACGTTGGACATTCGGCGGCGCTGTCTGGGCAGGCGCTGGCCTATTGCTCCGACGCGTTGAAAGCGGATCCCGGGAACCTCAAGCTTCGCGAGCAAACGGCGGAAGCAGCAACAGTTGCGAGCCATCGCTGCCGTTCTTGGGAAGCGGTACGCGACGCAGAGCGCATAGCCCGCGAGCACTTTCGGGTGCTCATCGAACTAAGCCCCGATGATCAGGTGTACCGACTCAAATACGCCTCGGCGCATTTCATGGAGAGCTGGTACCTGTTGAATCGCGCTCCAGACCTGGAAACCTCGCGAAAGGCGTTTCGCGAATTCCTCGCCCTGCTTGAGCCAATCCTCGATCGGGGGGGGTATTATGATCAATGGCAGACGCTGAGCGTCCACACCCACCTGTTGCTCGGCGTCATCGCGGCGTGGTTGGCCGAACCAGCCGAAGCCCGGAAAGAAATCGAGCGGGCTCAACTGCGATTGGCTGGCTATTGCAATAGGATGCCCAAAGGGGCGTTTGGGCAGTGCATTGCGCGCGTCAATTTTCTTTTCATGAAGGCGTCTGTCCTCTACTGGCTGCGCGATTGGCCCGCGGTGGCGGAATCGGCGCGGGACAGCCTGGCGGAGATCGAAGCCGGGCTGAGGCAAGACCCGACCCATAGCGGACTGCTTCTCCGTCAGGCCGAGGCCGACGCCTTTCTCGGCATAGCAGCGCAACGCGAAGGACGGTCGGCCGAGGCTATCTCCCGGTTGCGGCCGGCCATCGGGATCGCGCGCGCAACTCCGCAGGTGTATTCCATCCTGGACCTGCACGGGTTTCTGGGAACGGCCCAGCGAGCCTTGATCAGGTCGCTCGTGCAGAACGGCGACAACGAAGAGGCCAGGCAGGTCTCTGAACAGCTCGTGCGATTTGAGTTCGAGGTCCCACATGTTTCGGAGTTGCCAGAGCAGGAAGCGGCAGCCGGGGCGCTGACGCTCGCCGCGAGCGTCAGCGATTCGGCGGAGGCGCTTCGGTGCATCGGACTTGCCGACCGCGCAAAGACCATGCTGACCAGTCCGGCACTCGTTGGTCGGCTCACGGTGGAGGGGAAAGAGGACCTGGCGACGATCGCTCGGCTGAAGGCTGCAGCTGCGGCGAATCTGGCGCCGGGAGCACTGGAAGGGATGGGGCGGCAACTCGACGCCGCGGCGGCGACCGATCCGGCAGCCAGCGAACGGTTCGCGCAGGCTGGCGAAGCCGCGTGGAATCTCCTACCGGTCTCGTCAGCGATCTCTTCGCCAGACGCGCGCGAGGCGGAACTCGGTGCGCGCGAAGACTATCGCGCGTTGATGGCACGGTTTCCCGAGAACGAAGCCTACCGCTTCCTCTTTGCGGAGACGCACCGGATGGAATGCTACGTGCACTTCGGCTGGGACGGCCAGATCGAGCCGGCGCGCGCAGCGTTCCGGACATACGATGGTTTGCTCGAGCCGTTCGTGGGTCGGAAGGGATACGACAGCGTGTTGCGGATGCGCCTGTTCAACAGCCTGCACCTGGCTCAGCTCGCCGCGTCGGTCGGCGACAAGGCCGACGCCGACGGCTGGCTCAAAGAGGCCGGGAAACGATTGGAAGCCTACCGCGATCACCTGCCAGAAGGGTCGCTGGACCGCGGCCTCGCTCTCATTCGATATCTGGAGGAGTCCGCGTGGAGTGCTTGGTGGTTGCGCGATTGGCCTGGGCTGGCGCGGCTGGCGCAGAAGGCGCTGGCGGAATGCGATGCCGCGCTGAAGGAGCAGCCGGCCAACGATGAACTGGTCAAGCACCGGGCGACGGCCGATGGTTTCGCCGCGTTGGCCCTGGCCGGCGCGGGCCAGAGCGCGGAGGCTGCGACGCGGTTGGAGGCGGCGAGAGACACTTTGAAGGCAACCCAGGATACCCCATCCCTCGCCGGCTCTTGTGATGGTGGCACGGTTATATGGACCATCGAGAATGCCTGGGTCGAAGCGCTGCGGAAGAAAGGCGACTTGGCGCAGGCCCGGAAATGGATGGATAATTTGCAGTATGCCTATGAGTGGTGGGTGCCGAGTTTTCCCGAATACTGGCGGGCCCAGAAACATCTGGCCATAGTCCGCATTCTTGCGGCGAGCTTCCTCGATTCCGCCAGTCCCTTTGAGGCCGCCAAACGGAAGGAACTCTTGGACCAAGCCGCCGCGACCCTTGCCCCCGACAAGTTCGCCGGCCGACTGACGGTGGATGTGCAGGAGGCGTTGCAGGAGATCGAGCACCTCCGCGCCGCGACCGCCCAGCTGTAGCGGTGACACGCCGAGGAGAACAACTGCGCGCGCCGCCTTGCGACGTTACCAGGAGTTCCTTGGCCCGTGCACAACTATGTTCAAGGTTGAACATAGTTGTGCACGGGGACCCGAACCAGGGACGACTAATTCCTGGGTCGTTGCGTTTTCTGGACCCGGTTGCCAGGAAGCTGGACTCTGCCGGCTCGGCGATTCGGGCTCCTCCGTAGCGACTAGTAGCCTTTGAGGAGCGCGCCCGCAATCCAGTTGTAATCGCTGTTGGCCGGGCGCTCCGCGCTGAGCGCCCGAGCGTGAAAAACTGAGCTGACCGGCACTCCGCCCAGATTTCGCCCGCTGGGAAACAGGTCCCACACGACTTCCCCGATGCCAACCAGCTTGAACTTCACCAGGCGCTCCGCTCCACGCGACAAGCTAGGCGGAGGTCACGGCGTTCCGACTTCGGATCCCAGTGAGCCGATGTTCGATCTCCTCCAGCGGTACGCCTTTGGTCTCTGGAACCATCAGCTTCACCCAGAGGAGTTGCAGCATCATCATGCCGCAGAAGAACAGGAAGACGTAGCCTGGTGCGAAGGCTGTCACCATGCTCGGAAAGAACGTCGTGAGCAACGCGGCGAAAGTCCAGTGCGTGAGGCTGCCGAGCGCCTGGCCGTGCGCCCGGTGGCGGTTGGGGAAGATCTCCGAGATAAGCACCCAAATGACGGCGCCCTGTCCAACCGCATGCGCGGCAATGAAAGCAAAGATGCAGGCCGGCACGATGGAAAAATGCCCGGTGAAGAACGCCCACGACGTGAGTCCGAGCGAGAGGATGTAACCGAACGAGCCAAGATAGAGCAACGTGCGGCGGCCCAGCCGATCGATGAGCCACAAGCCGACGAAAGTGAAAAGGAGGTTCGTAACCCCGATGCCCACCGATTGGAGCATAGCGGCTTTGGGGCCGAGTCCGGTCAACTCGAAGATGCGGGGCGCGAAGTAAAGAACGGCATTGATGCCGGACAGTTGGTTGAAGAACGCGATGAAGCATGCGAGCAGGATGGGGATGCGGAGACGGCGGGTCCAAAAGCGTCCGGCTTCAACCGGCTCGTGGGAGAGGACCAGGATTTCGTCCGCCTCCGCTTCGATCTTTGACCGGGGGACATCTGGGGTGATGAGTTGCAGCACCTCGATGCCTGCCTCGCGGTCCCGCTTGCGGCCCAGCAGCCAGCGCGGGCTTTCGGGAAGACCCAGGCAAAGGGCGGAATAGATCACCGACGGAAACGCCGCGACCCCCAGCATCCAGCGCCAGGCATTTTCCCCAACGCCCCGCAACAGATAATTCGAGAGAAAGGCGATGATAATGCCAAAAACGATGTTGAACTGGAACAGCCCCGCCAGCCGTCCGCGATAAGCGGGAGGCGCGATCTCGGAAATGTAGAGCGGCGCAGCCACGGTGGAGACGCCGATGCCGAGGCCGCCAATGAAGCGCGCGGCAATGAACCATTCCACGTTCCCTGCGTAGCCACAGCCAACGGCTGAAATGACATAGAGGATTCCAATCGCGAACAGCGTCGGCTTTCGCCCGAGCCGGTCGGTCGGCCAGCTGCCGAGCAACGAGCCGACGACGGTGCCGTAAAGCGCCGAAGCCATCGCGAACCCGTGCAGGCCTGGGCTGAGTTTCCAGAGTGATTGAATCGTCTGCTCGGCTCCCGAAATCACCACCGTATCAAAGCCGAACAGAAATCCGGCGAGCGCCGCCGTTAATGACCACAAGTAGATGCGAGCTTTCATGGTGGAGCTCTGAGGCTGGGGAAGGGGATTCCGAAATCGGGACCTTGAGGGAATGCCAACCAAGGACCGGCTGATTTCAGGATTTCCCCGGGGCGGGCGCCCGGCTCGCCGGCTCAACTCACGGCAGCTTCATCACGTATGTGACGCTGGTGACCGCCCCGCTCTTGTCGGTCGTCACCAGGAACCCCATCTTCGCCTCGAAGAAATCGCCGCGCACAAACTTCCATTGCGGTCCAGCGTGCTTGAAGACCTTCGCCTTCTGGTCGCTGTTGCCGATGATGGGATAGACCGCGTCGAGGGCCGCCTGGAATACCCGGGCATCACTGTCGTTCTTAAGTCTGAAATCCGGCCGCAACATCTGCAGGATTTCGGGATGATCCCCGTCGGTGCCCGGCCGGCTGACGCTGACAAGTCGGTCATCCTGGCGCGCGACGACTACGGAGCTTTGGTTTGTCCCCCCTTGGCCGTCGTCGATGGAGACGTTCAGCGTGTAGAACGGTGTGGCGAAGACCTTGATGACAGCCGGATCGCTCACACGAACGGGGTCGATCTTGACCACGTCCGAAAAATGCTTCTCAAAAAACGCTTTGTCATCCGCGGGAAGGTCCCCGCCCCAGGCCCGGGTGGCCAGCATCCCCAAGACGAGGGCGCCGATGAGAACCGGCCGCCGTAACGTTGCATTGCGTCCGCAATTACCGGGGTAAGCGTGCGACATGGCGATTGCTGGCAGTGTTGCGACCGAAACCTGGACCGGGCAAGGGAAAACCTCTCGATCCTCGATGTTCCCCGAGATCCCGCGGGAGCCCGAATAAGGGGCAGACCTATTTTGGGGCGCGCAAAGGGCGGGAGCCGGCGGCGTGACTCCTCCGCATCCTCACGAACGCAGCTACGGGGAAAACCGGCAGCGCATCGACGAGGGGCCAAAATAAGCGATGGGCCGATTCCGGGGTTCTGGCTCATGCACAACGATGTTCAACCTTGAACATCATTGTGCATGAGCTCGCCCGGGAAAACAGTGCCTTGGGCCTGAAGAGGGGACGGGCCAATTCAAGTTCGTCGTCACTGGCCGCGTCCTCACGGACGCAGCTGCGGGGAAGAGCATGGGGCGTGACTCTCCGCGTCCCTACAGACGCAGCTGCAGAGGAGCCCTCCTCGTAACCAAGCTCGTGAGAATCTGGACTCCACGGGATCATTTCACAGAGGGAGAGAACTACCGAATCTCAAAGAGCTGGTTAAAAATGGATTTCCTGCCGGACTTTTCTTGACTGTGGGGGATAAAATGGGGAGAAATGGGTCATTCTGGGGCACGTAGCATATTCCCCTCCATGTCCTCCACTACCCGACCGCGTTACACCGGCCATTTCCGACATTCATTGGACGACAAGAATCGGCTGACGATTCCGTCGGGCTGGCGCGTTGCGCACACGGAGGAGGATGAGTTCGTCGCCCTGCCGCACCCCGACGGCTACATCGCCGTGCTGCCGCCGCCCGAAGTCGACCGGCTCTACGAAAAGGCCGCGGCGAAGAACCTGAGCGACAGCGAGGCCCAGGACGTCCTCACCCAGCTTTTTGCCCACGCGCAGACGCTGCGTTTCGACAAGCAGGGCCGCATCGGCCTCACGCCCGATCTGCTCGCGCACGCCGGCATCGCGAAGGACGCCGTCCTTGCCGGTTCGCTGAGCAAGTTCGCCATCTGGAGTCCGGAGCGCTGGGACGTGAAAGGCCGGCGCATGGACAGCCAGACGTATCGCGACCTCATGCGGCGCGCCGGCATCTGATCCGCCCGTAATCCTTTGCCATGAATAACTCTCCAACCATTCGCACGACCAGTTTCAGCCTCTGGACCATGGGGCATCGCCGCTATTATTCGCCGATGCTGCATGCCGCTGGGGGGCCGGCCGCCACCGATACCATGGTGACTCCGCGGGTGCGGCCGAGCCTGGTGCTGCGCAGCGTGCGTGAGCCGGGACTTGACGGCACCGCGGAAACCCCGGTGTCCGGTGAACAGAACCGGCGTTGATTCCTTATGATCACCTTAACGGTCATCGTTTGCGGAGGGCTCCTGCTGGCGGGCGTCGTCGCGGTGCTGGTTGCCGCAAGTAGCGCACCCTTGGCCTACGAGGACGGGCTGGGTTTCTTTGAAGGCATCGAGCCACCGCCTCAGGAAACCCTGGCGACTGGCGCGGGCCCGCTCGTTGCAACCGCGCTTCCCGCGCCCAAGGGTTACGAGGACGGGCTGGGTTCTTACGAGGATGTCGAGCCATGGCCCCAGGAGGGACTGGAGGCGGCGGAGCCGGTCCTGTCGACCCATCGCGCCACTCCTCATGCTCACGGTGTCCGATGACCACCCATGTCTGGCGATGAACACGGGCCACCAGCCGGTGCTGCTGCACGAGGTGCTCGAATTTCTGGCTCCGCGTGCCGGTGGTCGCTATCTCGACTGCACGTTTGGCGGGGGAGGGCATAGCCGGGCGATCCTGGCGGCCGCGGCGGATACACAGGTCGTGGCCCTCGACCGCGACCCGGCGGCGGCGGCCCGCGCGGCGGCGCTCGCTGAGGCGTTTGCGGGGCGCTTTGCGCTCCTTGACCGTGATTTCGGCCGGCTCGCTGACTTCGACCTCGGCGCCTTCGACGGGGCGCTCTTCGACCTGGGCGTCTCGTCCTTCCAGTTCGACGACGCAGCGCGCGGCTTCTCTTTTCGTCAGGACGCCCCGGTTGACATGCGGATGGACCCGCGCACCGGCGTGCCCGCCTCGCAATGGCTCGAGACGGCCACGACCGAGATGCTGGCGCGCGCCATCCGCGACTTCGGCGAGGAGAAACACTGGCGCCGCATCGTCCGCGCCCTCCAGACCGCGCGGAAAACCGGGATGCTGGGCCGCACCGGCAGCCTGGCCGCGCTGATCAGCGACGCCATTCCGGCCCGGGACCGCCATGCGTCGACGATCCACCCGGCCACGCGCACCTTCCAGGGCATCCGCATCGCGGTGAACGACGAGTTGGGGGCGCTGGAGCGGGCGCTGCCCGCCGCCTTTGCCCGGCTCCACCCCGGCGGGGTGCTGGGCGTCATCAGCTTCCACTCGCTCGAGGACCGCCTCGTCAAGCAGCTCTTCCGCCGCTGGTGCGGCCAGCCGGAAAGCGCCGACGACGCCACCCCGCAGCAGCTCCGCACCCGCCTGGCCGAGCCGCTCACCCGCCGTCCGGTCACCCCGGGCGACCCTGAACTCGCGGCCAACCCCCGGAGTCGCTCCGCCAAGCTCCGGGCCCTACGCAAACTCTGAAGGGCCGTCACCAATTCTCTCCCGCTACGCCCGATGAACAAGTCCGCCGCCAACGCCTTTATCAACCAGGTGCTCGTCTATACCCTGGTCATGCTCGTCTTCACCGGGTCGATCGGTTTCGGCACGGTGTGGCTGCGCCATGAAATCTCGCTGGCCGCCAACCGGAACAAGAACCTGCGGACGCACCTCGCCGAGGTGCAGCGGCATCTCGACCAGTTGACCGCCGAGATCGCCGCCGCGCAGAGTCCGGACGCGCTCATCCGCCTGGACTCGTCGATGCGCCTGGGATTGGACATGCCGCGCCAGGAGCAGATCCAGCGCGTCCCGGGCGACGTCGAGCAACAGCTGGCTGCCAGGCGCAATCCGGACCTCTTTGTCGCCGAGATTCAACCCGCAGGTTTCCGCCGCGGAGGGACGCGCTGACGGCCATGTCGAAGGGATTCGCTTCCAATTACCGGATGGTGATTCTCGCCACGGGCATCTTCCTGTGCTTTGGCGGGGTCTCGGCGCGCCTGGCCTGCCTGCAGGTGGTGAAGCGAACCGAGCTGTTGAAATACGTTGAGCAGGCCCGCCGGTCGTTCGTCGTGGAAAACGCCCGCCGGGGAAATATCCGCGCGACGCGCTGGGGTGCGGAAGGCGCCCTGGACATCGATGAGATACTCGACGCGAGTCGCATCCGTGCGAAAGGCGCTCTGGAAACCGATGAAATCCTCGCCACCAGTCGCACGCTCGTCGACGTCGGACTCGATCCCCACATGCTCCGACGGGAGGACGAGGTCCGCTGGCCGGACCTGGCCCGGTTGCTCGGCCTCACGCTGACCGACCTCCGCGCCACCGTCGCCCGGCGCGCCCCGGAAACGGCCGAGGACGACGGGCCTGACGCCAAACCCGTGCAGTGGGTGAAGCTCGCCGAGGGCGTTGACGAGACGATTTTTGACCGGATCAACGAGCTGAAGATCCGCGGCGTCTACGGCAACCGCGTCTACCGGCGCGTCTATCCCCGGAATTCGCTAGCGGCGCACGTGATCGGTTACGTCAACCGGGAAGGCACCCCCGCCGCGGGCGTCGAGCATTACATGGACTTTTTCCTGCGGGGCCAGAACGGGTGGCGCGAGTCGGAGCGCGACGGACGGCGCCAGGAGCTTGCGCAGTTTCGCACCCGGGAGGTGCCGCCGGTCGACGGATTCGACGTGGTGTTGTCGATCGACACGTACGTGCAGCACCTGATCGAAAAGGAGCTGCAGCAAATCGCGGAGAAGTATTCGCCGGCCAAGGCTACCATCATCGTGAGCCAGGCAAGCACGGGCTATATTCTCGGCCTGGCCAACTACCCGACTTTCAATCTCAACGAGTTCAGCAAGGCGCCGCTCGACGCCCAGCGGAATTTCGCGGTCACCGACGTGTACGAGCCCGGATCGACCTTCAAGATCGTCGCTGCGAGCGGCGCGCTGAACGATGGGCTGGTGACGCGGGACAGTGCTTTCGACTGCGGTCTGACCGAGATTGACTATCATGGGCGCCACCTGCACCTGCCCAGGGAGGACCATCCCTTCCACGAGCTGACGGTTGCCGAGATCATCTGCCATTCCAGCAATCGCGGCGCGGCCCAGCTGGCGATGCTGCTGGGCGACCAGCGATTCTACGCCTATACCCGCGCCTTTGGTTTTGGCCAGAAAACGGGCTTTCCCTTCGGCGGGGAAGTCGTCGGCCTGCTCGAATCTCCGAAGCATTGGGACGGCCTGACGATCACCCGCATGCCGATGGGCCAGGGGGCGATCGCGGCCACGCCGATGCAGATGCATTGCGCGATGGGCGCCATCGCCAATGGCGGCGTACTCCTCGAACCGCAGTTGTTCCGCGAGGTCCGCGATGCCGACAACAAATTGGTTTTTGCGTTTGGGGACCTGCCCCGCCGGCGCGTGGTTTCCGAACGGACCGCCGCGACCATGGCGCGTCTACTCATGGCGGTCGCCTCGCCGGAGGGCACCGCACCTGAGGCCGCTGTCCGGGGCTATGAAGTCGCGGGCAAGACCGGCACGACCGAAAAGCTGGTCGACGGCCGGTATTCCACCACCCATCACGTCGCATCGTTCGTGGGCTTTTTCCCGGCCAGCCGTCCGCGGGTGGTCCTGTCCGTCATCGTGGATGATGCCACGGTGCCGAAGTCCCTCGGCGGCATCGCCTATGGCCGGGTCGTGGCCGCGCCGGCGTTCCACGACATCGCCATGCAGCTCATCCAGTATCTCGACATCAAACCCGTCACCGAACCACCCGGCAACCGCCTCGCAATGCAGGGAGGCCGCTGGTGATCGCCTACCTCACGCAGAATCACTCCCTCATCCACGCCTTTCGCCTGCCGCCGCGTGAGCTGAACTCCGGCGGCCGGCAAATGCGGCGCCGCATCTTCAAAATGGCACCGAAACTCCAAGACTATTTCCCGGGCGACGAGATCGTGGCCGTCAAGGGCGAGCTCGACCGCCCCATCTCCGGCCTGACGATGGACAGCCGCCGGGTGGTCCCGGGCAATCTCTTCTTTGCCCTGCCCGGCCTGCGCACGGATGGATCGGCCTTCATCGACGAGGCGATCAACCGCGGCGCGGTCGCCGTCGTGACGCAGAAGCCGGTCACGCTCCCGCACGGCAAGGTCACCTTCATCCAGGTGGCGGACGCCCGGGCGACCCTGGCGCGGGTGGCGCAGCGCTACTACAAGTTTCCCGACCGCGAGCTCGACGTCGTCGGGGTCACGGGCACGAACGGCAAGACGACCGTCACGCACCTGATCAAGCATTTCCTCAACGGCCAGCAGCGGGTCGGCCTCATCGGCACGGTCCACTACGACCTCGGGGCGCGCACGGTGCCGTCCTACAAGACCACGCCCGAGTCGCTCGACATCTACGGCATGCTGGCCCAGATGCGCGACGCCGGCTGCCGCCAGGCCATCATGGAGGTGAGCTCGCACGGCATCGACCAGCAGCGGGTGCTCGGCCTGCACTTCGGCGCGGTCGTCTTCACGAATCTCACCCAGGACCACCTCGACTACCACAAGTCGTTCGACGCCTATTTCGAGGTGAAGACGCGCCTGTTTGCCGGCGGCACCGGGGCGCTGCCCAAAGTCGCCGTCGTCAACCTCGACGATCCGTACGGCCGCCAGCTGGTTGCCCGCATTCCGCCCGGGGTGAAAGTCATCACCTTCGGCGAGCATCCCGCCGCCGACGTGCGCGCGGAGGCGGTGAGCCTCGAGTTCAAGCGCACCACGTTCCAGCTCGTGTGGCCCGGCGGCCGCGCCGCCATCGAGAGCCTGCTCATCGGCCGCTATAATGTCAGCAACCTCCTGGCCGCGCTCGCCGCGTGCTTCGCCCAGGGCCGCGACCTGACGGTGCTCCTGCCGAAGCTGGGCTCGTTCCGCAGCGTGGCCGGACGCATGGAGCGCATCGAGGCCGGGCAGCCCTTCAACGTGCTGGTGGACTACGCACACACCGATGACGCGCTCCGCAACGCCCTGGGCATGCTCCGCGCCGTCACACCGGGCCGGCTGCTGGTCGTGTTCGGCTGCGGGGGCAGCCGCGACCGCACCAAGCGACCGCTGATGACCCGCGCGGTGCAGTCCCTGGCCGATTTCGCGTGGGCCACGGCCGACAATCCGCGCAGCGAGCCGCTCGCCCGGATTTTCGAGGACATGAAGGCGGGCATCACCGCGCCGGGAAAAATCACGTTCATCGACGACCGCCGCCGGGCCATCAGCCTCGCGCTCGACAGCGCCCGGCCGGGCGACTGCCTGCTCATCGCCGGCAAGGGCCATGAGTCGTACCAGGAATTCGCCGACACGATCATCCCGTTTGACGACCGCCAGGTCGTCCGGGAGTTGATCGGGGTCAAACAGATCAAGGAAGGATGAGCCGCCACGGAACCGCGACATGACGGTGTTTACTCCAGGCCAGCTTGCTGCCTGGTCCCGCGGGCGCTGGACCAGCGTTCCGGCTGTCCCCATCACCGGCTTCACCAACGACACCCGCGCGCTGCGGCCCGGCCAGCTGTTCGTCGCGCTGAAATCCGACCGGCGCAACGGGCATGATTTTCTGACGGCGGCGAGAGAAGCGGGCGCCGCGGGCGCGCTGGTCAGCCGCGCCGCTCCCGGACTCGCGCTCCCGCAGTTGGTGGTGGCGGACCCGCTGGCCGCCTTTCAGGCGATCGCGCGCGAACACCGCCGGGCGTTTCCCGGCCCGGTGGTCGGAATCTCGGGGAGCGCCGGCAAGACCTCGACCAAGGACCTCGTTGCGCTGCTGCTCGGCGGGGGGCCGGCGGTGCTCGCCACCGAGGGCAACCTCAACAACCACATCGGCGTGCCGCTCACGCTCACGCGGCTCGACCCGGCGGTGCATCGTTTCGCCGTGGTCGAGGCCGGCATCAGCGTGCCCGGCGAGATGAAGCGGCTCGCCGGCTTGATCGAACCCGACCTCGCGATCATCACCCTGGTGGCCCCGGCCCACCTCGAGGAGCTGGGCGACGTCGAGGGCGTGGCGCGCGAGAAGGCCGAGCTGCCCGCAGCGATCCGCGCGGCCGGCATCGCGGTGTTTCCCCGCCAGTGCGCCCAGTTCAAGGCGTTCCACGACCTCGCAGTGCGCACGATGGTGGTCGAGCCGGCGGAGGTGTTGCGGCCCTCCACGCCGCCGAATGACAAGGTTTTTTTCGCCATCACGCAGCGCGACGGGACGACCGCGCTGTCTATCGCCTACGGTCCGCCGCCGCCATTGGTCTTCACGCTCCGACGCGTCTCGACCGGCATGGCGCAGAACGCCGTGCTGGCCATCTGCGCCGCCCTCTGGCTCGGCGTGACCCCCGCGGTCATCCAGGAACGGCTGACCGCCTGGCAGCCCGCGCACTGGCGGGGCGAACTCCGGCGCGAAGGCGGCCGGCTGCTGTACGTCGACTGCTACAACGCCAATCCCGCCTCGATGGCGGACGCGCTGGAGAACTTCGCGGCGCTGGCGCCGCCCGGCCAGCCGCGCGCCTACGTGCTGGGCTGCATGGAGGAGCTCGGAGCGAACGCGGCGGCCTATCACCGCGCACTCGGCCGCACGATCCACCTGCGCCCGGGGGACCGCCTGTTCATCGTGGGCGACCAGGCAGGGGCGTTGCGCGAGGGCCTGCTGGAGAACGGCAACGCGGCCGCCCAGATCGAGGTGGTCGCCGCGGCCGCGGCCGTCCGGGAATTTCTCGCCGGGTTCGCGGGCGCCGTCTTCCTGAAGGGCAGCCGCCGGCATCAGCTGGAAATGGCGCTGCCAGCCGCGGCGCCGCGGGAGGCCGTCCCATGCTGAATTTTCTTTCCCATTACGAGGAGTATTTCGGGCCGCTGCGCCTGCTCCGGGCGATCACCTTCCGGACGCTCATGGGCGCCGGCACCGCCACGCTCCTCGGGTTCCTGATCGGTCCCTGGCTGATCGCCCAGCTCCGCGTGTTGAAGTTTGGCCAGCACTACGACGATGACCGCACGGGCGACCTGGCGGCGAGATTCGACAAGAAGAACACCCCGACGATGGGCGGCCTGCTCATCTTTTTCTCGGTCTTCCTGAGCACCTTTCTCTGGGCCTCGCCGAACGTCTGGGTGGTGGTCGCGATGTTCGTCTACGCCGCGCTCACCGGCGTGGGCTTCCGCGACGACTATCTGAAGGTCGTGCGCAAGAACCGCGCCGGCATCTCCTCCGGCGAAAAGATTCTCTGGCAGACGGTCATCACCGTGATCGCGCTCGCGGCGCTCCTCTGGCATCCGACCAGCGCGGAGAAGATCCGCGAATTCTGGGTGCCGTTCTACAAGGAGCCCGCCTTTGTGTTCGCGGGCGGGCTGGGCGTGGTGGCGCTGCTGGTGCTGATCTTCCTGTGGATCGTCGGCTTCAGCAACGCGATCAACCTGACCGACGGCCTCGACGGCCTGGCGATCGGCTGCACCATCACGGTGGCCCTGGTCTATGGCATCATGGCCTACGTGGCGGGACGCGTGGACACCTCCCACTACCTGCTGATCAGCTATGTGCCCGGGACGGGAGAACTGGCGGTGATCTGCGGCGCGTTGGTGGGCGCGGGCATGGCGTTCCTCTGGTACAACTCCCATCCGGCCGAGGTGTTCATGGGCGACACCGGCTCGCTGGCCATCGGCGGGCTGATCGGCGTGATGGCCTTCATGGTGCAGCAGCCGCTGACCCTGGTCATTGTCGGAGGCGTGTTCGTGATGGAGGCGGTGTCGGTCATCATCCAGGTCGGTGTTTTCAAGCTCACCCGGCGCCGGTTTGGCGAGGGCCGCCGGTTCTTTCTCATGGCGCCCATCCACCATCATTTTCAGAAACGCGGCTGGCCGGAAACCAAGGTGGTGCTGCGCTTCTGGATCCTCTCGCTCATGTGCGCCCTGGCGGGCTTGGGAACCCTCAAACTCCGGTGACGTGATCTCATGCCCGTCCTGGCCGCTGATCCCGCAATCGTCCGACCGCCCGGTCCTGCCGCCGCGGCGGGCGGCGCACGGCCGGCTTTCTCCATGGCGTTAAAACCGCCCAGCTTTCTGATTCCGCTCCTCCAGGACCCGGTGGCCATCTTTGGCGGCGGGGTGAGCGGCCAGGCGGTGCGCGAGTTGCTCGCGCTGGCGGGCGCCCGGGGCGAGATCTTCGACGAGAAACCCGGAGTCGGTACGAGCCATGCCTTTGACCACGCCGAGGCCGGGCGGCACCAGTTGGTGGTGTTCAGCCCCGGATTCGCGCCGGAGCATCCCTGGCTGAAGACGGCGCACGCCGGCGGCTGCATCTGCCTGGGCGAACTTGATTTTGCCTCGTTCTTCTGGCGCGGGCGGCTCGTCGCCATCACCGGCACCAACGGCAAGACAACGCTCACCAAATTCCTGGCCTATGCGCTCACTGCCGCGGGGGAGTCCGCCTGCGCGGTCGGCAACGTCGGTCTGCCGTTCAGCCGCCTGCCGGGGCAGGCGCTGCCCGCGGGCACCATCGCCGTGTGCGAGGTGAGCTCGTTTCAGGCCGAGACCCTGGAGCACTTCCACGCGGACGCCGCGCTGTGGACCAATTTCGCCGAGGATCACCTCGAACGGCACCGGGGCCTGGAAACTTACTTTGCGGCCAAGTGGAATCTCTTCGAGCACACGCGCAAGGGCGCGGTGTTTGCCGGCAGCAGCGTGCAGCATTTTGCGCGCGAATTCGGGCGCTGGCTGCCCCCGGCGGCCAGCGTGTCCAGCGCGGCGGCCGAGCCAGACCCGCGCCTCGAGGGCACGGTTTTCGCCCGGTATCCCCAGCGCGAGAATTTCCTGCTCGCGCTGGCGTGGTGGCGGCACTCGGGCCGGCCCGAGTCCGCGCTCTACGCGGCGGCGCGCTCCTTCCAGCTCGGCCGCCACCGGCTGGCCCTGGTGGGCGAGTTCCGCGGCGTCTCATTTTGGAACGATTCCAAAGCGACCAATTTCCACGCGGTCGAGGCCGCGCTGGGGAGCTTTGCCGTCCCCGTGCACCTCATCCTCGGGGGCCGGGCGAAGGGCGGGGACCTGGGCGCGTTCATCCGCCGCATCGCCGCGAAGACCCGCCATGCCTGGCTGATCGGGGAAACGCGGGCGGCGCTGGCCGCCTGCTGCGCCGCCGAGCAGGTTCCGCACACGGTGTGCGGTACGCTGGACGAGGCGGTGCGCGGCGCGACCGGCAGCGCCCGGCCCGGCGACCACGTCGTGCTCAGCCCGGCGTTCGCGAGCTTCGACATGTTCCGCAGCTACGCCGACCGCGGCGACCAGTTCGAAAAACTGGTGAGCAACCTGCGAACAACTTCCATTTTTCAGTAGCCATTCTGCCACTCATCGACCCATAATCCAGCTCACCGCCACCGCCCATGAATAAGTTCCTGAAGATCCTCGGCCTCGTTGTCGCCGTCCACGTCGTCGTCCTGCTCATGATGTTCGTAAATCCTGGCTGCCGCTCCACCAGCCAGCGATCGGCGCCGATCGCCGCGGATACGGTCTCTCCGGCCGCCACCGGCGACGCGCCGACGGATCTCAACGCCAGCCCCGCGCTGGCGTCCGCAGTCTCGGTCAATATCCCGTCGTCCGCTGCCGTGCGTTACAGCCCGACCCGCCCGGGCACTCCCGCCTCCGCGGCGCTGGAAAGCGCGCCGCCCGTCGATGTCACGCCCGCCACCACCTACACCGTCGTGAGCGGCGACAGCCTTTGGAAGATCGCCCGCAAGCACGGCACCACGCAGCTCGATCTCGAAAAAGCCAACCGGCTGACCAGCAGTTCCCGGCTGAGCATCGGCCAAAAGCTCCTCATTCCCGGCAAGACCGTGGCGGGTGCGACCGCATCGGTCGGCGGCATCGAGCCGGCCGCCAGCGAGACCTACGTGGTCAAGGGCGGTGACACGCTCGCCATCATTGCGCGACGGGTGGGAAGCACCAGTGCCGAGCTGAAGCGACTGAACAGCCTCAAGAGCGACTACGTTCAAGTCGGCCAGGAACTCCGGCTGCCGGCCGGCTCGGTCCCGTCCAGGGCCGAGAAGGTTTCCACGCCGGCGGCTTCCCCCGCTGCGCCGGTCCGGAAGGCGGATGGATCCGTCATTCATGTCGTCAAGCCCGGGGAGACCATCGGGGCCATCGCCCGAAAGTACCAGGTGAAGGCCCAGGACCTGCTCGTCGCAAACAATATCGCCGATCCGCGGAAGATCCGGGCGGGCCAGGAGCTGGTGATCCCCGGCGCCACCGCCGCGAGTGCGGCCAGCCCGACCGTCTCGGCTGGTCCGGCGTCGCCGGCGACCGGACCCGCGGCCACGACCCCCGCGGCCCCGACCGCGACACCGCCGCCGCCGGCCAATCAGGATCTTGACGCCGGCCTCAAATCGCAAGGCAGCGTACCCGTCATCAAGGTGGATGACAACGGCGAGCCGAAGGCTCCCTGAGGGTCTTCCGCCCGTCGTGCCGGCCGGAAAGCATCAGGCATCCCTTCGCTTGGCCGTCAACGGAAGGGGGTGCTGGACGAGGCTCCGGCCGGGCTGAGGTTTTTTCTCCTTCTAGCATGTCTCAGGAACCAAACGAGAAACCGCGCTGGGTCTCGGCCATCAACCCCGCGACCGTCATTCTCGTCTGCGTCCTCTGCCTTTCCATCCTCGGGCTCACCGTGCTGTACAGTGCGAGCGTGTCGCTGAAGAGCGACCCGTATTTCTACCTGACCAAGCAGCTCATCTGGTTCGTCCTCGCCGCCGTCGCCTGTTTTGCGGTGAGCCGGATGGACCTGGAGCATGCCCGCCGTCACGTGTGGATCTTCGCCGCGGTGTGCCTGGTCGGCCTGCTGCTCGTGCTGATTCCCGGCCTCGGCATCGCGGTGAAGGGAAGCCGGCGATGGCTGGGCTTCGGGCCGGCGCGCCTGCAGATCTCGGAGTTTGCCAAGCTGGCCATGGTCTTCGGTCTCGCCCATTACCTGGCGCTGAACCAGACGCGCATCCGGGAGGCGGCCCGTGGCTTTGTGGCGCCGCTGGCCTGGATCAGTGCGTTTGCCGGCCTGATTCTGCTCGAGCCGGATTTCGGCACGGCGGCCCTCACGTTTGCCATCGGCGTCATCCTGCTCTTTCTCGCCGGCACCAAGTTGCGTTACCTCGTGACGGCATTCTCCGGTGCGGCCGGCATCCTGACGGTGGCGGTGATTAACAATCCCAACCGGCTGGCCCGCATCACGGCATTTCTCGACGTGGAGGCCAACCGGAGCGCCGGCACCTACCAGCTCTGGCAGGCCATCCTCGGGTTCGCGGCCGGCGGCCTCGACGGCGTCGGCCTCGGCCAGGGCCGGCAGCAGAACAGCTTCCTGCCGGAAGTGCACACCGACTTCATCTTTGCCGTGATCGGAGAGGAACTGGGCCTGGCGTTCACCATCGGGGTGGTGCTGTTGTTTGCGGTCATTTTTGCGGCGGGCCTTTTGCATCTGCGCAAGGCGCCGAACCTGTTCCAGTTCCTGCTGGTGGCCGGCTGCCTGCTGCTCATCAGCCTGCAGGCGCTCATCAATCTGGGCGTTGTGACGGGATGCCTGCCGACCAAGGGCATGTCGCTGCCGTTCATCAGCGCGGGCGGATCGAACCTGCTGCTGATGGGCATTCTGGTCGGGGTGTTCATCAACACTCAGCGGGCGTGGACCCGGCCAGCGCTGATGCGCCGCGAGCGCAGTTTGAAGGAGGTCATGGCATGAAGGCGGGACCGGCGGCGCCCGGCGGGGGGCGGAAGGGGTTGGCGGAATGAGCCGGTTTCTCATCGCCTGCGGCGGCACGGGCGGACACCTCTCGCCGGGCATCGCGCTGGCGGAAGGGCTTAACGCCCGCGGTCACCAGACCACCCTGCTGATCAGCCGCAAGAAGATCGACGCCCGGCTGATTGAAAAATACCGGCAGTTGCGGTTCGAGCCGATCCCGGGCGCGCCGCTCACCCTGCGGCCGGCCGGGTTCATGCGTTTCCTCTGGCAGTTGGCAGCGGCATTTTGGTGCAGCGCGCGCATCATCCGGTCGGAGAAGCCCGATCTCATCATTGGATTTGGCGGCTTCACGACTGCCGGCATCATCGTGGTCGCGGCGCTCTTCCGCCGCCCCGTGGCGCTGCATGAGGCCAACCGGGTGCCCGGCCGGGCCGTCCGGCTTCTCGGCGGGTTGGCGCAGCGCCTCTACCTGCCACCGGGCGTGCACGTGGCCGGAGTGCGCCGGGCCGGGGTGCGGCACGTCGGGCTGCCGGTCCGCCGGGAGATCGTCAGCCAGTCGCCGGAGGTTGCGCGCACCCGGCTCGGACTGAATCCGTCCCAGAAGGTGCTGGTTATTTTCGGTGGCAGCCAGGGCGCCTCAGCGCTCAACCAGTGGGTGGAGGAACGCCTTGAGCGTCTGGCGGGTGAAGGGATCCAGGTCTGCTGCGTCACCGGCCCCGGCAAGGGCGGCAGCGAGGTGCGGATCCTGCGCGCGAACTCTGGCCAGGCGGTCAAGGCGGTCTTCATCCCGTTTTGCGATGACGTGGCCACGCTGCTGTCGGCGGCCGATCTCGTCGTGTCGCGGGCCGGGGCGGGCTCGATTGCCGAGCTCATCCGCTGCGCGACGCCGGCCATTCTCATCCCGTTTCCGAAGGCGGCCAACAACCACCAATGGGCCAACGCGCGTTTTTTCGAACAGCAGGGGGGCGGCCTCGTCGTTGACCAGCAGTATCTCGGCGACCTCGACCACGAGGTGTGCGACGTCATCTTCAACGACTGGCTGCTCGGCAAGTTCCGGGCGAACCTGCAGCGAATGGACCGCGCCAATTCGCTCGACCTCATTCTCGACGACCTGGAGAGCCTGGCGGCCCCGGCCGCGCGCAATACGCCGGCGGAGCCCCGGCGGCACGCCGCATGAGCGCTCCGTCGCCGTTACGCCTTGGGGATCGCGAGGTCGGTTCGGTTCACCTCGTCGGCGTCGGCGGCACGGGCATGGCTCCGCTCGCCCTGTGCCTGCGCTCGGCGGGTTTGCGCGTGAGCGGGGAGGACGATGCGCTCGCGCCCGCCGCGCGCCGGTGGCTGGAACCGGCCGGCGTGACGATCACGGCGGCGGCCGGCGTGCCCGGCGGCTGCGACCTGATCGTGCATTCGTCCGCCATCCATGCTGACCATCCGGCCCGGGTGCGCGCCGCCGCGCTCGGCCTGCCGCTGGTGCGACGGGGCGAGATGCTGGCCGCGCTGCTGCGCGACAAAAAGCTGGTCGCCGTCGTCGGCGCCCATGGCAAGACGACGACGACCGCCATGCTCATCACCGCGTTGGGGCGGGCCGGCTTTCCCTGCGGCTGGCTGCTCGGCGGCCTGTTCGCGGATGACTCCCTGCCGCCCGGCCGTCTGGCCACGGACGACTGGGTCGTGGCCGAGATCGATGAAAGTGACGGCACCATCGACGGCTTCGCGCCCGAGATCACCGTCATGGTCAGTCTCGACTGGGATCATCCCGATCATTACGCGCGCGTCGAGCAACTGGAGGAAACGTTCCGCCGGCTGGTCGACCGCACGCGGAAGGCCGTGCTGTTTGATCCCGCCTGTGAGCTGTCGCGGCGGGCCGTCAGCGGCGCGAGAACCGGTCTGTTCACGTTTGGGCCGGCCGGCCACTTTCGGTCGAATCTCGTGAGGGAGACGGACCGCCAGCTCGTGCTGCGGCTGGAGGCGGGCTTTCCAGCGCTCGAGGTGTCCGTGCAGGCGCGTGGTGCCTTCAACGCCCACAACGCCACCGCGGCACTGGCGGCGGCGCACCTGATGGGCGCGCAGCTCTCGCCGGATCTGCTCGTCGCCTATCCGGGCGTGCGCCGCCGGCAGAGCGTGCTGCACGCGACGGAGCGCCTGACGATCCTGGAGGATTACGCGCACCACCCGGCGGAAATCTCGGCGCTCCTCACGAGCCTGCGCCAGCGCACGACGGGCCGGCTGGTGGTGGTGTTCCAGCCGCACCGGTTCAGTCGCACGGCCCGGTTCCGGGCCGGGTTTGCCGCCGCGCTGCGCCTTGCCGATCAGCTTTTCCTGCTCGACGTCTATCCAGCGGGCGAGGCGCCCGTCGCAGGCGGCACCACCGCCGACCTTTTGGCCGAAATCAGACAAGCCGGCACCTCCGCGCCGCTGAACTATCTGTCGGGCCCTGCCGATCTGTCTGCCGGAGTGCTTTGCGCGACCCTGCAGCCAGGGGACTGGCTCGCGTTCGTCGGGGCCGGCGACATCGATCAACTGGCGCACGAAGTGGCGGCCCGCGTGGAAGCGGAGTCTGTGAGAGCGCCATTCTGGGACCGATTTGTCGACGGTCTGCAGCCACGGCTCTCGGTGGAATCCCGGCTGGTCCGCGAGGAGCCGCTCGCCCCCAAGACCACGATGCGCGCCGGCGGCCGGGCGCGCTGCTACGCAGAACCGGCCGGTCTCGCCGACCTGCAGACGCTGCTGCGCGAGGCTGCCAGTCAGGGCGTGCGCGTTTACCTCCTCGGACGCGGCTCCAACCTCATCGTGCCGGACGAAGGTGTGGACGGCCTGGTGGTTTGCTTGGCGCACCCCGCCTGGCAGACCTGCGAGCTGCGGCCCGACGGTTGTGTGTGGGCGGGCGCGGGCCTGCGGCTCCAAGCGCTTTGCGGTTTCGCCCGCGGAGCGGGACTGGCGGGGTTCGAATTCCTCGAGGGCATTCCCGGATCCGTCGGCGGGGCGCTGCGTATGAACGCCGGCGCCATGGGCGGCTGGATTTTCGACGTGGTCGAGGAGGTCCGGTTGGTGACGCTCGCGGGCGACGTCCGGACGCTGCGAACATCTGCCATGGGCACGGGATACCGCGAATGCCGCGAACTGCTCGAGGCCATTGCCCTCGGAGCGCTGTTCAAGCCGGCGGCGCTGGCCGGAAGCGAGGTCGTCAGCCGGCAGCTCGACGTTTATCGGCAGCGGCGGCACGAAGCGCAGCCGCGCGAACCAAGCGCCGGCTGCGTATTCAAGAACCCGCCTGGCACGTCGGCGGGAAAGCTCATCGACGAGCTGGGCCTAAAGGGCGAACGGGTGGGGGACGCCGAGGTTTCGGCCGTCCATGCCAACTTCATCATCAACCGCGGACAGGCCACCAGCGCGGATATCATCGCCCTCATGCGCCGGGTGCGCGAACGCGTGCGGCAGGCCCATGCCATCACGCTGGAGCCCGAGGTGCTGCTCTATGGCCGGGAATGGAGGGACCTCCTGTGAAATCCTCCGCTCCGGCGATGAATTTGCTCGAAATCAGGGCCAACCGCGCCAACAAGGAGGCTTGCGCCTGGCCGAGGTTCGCCCGCGGAGCGGAGCCGGGTTTTCGCGCCCGGTTCCGGGAGCCGGTAGTCCCCGCCGCGGAGCTTGCCGGGCCGGCGCGCATCACGTTTTCAATCGGTCTCATCCGATGAGCCTGCCTGCCGCCAATTCACCGCTCTCGCGCTCCTGGAAGGATATCCGCCAGGGGGTCAACCCGCGCGCGATGTCGAGGGAAGGCCGTCGCCGCCGGATCTTCGCGGCGGCGAAATTTGTCACGCTCTGCGCCGTGGTGGCCGGTGCGGCGTGGACGGGGCTCGAGGTCTACCTGACCTATGAAAGCAATCCGGCGCGGCTCAAGGATGCCGGGCCGAGCGTGCCGCTCAAGCAGGTCGTCTTTTCCGCCGATGGCGTGCTCGACCGGGGCTGGCTCGGTCAGACGCTGGCGCTGCCGAAGGGCGCCAGCCTGATGAAACTGGATCTCGCGGCGCTGGAGGCCCGGCTGCTGGCCTCGGGCCAGGTGCAGACAGTGATCCTCCGGCGCCGGTTCACCGACAACACCCTGGTGGTGACAGTGCAGGAGCGCACGCCGGTGGCCCGTCTGATGGTGCAGGTGGGCGAAATGTCGCCGCGTCTGCTGTTGGCGGCCCGCGACGGGGTCGTTTATGAGGGCACCGGCTATGCTCCCGCGGCCCTTGACCTCCTCCCGTGGCTCGACGGCGTGCAGTTGCGGCGGACGCAGCGGCGCGGCTTCGAACCCATCGCCGGTATGGACCGCATCGCCGCGCTGCTGACGGCCGCGCAGGGGCTGGTCCCGGACCTCTGTGCCGGCTGGCAGGTCGTGTCACTCGCCCGGTTCGCCTCCGACCAGGAGATCATCGTCCGCTCGCGCGAGATCCCGGAGATCATTTTCGACGCCCGGGTCGACGTGCGGGAGGATTATCCGCGCCAGCTGGCCCGGCTCAACCATATCGTCGAGTTTCTGCACACGCGCGGCGCCCCGCCCATGCAGCGGGTGAACTTCGCCCTCGGCAGCCAAGTGCCGGTTGAATTGCAGGACACCGCGTCATCAACTCCGGCGCGCTCCGTTCGCCCCAAACCCGCTTCCCAACCCAAACAGCGAAGTGATTTCTAAGACCAGACTCATCGGCGCCGTCGAGATCGGCACCTCAAAGGTCACCGTTCTCGTCGGCGAGCTTACCCGCGGACGCACCCTCAACATCGTCGGCTTCGGGTCATGCCAGTCGCGCGGCGTGATCAAGGGCAGCGTGGTGGATTACAAGGAGGCCAGCGCCTGCACGCATGCCGCCCTGCGATCGGCCGAGGAGGGGGCGGGGGCGCCGGTGGATGCGGTCTATCTCGCGCAGACCGGTGGGCATCTGGAAGGATTCTACAACGAGACGGCGGTCAACGTGAACGCGGCCGACAACTGCGTCAGCGCCGTCGACATCGACACCGCCTGCCGGCTGGCCATGGCCAAGGAACTGCCGGAAGGCCGCGCGGTCGTGCACCACATCCGTCGGCCGTTCCGACTCGACGGCCGCCTGGTGCCCGATCCCGAGCACCTCGTCGGCCGGCGGCTGGAGGCCGGCTACTGGACCGTGCACGGCAGCGAGGCGAAGATCGGGGACCACATCCACGTCATCACCGGTTTCAACCTGCGCGTGGACGAGTTGATCCTTTCGAGCCTGGCATCGGGCACGATGGTCACCGCCCCGGAGGAGCGGCAGAACGGCGTGCTCGTGCTCGACATCGGCTGCGGCACGACGGACTTCGTGCTCTATCACGACGGAGTAGCCTACCATACCGGGGTCGTGCCCGTGGGCGGCGATCATTTCACCAACGACCTCAGTCTCGGACTGCGGCTCACCCGCGGGCAGGCGGAGACTCTCAAGTTGCGGTACGGCTCGGCCACGGCGCGCGCCAAGGACAAGCACGAGAAGGTCTGGCTTAACGGCGACTTCTCCATCGGCGACCGGCAATTTCCGCGCCAGTCGATCGAACAGATCACCTCTTCCCGGGCCCGGGAGCTGCTGGAGGTGGTCCGCAAGAAGCTTGGCCCGGCGTTCGTGCCCGAGCAGACTCCCGTCGGGGTCATCCTCACGGGCGGCGGTGCCAAGCTGCCCGGGATCGATGAGGCCGCCAGCAAGGTCTTCGGCGTGCCCGGCCGGCTGGGCGGGCCGCCGTCCTGGGTGTCGGACGAACTCCGCGATCCGGGGTTCAGCACGGCGCTGGGTTTGCTCTATTTCGGCCTCAGCGCGCAGGCGGAGCGGGCGCCGGGCACGCGCCGGTCCGGCGGCATTTTCCAGAGTCTCAAGCGCATTCTGGCACCCTCCTGATCCATGCAATTTGACCCCCATCGCAACGAGCTGCCGCTCACGCACGAGATTCTCACCGACCGCTCCATCGCCATCAAGCTCGTCGGCGTGGGCGGCGCGGGCTCCAATGCCATTGACCGCCTGAAGATGGACAATCTCGAGCGGCTGCAGCTCGCGGTCATCAACACCGACCTGCAGGCGCTGTCGTCGTCCCCGGTGCAGGACAAGGTGCTCATCGGCAGCGGGGTGACGCACGGCCTCGGGGCGGGTGGCGACCCCGAACTGGGCGGGCAGGCGGCCGAGGCGGACCGCGAGAAGATTGCCGCAGTGGTCAAGGATTGCGATCTGGTGTTTCTGCTGGCCGGCATGGGCGGCGGCACGGGCGGTGGGTCCGCGCCCATCGTGGCCGAAGTGGCGACGGAGCAGGGCGCGCTGGTCATCGCCTTTGTCACCATGCCGTTCAGTTTCGAGGGCGGCCGGCGGCAGCGGCAGGCCGAGGAGGGCCTGGCGGCCCTGCGGCGCACCTGCGATGCCGTCATCCCGCTGTCCAACGACATCCTGCTGCAGGAATGCGGCGACGCCACCGGGGTGCTCGAGGCGTTTGCCCGCGCCGACGAGTGGATCGGGCGCGGCGTGAAGTCGATCTGGGCGATGCTGTTCCGCACGGGCCTGATCAACCTCGATTTTGCGACGCTGGAGAAGGTCTTCCAGTCGCGCGGCGGCAAGACGCTCTTCAGCCTTGGCAGCGGCGAGGGGCCGCAGGCGGTAGCGGAGACCATCGAGAGCATCAAGCTCTGTCCGCTGCTGCACACGACCGAGTTTTCCCGCAAGGCCGACCGCCTGCTCGTCAACATCATCGGCGGCACCGACCTGACCCTGCCGATGGTCAACGAACTCATGACGGCGATCACCGAGCAATATGGGCGGGATTCGCATGTCACCATGGGCGCGGTGATCGACGAAAGCATGCGGCAGCGCCTGGAAGTCTGCGTGATCGGCACGACGGATGTCGGCGGCCGCAACGTCGCGCCGCGCCCGTCGCGGGCGGGGGCGCGAGGGGCCGCGACTCCCGCCGGCAAGCTCCCGGGGGCGAAAACCGTCCCGGTGGCAACGGCGTTGGCCCAAGCTGTGGCCACCACGCCGGCCGCCAAGGCGGAACAGAATGAATTCCTGTTCAACGAGGCCGAGAGTCGCGGCTATTTCGACAAGACCGACCGCAATCTGTTCGAAGGCCAGGACCTCGACGTGCCGACCTACTTGCGCAAGGGGATCAAGATCGCGGTGTGACCGGCCGGCGGTCGCCCGCGGCATTACACGGCGATTGACATTGCCGAGCCTTCGTTGGAATCAAGATGCGTCCGCCCACCGTCACGCTCAACCTCAGGAGAAAACCATGTCACGCCGCTATTGCATTATCGCACTCACGCTCGCCGCATTTCTCGCCGGCCCGCTAGCCCTGCGCGCCGAGGACACGCATGTGAAAGGTCCGAACCCCGCGCACATCTCGATGGGCCAGGAGGTCACGATCGCGGATTATCTGGTGCCGGGTAAGACCATCATCGTTGATTTCTACAGCGAGTTTTGCCCGCCCTGCCGGGCCATTGCGCCCCGCCTCGCGAAACTGCATACGGCGCGCGACGACATCGCCGTCGTCAAGGTCGACATTAACCGGCCCGATGTGAAGGGGATCGACTGGAAGTCGCCCGTTGCCCGGCAGTACAGTCTTCATTCCATCCCGCACTTCAAGATCTTCGGTCCGGACGGCAAACTGCAGGCCGAGGGCGACGCCGCCTACGAGCTGGTCTCAAGCTGGGTCCAGTAGCGTGGGCATGGCCTGACCAGGCTCCGCCGCAACCAAAGGTGGAGGGTGAGCCTCTCGCTCGACACTGCTCGGGACCCTGAGCCGGTCGAAGGGCCGGCGAGCTGTGCCGACTGAAGCATTTCGGCTCGGCAGGAGCCTCGCCCTCCAGGGAAATCGTCGCAGACATTCACGATCCGGAGGAAGCACCCCCTCATCCCACAGACGCAGACTGTTCCGGTTTCCCAATCGGCCGTCCCCAACACCAACTTGTCAACTAATAGTTGACAAGTTGGTGACGCCGGGAACCCGGAGCAGGCGGCGGAACAGGGGCGGAGCGTAGCAGCAAGGCCCGACCGGGTGACCGCTTACTTCGGGCTCTCCGGCTTCACCAGCAGCTTCTCCACTTCCTCGAGGGTGCGGGCGAAGGTCTTCATGGCCGACTCGATGGGCGCCGGGGTGGTGAGGTCAACGCCGGCGCCTTTCAGCAGCTCGAGCGGGGGCTTCGAGCAGCCTCCCTTGAGCATGCCCAGATAAGCCTGGACCGCGGGCTCGCCCTGTGCCCGCACCCGGTCCGCAATGGCGATGCCAGAGGCCAGGCCGGTGGCATAGGAATAGACGTAGTATTTGTAGAAAAAGTGCTCGATGTAGGCCCATTCCATCCCGTCATCGGGGCCGAGGGTGTAGCTCGGACCGTAGTAGCGGCGCGCCAGCCCGGCGTATTGCTCATCGAGCAGGGCGGCGGTAATCGGCGTGCCGGCCTCCTGCAGTTGATGAACGGTGCGCTCAAATTCGGCGAACATCGTCTGGCGGAAGATTGTCGTCCGGATGGATTCGAGCCGCGCGACCAGCAGATAGGCCCGCTCGGCGGGATCCTGCGTGTGGGCCACCAGGTAATCGGAAAGGAGCGATTCGTTGCAGGTCGAGGCGATCTCGGCGAGGATGGTGGTGTAGTGGAAGTTCGGGTACGACTGGGCTTTCATTGCCAGGTAACTGTGCAGGGCGTGGCCGAACTCGTGCGCGAGGGTGGACATGTCGTCCAGGGAGTCCTGATAGTTGATGAAGACCCAGGGGTGCGGTCCGTAGACGCTCGAGGAAAATGCGCCGCTTTCCTTGTCCTTGTGCGGATATAGGTCGATCCAGCCGTTGCGCGGGTCGAGCCCCTCGGCCAGCACCTTGCCGTATTCCGCCCCGAGCGGCTTAAGCGCCTCCGCCACGGTCCGCCGGGCTTCCGCGAAGGGCACATCCTTGGCGACGCCCGGCACCAGCGGAATATAGAGGTCGTAAAGGTGGACCGCGGACAGCCCGAGCACCTTCTTTCGCAGCTCGATATAGCGATGGAGCAGCGGAAGGTTGGCGTTGATCGTGCGTACGAGGTTTTCGTAGACAGCGGGGCTGAGGTTGTCCTTGTCAAGGTAGGCCGCCAGGGCGGTGTCGTAGCCGCGGGCGCGGGCATAGGCTACGTCGAGCTTGACCTGCCCGGCGAGGGTTGCAGCGAGCGCATGCTGGTATTGGCGGAGGGTGGCGAAGAGCGCGGTGACGGCGGCGCGGCGCACCTCGGCGTTGGGCGAGGCGCGGAACCGGCTGTAGTTCGAGAGGGTAAGCTGAACGTCCTGGTCGTCCGCGTCCTTGATCTTCGGCCACGGAAGGTCGGCCAGCAGCTTGCCATGCGCCTCCTCGTAGCCCGAGGGGAGTTCGTTGAGGTCGATCTCGGCCCACAGGTTGTCGCCCAGCAAGGCCAGGGCGCGCTCGGCGTCCGGGGTCAGCACCCGGCTGGCACGGCGGCGGAGGTTGTCGATGTAGGCGCGGTAGGGTGCCAGGCCGGGCCGGGCCGCGTAAGCCGACTCAAGGACCGGGGCGGGCGCGGCCAGGAGCTCCCGACGGATGAAACCGGCCGCCCGCATGACCTCATCCATGGCCGCGAGGCCCCGCTGGCCCAGGGCGGCCGCGGCGTCGTCCGTTTGGGCGGTGCTTTGCCGCATGGTGGCATACAGGGTCAGAAAGTTGGCCTCGCGATGGAGACGGAAGTAGAGATCCAGGCAACCGGACAGGGCCGCGGGATCCGCAAGCTTCCCCTGGTATTCTCTGAGGGCCGGGACTTCAGCCAGCAGCTTCACCCGCGCCTGCTCAAAGGCCGAGTCGGAGGCGAACAGCGGCGACAGGTCCCATTTGTAGACATCCGGAATGGCGGACCGCGGCGCATTGGCGTCCGGCGTGATTGCCGGCAGGTCTGCGCCGGCGGTCGCGGCGACAGCGAGAGCGGCGGCGCTGAGGAGAAAGAGGAGAACGAACAGACGGGAGAACTTCGGCATCGGAGTTGCGGTGACGGTTGACGGGAATCGGTGTCCTCGGGCGGCGTTCCGGCGCGGAACGCTGCGCGGGGAGCTGGGAATTTCATTCAAAAGAAGCGGAGATTCGCTCCGAAGTCTACCAGTTATGCTGGTTCCAGTCTCGCAAGGGATGCGTGCGGAAATGCGGATAATCCCGCCTGGCCCCAGAGCGTGGATCTGATTGGGTCTGCCGATTGCCTTACAGTCAACCCGTGCTCGTCTTTGACGAACAGGGTCACCAGCATACCCTTTCAAGGTCTCGCCTCTGTCCCGTGTTACCCCGATGAATCCACCCGCCTCAATCATTCCGTTTTCCGTCTTCCGTTTCGCCCCGCTCGTCGCCGGTCTCGGAATCGCCGCTCTAATTCCTTGCCAGTCTGCGCGGGGCCAGGCGCCGGACGCCGCGGCCAAGCCAGCGCCGGCGGGACCAGCGATTTTCAGCGGCAGCCAGATTCAGCCCGAATATCCGGTGCCGTATCGCGCCCCCACGGTCGAGGGGATCACCGAGGTGATGACGCGGGTGCGAACCTATCTGGAGACCGCCAGCCCGGCGCGCCTCATCAACCGCCAGACGCGCGAGGAAATCACTGATCTCAGCAAACCCCATCCGGAGGCCAGCCTCGACCGCGGGGAGAACAATTCGTTTCCGCTGATCAGCTATGAGAACGGCGTGACTTATGCCGGCATGCTGCTGACGGGCGAGGTGACTGGCGACGCGCGCTTTACGGAGTTCACAACCCGGC
>Ga0182019_10000090_pt1 | contig 43428 bp, 34 predicted proteins | sample 812E2MmetaG_FD_120483 | JGI IMG/M metagenome (GOLD analysis project Ga0182019, IMG submission 120483) | Permafrost microbial communities from Stordalen Mire, Sweden - 812E2M metaG | ecosystem: Environmental > Terrestrial > Soil > Wetlands > Permafrost | place: Sweden: Stordalen | collected...
CATAGATCAGCGGTACCGTGCGGGTTGCCCCGACCGTTACGGGCTTCTGCTCCCAGTGTGCTGAGAGCATGAGGAGAGACTTCGGCCGCGGGAGCGCAGTCGCCCACCGGTTGAGCTCCCCGACCCACCCCTCGTCGTCGAGCAGGAACGGCGAACCGTGCGCCACGAAAATGACGGGCATCGGTTGCGCGGTTTTCACGGGCGTCTCGGTGGTTTCGGCCATGGTTGTTCCCTTCCCTTCGAGTGCGGCGCCCATCCGGGTCTCGACAGCGAATGCGAGATTGGAAAAAGGCCCCTTCCTGCGGGTGACAGCATAACCATCCGCCGTCGCTGGGCGACGCAACGCACGTTTGCTCCAACCGTGTTACGGTCGAAATTCATCCGGAGGTTCTCGACCGCCGCGTTGGGCCACTGCGGCCGGGACGCAGCGCAGCACTGGAGTGGAGAAACGAAGGCCGGAGTGCCGTTACCGGCGCCTCCGGCCTCGCCGCAGGGTACCGTACCGTCAGATCGCGAACGAGATCGTCACCTGGCTCTGGGGCAGGTTGACCAGGAGCTCGTAGTTGCCCTTCTGGACGCCTTCCGGCAACTGGAAGTACAGGCGGCCATAGGTGTTGTGCCATTCATCCAGCCAGACCGACGCGAACGCCAGGTGGCGGCCAGGCTCCGAGAAGTAGTCCATTCGCCTGGGTCGGTGCGGGAGCAGGTAACCCATCGGCTCCAGGAAGGCGTTGGCCCGCGCGATGCTGGCCGCAAGCTCGGGGTAGGCCTTGCCGAACGACTGCTGCGTCGCGAGCGGCACGACATCGCCGTTCGGCGTGCGCACCGAGATCGCGGTCCGCGGAAGCTCGAGCGGCGCGGTGGCGGCAGTCATCACGGTATCCAGCATGAGCCAGTTGCCCGTCGGGTTCTGCTTGGCGAAACGATACGACAGCACGAGTTCCACCTGAGGTCCCTTGTAGACAATCGCGGTTGCGCCGACCTGCCTGGTCGTCTCGAGCGGAACCGGCGTTGTGTGCGCCCAGACCGCGGCGTCGCAATACAGACTGAGGGCGAGCGCGCTCAAAAGCCACAAGTGACGAAGCGGATTGGTCTTCATGGTCTTCCCTCCCCGCCGGGCGGGTGAGGATATTCTGCCCGCTCGCCGCGGTGCCCTTGCACCAATTCGTCATAGCTGTACGCATAGACCGTGCCAACAAGGCGCAGTTGGAAGTCTTCACCTCACCGACTTGAGATCGCGCTATCGGCGTGCACATGGTCGTGCGATCAGGCCCCCTCCTTGCGCCGCGGCTGGGCCTTGGCGGGTGGAGCGCTGGGCCACCGGTGTCCGCGCCCGAGGACACCGCGCCGCCTGCTACCCTTGCGGTCATGCGTGTGGAGGACCTCGGCACTCCCGCCGCCCTTGTGGACCTCGAGGTTGTTGAGCGCAACGCTTCCCGCATGAGCGAGAAGGCATCCAGCCTGGGGGTGCGCCTGCGGCCGCACGTCAAGACGCACAAGACGATCGAGGCGGCGCGCCTGCAGGTGGGCGGCCATTTCGGCGGGATCACCGTCTCGACGCTCGCGGAGGCGGCGTTCTTCGCGGCCGGAGGCTTTCGCGACATCACCTACGCGGTGCCGATCGTGCCGGCGAAGCTCGCGGCCGCGGCGCGGCTCTCACAGCAACTCGACCGCATCAGCGTGCTGCTGGACGATCCTGCTGCCGCCGACGCGGTCGAGGTCTGCGCCCGCGAGCATGGCATCCGGTTCTCCGTGTTCCTCAAAGTTGACTGCGGTGGCCGCCGGGCCGGTGTTGACCCTGAACGGGACGGCATCGTAGCGCTGGCCGGACGGCTGGCAGCATCGCCGCACATCGACTTCAGGGGGATCCTGACGCACGCGGGCCAGTCGTACCGCTGCCGGGGGAGGGACGAGATCCGCGCCGTCGCGGCTCACGAGCGCGACGTCATGGTGGTGTTGGCTGCGCGGTTGCGGGACGCCGGCGTTCCGGTCGAGGAGGTCAGCATCGGCTCGACGCCGACGCTGGCCGTCGCAGAGGACCTGGCCGGCATCACCGAGGTGCGGCCCGGCAACTACGTCTTCTTCGACGCGACCCAGGTCGCGATCGGCAGTTGTGCCCTGGAGGACGTCGCCTTCACCGTGCTCGTGCGGGTCATAGGGAGATACCCGCGGCGGCGCGAGCTTCTGGTGGACGGCGGGGCGCTGGCGCTCTCCAAGGACCCGGGGCCGTTACACGTGGTTCCGGAGTGCGGCTTCGGCATCGTGCTCGATGTCCGCGGCGTACCGATCGAGCACCTGCGCGTGGTTTCGCTCTCGCAGGAGCACGGTGTCGTGCGCTCGGCCCGGGATCTCAGGCCGGGAGAGTTCCCGATCGGCTCGCTCCTCCGGGCGGTGCCGAACCACTCGTGCCTCGCGGCGGCGTTGTTCGACCGCTACGCGGTGCTGCGCGGCGCCGACGTCGTCGGCGAGTGGCATCCCGTCCGCGGCTGGTGACGGACCCCCGGTCGGTCTGCCGTCGCTCTCCTCGCCCGGGCGATTCAGCGGGTGCGGGCGAGATGGCGGCGGGAGGCGTGAAGGCCCGGGACGGCGAGGCGCGCGATCAGATTGCGGCCGAGTCCGTCGGTCACGACGGTGCGAAGCTCTTGGGTCATGCGCGGGTCGGCGCCGCCCCACGTGCCGGGCACGCCGCCCTGGACGCTGCCTTGCCCCTGGCCGAGGAGCTACGGCGCGGCCGACCACGGATCGACCGCCTCGAGGCGCCATGAGAAAGGCGCAACCGCCGGATCGAGCGGATAGAGAGCAACCGTGCCGTAGAGAGGGAGACCGGTCGCCGGCGGATGCGCGGGGGCGTCGCTGAGCCAGACGGTCGCGACCACCCCTCGGCCCGTCACTCTCGCGGTGCTGGTGGCCGGTGTCGCGTCGAGGAGCAGCCGGCCGTCGTCGTAGGCGCCGAAGCACCTGAAGGCGTCCGTCGTGTCGGTCGGGTAGGGCAGCAGGCGGCTGCCGTGAAGCTCGAGGGTTGCGTTGCCCGAAGCTCGAACGTCGCAGGTAGAGGTAGAGCCGTACGCCTCCACTTTGGCAGTGCCGTTTCCCTCGAAGTAGCCGTCGCTGCCGTCTACCACCACCTCGTCGAGTGGCCCCGAGGATGAGTCCATGGCGAGCAGCTCCCCGATCTGCGAGTCGCGCACCTGGATCGCCGCGGTGCCCGCCTGTAGAGGTTCCATGTCCGAACGGCAGTGCTCGGCCACCAGAGTGCTGTTCTCCGAGGCCACCACGACGTGCTGTCCGTGATACACGCTCATCACCTGCACGACGCGGAGTCGGCCAGCCGCACCGCGCCGTGGCCGACTACGAGCAGCTTGCCGCTGAGCCGGAAACCGGGCTCGGCGACGCCCGCCACGATGAGGGAGCCGCCGTCCACGACGATGACGTCGCCCACGTCCATCGGCGCCGTCACCACCGTCGGTTGCGCAATGACAAACGGCTGAACGGCGGCTGCAACCTCAGAGGCGTGCGCCAGCGCGAGTAGGACTGTGCGACAGAAGGCGGAGGCGAGGCGGCCCACGTCACGTCATGATTGGACCCTCGGCAAGGAGCACCAACGCAGCAAATGGCCCCGTGCCGTCGTAAATCTCCGGCCACAGGTGTATTGCTGGCACATACTGCATTGCCGGTTGTCGACGATGCCCCGGCATCGGTTTCCTCCGCGCGCCTTGCTTGCGCCTCGCAAGCCTCTTGCGCGCGACTCGCCCCACTACTCGGACAAGCTCCTAAACGAGGCGGATCGTCGAGGGTCGTGTGACCCGCATGCCGCCCGCGGCCGGTACCCGGGCGGCGGGTTCAGTACCTCGGACGGCCGCCGTCGCGCTCGCGCTCGCCGCCATAAGAGCCGCGGTTTCCCCGATATCCTGAGGATCCGCCATCCCGCGATCTCGCCTCGTTGACGACGAGCTTGCGACCACCGACCTCCTGGCCGTTCATGCCTGCGATCGCGGCCTTGCCGTGCATAGGGTCGACGAACTCGACGAACCCGAATCCGCGGGAGCGGTCGTTCCTCGGATCGACGATCACGGTTGCGCTGCCAAGGGTGCCGAAGGGAGTGAAGAGGTCGCGCAGCTCGTCCTCCCTCGCTTCGAACGGAATGTTCCCAATGTAGAGCTTCATTTCAGATCTCCTTTGCTCCGGCGGTCGTCTCTTGATGATGCAGGATGCGAGGCCGTCGGGGTTCCGACATACGTTGAAGGCGCCGTGCCTCCGGCCGATTCCCCGCCATGCGGGTCTATCGGCCGCTTCCCCGGCGCTGGTTGCTGGAACGACGATGAGCACCGGCGCCGTAGCCCGCACCAGCGGCGGGCCGACTGCCGGCCCCGCCCCCTCCGTTTCGGGACGGTGTGCCCGTCCGGGAACGCCGTTCGGCGTTGGCCCGGGCCCGAGTGCGCTCTCCGGCCTTCTGGGCTCGGATCGCGGCGATCCTCTCGGCGATCGGGACCTCGAGGTTTCCGGCAGGCATATCGGCGTAGTTGAAGCCTTCCAGCGTGCGGCGGGGGATGCGGCGGCCCACGACGTGCTCGATGGCCGCGATTGCCTGCTCGTCGCCCGGGGTGGCCAGGGTCATGGCGTTCCCGGTGGCCTCGGCTCGGGCGGTGCGGCCGACGCGATGGATGTAGTCGTCGACCTGCGCCGGCACGTCGAAGTTGATCACATGCGGCAGGTCAACCAGATCGATCCCTCTCGAGGCGAGGTCGGTGGCGACCAGGACGCGCAGTTGCCCGCGTTTGAACGCCGAGAGTGCGGCCTCGCGCTGCGGTTGGCTTCGGTTGCCGTGAATCCTGTCGCACGCGATGCCGGCCTTGCCCAGATGGAGCGCGAGGCGGTTCGCGCGGTGTTTGGTGCGGGTGAAGACGAGTGCGGTTCGGACCTCGTCCCGGCGGAACAACTCGACCAGCAGCGATGCCTTGAGCCTCTCGGGCACAGGCAGCACGGCGTGGGTGACGCCGGTGGCCGGTGCGGCCTGGCGCTCGACGTTGATGCGCGCGGGGTTGGTCAGCATGGCGCGCGACAGCTGCACGATCGGCTGGGGGAGCGTGGCGGAGAACATCATCGTCTGACGCTTCACCGGCAGCTTGGCGAGGATCCTCCGGATGTCGGGCAGGAAGCCCATGTCAAGCATGCGGTCGGCCTCGTCGAGGACAAGGATCTCGAGGCGGTCGAAACGCGCCGATCCCTGGCCGATGTGGTCCAGGAGACGACCGGGGGTGGCGATGACGACATCGACGCCGGACCGGAGAGCGCGCTCTTGGGGACCCTGCTTGACGCCGCCAAAGACGGCGGCCGATCGCACGTTGGTGTGGCGCCCGAGCATCACGACGTGCTCCCGCACCTGAGCCGCGAGCTCGCGCGTCGGGGTAAGCACGAGGGCGCGGGTGACGCCGCCGCCGCCGTGGCTCTTGAGTCGCTGTAGGACCGGCAGCACGAAGGCGGCGGTCTTGCCGCTGCCCGTCATGGCGGCCGCGAGGACGTCGCGGCCGGCCAGGGCCTCGGGAAGGGCGGCCACCTGGATCGGGGTGGGGTCCGTGAAACCGAGATCGGAGATCCCGCGCAGCAGCGCGGGGTCGAGACTGAAGTCTTTGAAGCTCATCTGCACACTTGTCCTTCTGCGGGCGAGCGCACAGGGCGCGACGCACCGTCGGGTTCGGTTCCGGCTGGTTGGGGAACGGGAGACTTGCCGGCGAGGCTGCCGTCCGGGCCCTGGAGGGCCGTGCACCATGTTCGAGCGGCCTCGGCAGATCACAACGGAGAGTGTCGAAGCTGCGACGGAGAGAGTGTCTCACATTTCGGCGTGCCTTGCAAGCGAGGTACATGGGCCGTCGTTCTGCACCTCGGTCGCCAAGTTCTCGGGCTGCTCCATGCCGCATCTTGACTGGGATGAAACGCACTCTGGAAAGCGGCGCGCGGTGCGTCGTCCCCGTGCTACCTTTCTCTTCGGGCCGGCGCGAAACCTGCCGTTGGGAGGTCACGATGATGTGGTTGTGCAGGATGTTCTCGATCGGGGTCGTGGCAGCGGCCGTGTCTGCTGCGGCACAAGGCCCCGCACCGTCGAGGCCCCTTCTCGTTACCGTGGACGACCTGCCGGTAGCGATGGGCCACCTGCACAACGATCCGGCGGAGCGGGAGAGGATCACGAAGGACCTGCTCGCCGTTCTCGCCAGGCACCACGTGCCGGCCGTGGCGTTCGTGATATGGGGGAACGTCTCCGGCCCCGCCGACGTTGCGCTGCTTGAGAGGTGGCTCGCGGCTGGCCACGAGCTCGGCAACCACTCGAAGAGCCACCCCGACTACTCCGACATCGGTGCCGAGGCATACGTCGCGGACGTGGAGGCAGGGCGCGCCGGACTTGCAGGCCTGCTCGAGAGGCACGGCCGCACGGTGCGGTTCTTCCGGTTCCCTTACTTGACGGAGGGTAACACCGTGGCGAAGCTCGACGCGATGCGCGAGTACCTCGGCCACTCGGGTCAGATGTCGGTGCCCGTCACCATCGACGATCAGGACTGGTCGTACGAGGAGCGCTGGGTTCAGGCGCGGCGCGCGAGAGACTCCGAAGGGATGGAGCGGATCGCCGAGGAGTACCAGGCGGCGCTGCGCCACGAGGTGGCGACGCAGACGGAGATGGGCGAGAAGCTGTTCGGCCGGACGATCCCGCAGATTCTCCTGCTGCACGCGAACGAGGTGGGGTCGGCGCAGTGGGACGCGCTCTTCACGTGGCTCGAGTCGCGCGGGTACCGATTCGCACCGGCGGACGAGGTGCTCGCCGACCCGGCGATCGCGACGTCTCATCGCTACGACAACGAGCCGGGAGGCTCGCTCTGGTATCACGTGGCTCACGAGCGACAATCGAAGGAGGCAAGAGAGCAGGTGGCTGACCTCCTGCGGGCGCAGGCGGTGGCGTGGAACCGGGGAGACCTCGCCGCATTCTGTGCGGTCTACGACGAGGACGCGGTGTTCCTCACGCCGTCGGGCCTGGCCCGGGGCCGGCAGGCGGTGCTCGACCGGTACACGGCTCGATACCCGACGCGCGACGCGATGGGCACGCTGGCCCTCGAGCCGCTCGAGGCGCGCGAGGCGTGGGGAACCGAGGTGACGCTGCTGGGAGACGCCTTCCCTTCCCGGGTCCACGGCGTGAGCCTGGTTGCCCGCTGGACGCTGCGGGCGGCGGACGGCTCGGCGCGCACCGGGTTGACGCTCCTCGTCTTCCTGCGGCGCGGCGGTCGCTGGCTGATCATGCAGGACGCCTCGATGTAGTCGCAGACTTGCGGCGCGGCTCGCGTGTGCTGTTGTCTGGTCACTGTGGCCCCCGCTGTTGCGTGCGCCTCAACCCGGCTATACTCACCCACACATCGTCAGGCGGACGGGCGATGGTGTGATGTTCGGGCCTGGAGAGAGTCCGGGTTCGCGGCCGCGAAAGGGGTTCAAATATGAAGCTGTACGTCGGTAACCTGTCATACAACACGACTGAAGACGAGTTGAAGGAACTGTTCGCGACGTGCGGCACGCCGGAATCGGTCCGCATCCTCACCGACGGCGACAGCGGCCGGTCGAAGGGTTTCGGATTCGTCGAGTTCAACGACGAGGGTGAAGCCAGGGCCGCGATCGCGAGCCTCAACGGCAAGGAGATCGGTGGCCGGGCCATCGTGGTCAACGAGGCCAGGCCGAAGACCGAACGCGGTGGGTTCGGTGGAGGCCGCGGAGGATACGGCGGCGGCCGCAGCGGCTCCGGCGGTGGGCGCGGTGGTGGTTTCGGCGGCGGGCGCAACCGCTACTGATCCACTCGTACCTCCGGGGTGCACGGGCGCCCGGCATCGCGTACTGAATCGAACGTCGGCCCGGCGGGCGGGTTCTGCCCGCGTCTCCAGCCAGGTTCCGTGGCCGGGCGGGAGTGTTTTGTCCCGCGAGCCGTCCCGATCCGTCCGCGCGTTCCGGCATGCGCTCGAAGGCAAGCGGATGTTCTGCACCTTCGGTCTCAAGGGCCGCCTGTTCCTGCGCGAGGGGCGTACAGCCTGGGCGCTGCCCCTGATGGGAAAGGCGCTCGCCGACGCGGCGGGCAAAGCGCCCGAGGAGTACACCGACATGCAGAAGAAAACCGCCGAGGAGCGGAAGGCCGTTTCCAGCAAGTAGCAGGCGGGTGGCTGGGAAAACGAGCGGTGGGCCGGGTTGCTCTGAGAGATCGAAGCTCGTACGCTTCGTCCCAGCCGTGGTCCGCGAGGGAGGTGCTGGGTGTCGGAGCGAATGGTGCGCCAGTTCATGGAAATGGTCCGGATCGACTCGGAATCCGGGAACGAGGCCCGATTCATGGAATACCTTCTGAAGGAGATCGTCGCGCTCGGCGGGGCGCCGGCGCTCGACGGCTACGGGAATTTGATAGCGTCGTTCCCGCCCAAGGGGAGCAAAGCGACGGAGCCGATCCTGCTCTCGTGCCACGGCGATACGGTCAAGCCGGGCGTCGGCATCGAGCCCGTGCTGGGCGACGACGGGATCATCCGGTCGAAGGGCGACACCATCCTCGGCGCCGACGACAAGGCCGGCATCGCTGAAGTGCTCGAGGCGCTGCGCGTCGCGTCAGTTCGCCCGCCGGTGGAGTTCGCCGTCAGCCGGCAGGAGGAGGTCGGCCTGCTGGGCGTGAGGGCGATGGACTTCTCGCGCATCACGGCGCGACGCGGGTTCCTGATGGACAACGACACCCTCGACACGATCGTCATCGGCGGTCCCACCTACGTCGCGCTCGACGTCAAGGTGACCGGACGCGCGTCCCACGCGGGGATGGACCCCGAGAAGGGGATCAACGCCATTCGCGCCGCGGCGAAGGCGATCAGCGCACTGCCGCTCGGCCGCATCGACCACGAGACGACGGCGAACGTCGGGGTGATCAACGGGGGCCTGATCCGCAACGGCGTTCCGGCCGAGTGCACCTTCCTCGCCGAGTGCCGCTCCGGGGACCACGCCAAGGCGGCCGCCCTCGCCGAGCAGATGACACGCACGATTCGCGCCGAGGTTGAAGCCGCCGGGGCGAAGGCCGAGATCGTAGCGGACGAGAAGTGCCGCGCGGTCCGCATCCCCGAGGATGCCTGGGCGGTGCGTGTCGCTAAGCAGGCGCTGAAGACCCTCGGCATCGATGCGGGGGCGGTGTTCATAACCGGGTTCACCGACGCCTCGATCTACAACAACCACGGGATCGAGATGGCGGTCGTCGGGATAGGCGCGCAGAACGAGCACTCGACCGAGGAGTGCGTCGCCGTCGCCGACATGGAAAAAGCCGTGAAGATGCTCGTCGAGGTCTTCCGCCTTAGCGCCGCGTAGGCGCCCGCGGTCGGGATCTCCCTCGCAAAACCCGAACACCGGAAACACGTAGACTTCACGGGCCGCCGGTGCCTGGCGGTGAGACTTTGCCCGAGGAGGGACGATGATCGAGACGGGACGTAGCTTCAGAACGGCATTGTTTGGTTTCTTCGCGGCGGTGTGCCTCGCGGCGGCCGTGCCGGCGCCGGCTGCGCAACCTGCGCTCTGGCTTCGCTATCCCGCGATTTCGCCGGATGGCCGGACCGTGGTTTTCAGCTACCACGGCAACCTCTGGAAGGTCCCGGCGACGGGTGGGACGGCCGAGCCCCTGACCGTGAGCGACGCCCACAACACGATGCCAGTCTGGTCGCCGGACGGAACGAAGATCGCGTTCGCCTCGGACCGTTACGGAAACTTCGACGTGTTCGTGATGCCCGCCGAGGGCGGCGAGGCCAAGCGGCTGACCTTCCACTCGGCCGACGAGACTCCGACGAGCTTCACGCCCGACGGAAAGGCGGTGCTTTTCACCGCTGCGATCCTCGACGCCGCGGCCAACGTGCTGTTTCCGACGCCCGCGCAACCCGAGCTTTACAAGGTGGGCCTCGACGGCGGAATGCCCGAGCAGGTGCTCACCACGCCGGCACCGTACGCCGTCTACGACCGGGCCAGCAAACGGATCGCCTACTCGGACCTGAAGGGCTTCGAGCACGAGTGGCGGAAGCATGACAACTCCTCGTTCAATCGCGACCTCGTCCTCTACGACGTGGCCAGCGGGAAGCACACGCAGCTCACGCCTTCCGGTGTGGACAACCGGCAGCCGGTGTGGGCGCCCGGCGACACCTCGCTGTTCTTCCTGTCTGAGCGAAGCGGCTCGTTCAACGTCTGGCGGCTCGACCTAGCCGACCTGCAGCATCCGGTCCAGATCACCACGCACACGACGCACCCGGTGCGTTTCCTGAGCGCCTCCGGGAAGGGCGACCTCTGCTACGCGTTCGACGGCGAGATCTGGGTACGACCGGCCGGAAACTCCCAGAGCAAGCGTCTCGACGTGTCGGTGGCGGCCGACCAGCGCACGCTCGATGTGAAGCCGATCGACGTGACGGACGAGATCACCGAGTTCGACGTCTCCCCGGACGGCAGCGAGATTGCGTTCATTGCCCGCGGCGAGGTCTTCGTGACCTCGACCGAGCATGGGACCACGAAGAGGATCACCGACACGCCAGAGCAGGAGCGCTCGGTGAGCTTCTCGCCCGACGGGCGCACGTTGCTCTACGCCTCGGAGCGCGGCGGAAGCTGGAAACTCTATCGCACCGACCTGACCGACAAGGACGAGCCGAACTTCTTCAACGCGACGGCGCTCAAGGAGACGCCGGTGCTGGAGAGCGACCTCGAGGCGTTCCAGCCCCACTTCTCGCCCGACGGGACCGAGGTGGCCTACCTCGAGGAGCGCACCACGCTCAAGGTGCTGAACGTTAAAACCGGCAAGAGCCGCACGATCCTTCCCGGTGACCTCAACTACTCGTACGAAGACGGCGATCAGTGGTACGAGTGGTCTCCCGACGGCCGATGGTTCGCGGTGCAGTTCCTGAGCCACACCCGATGGTCGTCCGAGGTTGGGCTGATCCCGGCGTCGGGCGAGGGCCAACTGGTGAACGTGACGAATAGCGGGTACGAGGACGTGCTTCCGCACTGGGCCAGCAAGGGCGAGGTCCTGTTCTGGCTGACCGACCGACAAGGCTTGCGCGCCCAGGCCGGCGAGGGGCGGGAGCAGGACGTCTACGCCGCCTTCCTCACCGGCAAGGCGTGGGACCGCTACCGCCTCGATGAGGCCGCGTTCGACCAGGTGAAGGCCAAGGAGAAGGACAAGGACAAGGCGAAGGACAAGGGCAAGGAGAAGAGCGCCGAAGAAGCAAAGGGCCCGAAGCTCCCCGAGCCCGTGACGATCGAGTTTGCCGGTCTCGACGACCGGATCACCCGTCTCTCGCTGCACTCGGCCGACATCGGCGGCGCGGTGCTATCGCAGGACGGCGAGACGCTCTATTACCTCGCAAAGTTCGAGAAAGGGTTCGACCTCTGGAAGTACGTCCAGCGCAAGAAGGAGGTCAAGCTCCTCGCCAAGCTCGACGCCAAGGAGGCCCACCTCAAGCTCGACCGGGAGGGGAAGAGAGCATTTGTCCTCGCTGACAACCGGCTGACGACCGTAGACCTCGAGTCGGGCAAGACGTCACCGGTGAAGGCGTCGGCGAAGATGGACCTCAAGGCGGCGGCGGAGCGGGCGTACATGTTCGAGCACGCTTGGCGCGAGACGCTCAAGAAGTTCCTCGACGTGAAGATGCACGGCGTGGACTGGAAGGCGATGAAGGCGGTGTACGCCCGGTTCCTCCCGTACATCGACAACGACCGGGACTTTGCTGAGCTGATTTCCGAGATGCAGGGGGAGCTCAACGCCTCGCACACCGGCGGCCGCTACCGGCCGATGCACCAGGAAGGTGACGCCACTGCCGCGCTCGGTTTCTTCCCCGACCCGAAGCACACCGGCGACGGGGTCGGAATTCTCGAGGTCGTCGAGGGCGGTCCGCTCGGGAAGCAGGGGACCCGGATCAAGGCCGGCGTCGTCATCGAGGCGATCGACGGCGCGAAGATCGCGGCGGGCGCGAACTGGTACCCCCTGCTCAACCACAAGGCCGACACCCCGGTGCGGCTCGCTCTGTTCGACCCCAAGGGCGCAGCCCGCTGGGAGGAGAGCGTCAAGCCGATCTCCTGGATGGAGCAGTCGCGCCTGCTTTACCAGCGCTGGGTGAGGTCGCGCCGCGAGGAGGTCGATCGCCTCTCGGGCGGCCGTCTCGGCTACGCGCACATCCGCGGGATGAACGATGGCGCCTACCGCGAGATTTTCGAGGAAATCTTCGGGCGCGCGGTCGACAAGGACGCGATCATCCTCGACACGAGGTTCAACGGCGGCGGCAACCTGGTGGAGGCGCTGACGGTGTTCCTGAGCGGGAAGGTGTATGCGAAGGACGTGCCGCGCGGCCAGCAGGTCGGCATCGAGCCCTCGCAGCGCTGGACCAAGCCTTCGATCGTGATCATGGGCGAGGGGAACTACTCCGACGCCCACTGCTTCCCGATGGCGTACACGCAGCTCGGGCTCGGCGAGACCGTTGGCATGCCGGTCCCGGGGACGTGCACGTCGGTGTGGTGGGAGCGCCTGCAGGATCGCAACCTGGTGTTCGGGATCCCGGAGGTTGCGCTCGTCGACACGCAGGGCGACATCATGGAGAACAAGCACCTCGCCCCCACCTACCTGGTAGCGAACGATCCGGCGCTAGTAGCACAGGGGCGTGATCAGCAGCTCGAGAAGGCGGTGGAAGTGCTCCTGGCGAAGCTGCCGAAGCGGTGACCGCGCCTCGGGAGGCCGACGCTCAGGGCAGCAGCCAGCGGGCGTAACCGCGGCCCGCAGCGGCGGCGATCGCCGTCGCGAACGCGCCCCAGGCGAGGTCCGCCAGCGTCACGGAGATCGGCCAGCGAACGAGCGTCGCCAGATTCGTGAGGTCGTACGTCGCATAGGCAACGAGGCCGAAAGCCGCTCCGAGCCCGGCCGTGAGGACCCAGGGAGATCTCTGATTCGGGAGCACCACCAGAAGCAGGAGCCCTGCGATGTACAGGACGTAAAACGCCACCGCGGCGCCCCACCGGACCTTCGGTGCGAGCAGGTGGCCGATCTCCCGTCTGTACATCTCGCGAGCCACGAGGCCGAGCCACACGGCGTCGAGCAGGAGGAACGTCACCAGCGTCAGGACGTGAACGGCAGCCAACTTGAGAGCGTTCATTGCGGCGATCATACCAGGGGCGTGCTCGGCGAGGTGCCCCGTGGGCCGGCGTGAAGGGTTGCGAGATTCAGCACACGTGTAACCCCGTTGGCTCGCGTGGCGTCTTGGGAGTAGAGCCGGACGGTTTCGGTCACACAGGGCGGGCGGCCGGCGTCGCGAGCGGCATACTGGGGAACATTCCGTGCCACACTCACACGGAGGTACGTTCGTGAGAGGTTTCACGCTACGGCTGGGATTTGTCGCGGCTGTGCTCCTCCGCGTCGTCTGTCCGGCCAGCGCCGGGGAGTTTCGGGGGCGGTTCCTGATCGGCGAGCAACCGGCCGTAGGTGTGACGGTTTCGGCTGTCCCCTACGAGGGGCCGTTCGATCAGGCCCGGCGTGAGGCTCACCGCCAACCCGGCCCGCAGCCGATCGCCTCCGTGACGACCGGCAAGGACGGGTCGTTCGTGCTCACGCTCGCTTCCGAACCCGGCAAGGAGAAGCTGGTCACCCTGCAGGTCGAGGGCGGCGGCGCCGCGGCCGCCGCGGTCGCCGGTTCTTGGGACGCCGCCGAGACGGCGGACATCGGAGAGCACGCCCTGCTTCCCGGCACCAAGCTCAACGGAAGTGTGAACGACGGATCTGGCAAGCCCGTAGTTGACGCGGAGGTGGTGCTCGTCTCACCGGTCGACCGCGCGGAGCAATCCGAATTCGAGGCTGCTCCATGCTTCGCGCGAACGGGCGCGGATGGCACGTTTCACTTCGATGCCGCGAGCGCAACAGGCAACACCCTGACTGTGGAAAAGGCGGGACTGGTCAGCGCACTGCTCAGAACCGTGAAGGCCGGAGCCCCGGTGGGACCAATCGTCCTCTCAGCCGGCGCGCCGGTTTCAGGGGCCGTCCGGCGGCCCGACGGCCGCTCGCCCGCGGCCGGCGCCCTGGTGCGACTCGAGGGGAGGGCCATGACTCGCTGGGTGGAGACGGGCATGGACGGGTCGTTCACGATCCCCGACGCCCCGAAGGGTACCGTCACGGTCGTCGCGGATGCCGCCGGCGCCGGGTATTTCGAGCAGGCCGGCGTCGCGCTCCCATTGGCCCAGGGGAAGATGCTCGCGCTGGTCCTCCGGCCGCCGTCGGCCCTGGTGGGACGAGCCGTGGATGCGGGGACCGGTCGCCCGGTGCCGCGAACCAGGATCGAGCTTCGCACTGCCGCCCGACACCATACGACGCGATCCGCTCCGGACGGAACCTATGCCCTGCAGGACCTGCCGCCGGGGTCATGGCAAATGCGCGCGGACGAGCCGCGATTCGTGCCCTGGACGCATGCCAGAGTTCCCCTGCAATCCGCAGAGAGGAAGAAGCTCGACATCCCGCTCGTCCTGGGTGCTTCCCTGTCGGGGCGGGTGACCGACGAGAACGGGCAGCCGGTCGCCAACGCCAAGGGGTCGCTGACCCGCATGGGCCCCGTCAACGTGCAGCGGATCGTTCGACGGATGCTCGGCGACGAGTCGCCGCTGTTTCGGACGCGCGCCGATGGGACGTTCAAGGCGGCGCGCTTGGCTCCGGGCGAGAGCCAGCTGCTGGCGGTGGCGCATCCGGACTTCGAGCGGGCAACGATCGGCGGCCTCACACTCGTCGGCGGCGCCACGAAGGCCGGACTCGCGATCGTGCTCAAGCGCGGCTCCGTTTTGAGTGGAGTCGTCAAGGGTACGGACACCCAGCCGATCCAAGGCGCCGAGGTTGCACTGTCCCGATCGCTTCCCTTCGGGGGTGGCGGTCCCGGAGGAGGCGGTGGTCCCGGCCGCGCGCTCGGAATCCTCAGCGCAGCCGGAGGCGCCGCCGAACCGAAGAGCGGCTCCACGGGCGGCGACGGGAAGTTCGCCGTCCGCGGCGTGGCGCCAGGGGAGTACGTCCTGACCGTGAAGCGCTCGGGGTACGCGACCGAGCGGGTCGAGCCGGTGAAGGTCTCCAAGAACGGATCGCCGGCCCCGCTCGAAGTGACGCTGACCCCCGGCGCGGTGATCTCCGGACGCGTGGTGCGAAAGTCGGGAGCGGGTGCCGATGGGTTCGTCGTCCGGGCGACCTCGCCGGGCCGTCCGCGCTTCGATGCTGCCGCAATGGCCGCCCAACCGACCGGTTTCGATGGAGAGTTCTCGATCGACGGCCTCAAGGTGAGGCAGAGCTACGACCTGCAGCTCGTCGGGACCGGCGGGATGGGTGAGGGGAAGCGAGGTGTCCTGGCGCCCGCCACCGGGCTGGTGCTGACGGCGGCTGGTCCGGGCCGGATCACGGGGAAGGCGGTCGATGCGGGCGACGGGCACCCCATCACGGAGTTCCAGGTCTCCTACGAGCCTGACCGGGGAGGCGGCTTCCGCGGCCCGGGGCGCGCCGGACCGCGCGGAGGGGGTGGCGGAACCGGGGGCGGGGAAGGGCAGCCGGTCGACGTGCAGAGCGCCGACGGCACCTTCACGCTGGAGGACGTTCCCGCCGGGACGTGGAGCGTCACGGTGACCGCAAAGGGGTACCAGCCCGCTCGCACCTCGGGAGTGACCGTCGAGGAGGGCGGAACCGCGGACGGCGTCGAGGTGCTCATCACCCGAGGCACCACTCTGAAGGGCCGTGTTTCCGACGCGACGACTGGTGCCGGCGTGGCGAACGCAACGGTCTCCACCGCTTCTGCCGGCTCTGCGGCAGGGCGCGGCCCGGCGCCTGCCGCCGCGTCCGACGGCGACGTGACCACCGATACGGACGGGAATTTCGAGATGGAGGGCGTTCCGACCGGCAAGCAGTTGCTGCACGTGTCGCACCCCGACTACACCGACGCGACTCAGAGCGTCCAGGTGACGGACGACGACGCTACCGTCGAGGTCAAGCTGACGGCCGGCGGCGTGCTCCTCGGCTCGGTGGCCTCCGACACCGGCCAGCCGGTCCCGAGTGCGAACGTGACGCTCGTGCAGGCGGGAGCCGGTGGTGCCGGGTTCGGAGGCGGGGCAGTCAACCAGACCAACGTGACCGACGCCGCAGGCGGGTTCCGCTTCGACCACCTCGCCTCCGGTCGCTACACAGCTGAAGCCGCTCTCGGCTCGCACACCTCGGCGCCGTCAGAGGTCGTGCTGCAGGCCGGGCAGCTGCCGCAGACAGTCGCGCTCCAGCTCCAGCTCGGGATCACGGTGCAAGGGACGGTTTCAGGGCTTCCCGCAACGGCGATCAACGGGACGACCGTGACCGCTGCGGGGGCCGACTCGTACTTCCAGTCCACCCGCGTCGGATCCGACGGCCACTTCGAGTTTGACAACGTGCCGGCCGGTGTTGCGACGCTGCGCGGAACGGCGACGGACCCGACCGGCTCGACCCGCAGCGTCACGAAGCAGATCACGACAACCGCGGACCAGCCGGTCATCACGGTCGATCTCGTGTTCGACCAGGGCTTCACGCTCTCGGGGCGCGTCTCGCAGGCCGGGCAGCCGATCAGCGGCGCGATGGTCGTCGCCAACCTGCAGGGAGGCGGCGGCCGTCAGGCCTCGGCGACTACGGATGACGGTGGTTCGTACCAGCTCACCGGTCTCCAGGCGGGGACGTACACGGTCAGCGCGATGTCCGCCCAGGCCGGCGCCTCCCAGCGACAGACGGTTGAGGTGAGCTCCGACCAGACGCTGGACATCACCTTCCCAAGCGCCACGGTCGCCGGCAAGGTCGTGGACGTCGACTCCAGCATGCCGCTGGCGAACGCGACGGTGGCTATCCGGTCGCAGGACCCGGGCGCGGCCGGGGGGGCCGGCCAGCGCCCCGCGACCACCGACAGCACCGGGCAGTTCTCGTTCAGCGGCCTCGACGACGCGACCTACACGCTTTCGACGAGCAAACCCGACTACCAGCTCGACACGCGCGACGCGGTCGCCAGCGATCAAAGCTCCGACGCCCTCGTGGTGGCGCTGAAGCGGAGTGCCGGAATCGGCATCAAGGTCATGGATGGCCTCGCGGGCGTGCCCTTGTCGAGCGTGACGGTTCGCGTGCTCGATCCCCAGAGCGCTCCCGTGTTCGGCCCCGCCTCGATCGCGCTTGACGGCAACGGTCAGGGCGAAATTCCTTCCCTGGCCCCCGGGACCTACACGATCATCGCCGCAGGAGCCGGTTACGCTCCCGTGCGCCTTGACGGCGTTGCTGTCCCGTCGTCGATGGTGACGATCTCGCTCACGCCCGGCGGGACCCTTCTCATTCAGGCCGGGCCTAAAACGCTCGCCCCGGGCACGGCCACAGGAACGATCGCCACGGCGGCCGGGCAACCGGCGCTCCTCTCGCTGTTCAACATGGTGGGGCGCATCGCGCTCTCAGAACCCAACCTCCAGCTGCGGAACGTCCCTGCGGGCAGCTATGTGCTGTCGCTCCCGGCCGTGGAGGTGTCGCAGGCCTTCGTTGTCAACGAGGGCGGCTCGACCATCGTCCAGCTCCCGTGACGACGGTCGCGTCACTGGAGGCGATGTCTCCGAGCGGGCGCGAGCTGCGGCAGGCTCCGGGCCGCGCCGGAACTCACGCGCGAAGCGTCAGCGTGTACTTCATCTCCAGGCGCGTCGGCTCGTAGGAAAGCTTGGCCTTGCGCAACCCCGGGTCGCCGAGGTCCTCCTCGCGGTTGATGAGGGAAAACCCCTGTCCTTCGATCACTCGCGCGGTCTCGCGGTTGATCACCTGGTAGAGGCCTTTCTCGGTGCGCAGGGCGCGCTCGAACAGGACCACTGCGGTCGTCGGGTTGAGGCGGTCGAAGATCGAGAACGCTCCCGGGCGTCCAGCGACCCGGAGGACGAGCCCCTGGAGACCGAGCGGTGCGAAGAGGCGAAGTGCGCACTCGAGGGCGTGGGTCTCCTGCTCGAGGGTCACCGCCGCGTCGGTGGTCCGCTTGGCCGCAATGTCGTCCGCGACCTCCATGCACTGGTCCGTCCGGCTCGGATCGAGGGGTTCGACCGACCATGAGTGGAGGCGCGAGGCCTGTGCGATCAGGTTGCGTTTGCCGGCGTAGCGCCGGCCAGGAAGCCCGGCAAGGTCCGCGGCGGTATAGATGTAGTTCGCGCTGTCGCGCACCGGCGCGACCTCGAAGTGAGCGGCGAAACCCGCGTGCGTCAGCAGGAACTCCTCGCTCACGGACTCGATCCGCAGCGGTTCGGGGAGCTCACGGGCGCGCTGCAAGAGTATTTCCTGCACCGTCTCGGGGAACTGGCCGACGGGCTGCAGGAGGCTCGGGCGGCGCTGGCCCCCGAACATGGACGACACGAACAGCGTGTCACCTTCGACGAGGGCGTGGTGGTAGTGATAGACGGGCGACCACACGAGAAGCGACGCGAAGGTGTAGTCGGAGAGGGGTTGCGGGTAGCGCTCCAGGAGATCGGCGAGGCGCGCCCGGTCCCCGATCTCGATTGGTGTGAAGCTGAGGCCGAGGAGGTCAACGTCCATCGGGCTCGCCTCCGTGGATCATCAGCTCGTAACCCGCGAGGGCGTGGAACCCCAGCGGCTCGTAGAACCCCCGCGTCCCCGGCTCGGCAACCAGGCCGATCCAGCCGATTCGCGACTCGAGGCAGCGCTCGGTCAAGCGGCGGACGATCTCGCGGCCGATGCCGCGGCCGCGGCAAGCGTCGAGCACCACCACATCCTGGATGTAGGCGTCGCTCACGCCGTCTGAGATGACGCGGCCCATCCCGACGACGCGGCCGTCCGGCTCCCGCGCCACGAGGAAACAGAAGCTGCCGCGGATCATCTGCGGGATGATGGTGCGGTTCACCGGATCCTCGTGCCACCAGCCGCCGGCCTGGTAGAGGCCGACGACGGCGTCGGTCGGGGCGCTGCTGACAACTTCGTACGCAATCTCGGACATGGGGCACCGGCTCCTTGCGGCACTGTTGCACCGCCTCGAGCGCAGTCTACGCCGGTTGGCCGGCGCGCTCGGTGAAGGTTCGTGGTACCCGCCTGTGTACAATCTGGTCCCGGGGGACGTTAGGGTGCCGGGCCGCGGGGCCACGGTTCGGCCCATGGTCCCCGAAACGCCGATGCCTGAATCACTGCCCGTGTTTGCGCGCGTTGACCGGTCGCTTTCGGCCGGGGACCACCCTTTTCTCGCGATCCTCCCGGGAGTGGCCGCAAGCCCGGCTCTCGCGCGGATCACCGCCGAGCCGGCCGCGCGGGCCAGGCTCCTCGATCGTGCGCTCGTGCAGATTCGGGGCGACCGCGGCTACGCCTTCGTGGATGTGGAGAAACCCTGCATCGTTCTCTCAGAGCGGTATTTTCGCGAGGGCGCAGAGCTCGACATTTACCTTGATCTCCTCCACGAACTCACCCATCTCCGGCAGCTGGAAGAGGGCTTCGATCTGTGGGACGAGCGGTTCGCCTACGTTGATCGGCCAACCGAGGTCGAGGGGTACGCGGTCGCGATCGAGGAGGGGCGGCGGCTCGCGATGACCGACCTGGAGGTCGTGGACCATCTTTCGAACCCGTGGATGACTGCAAACGACGTGGCGCGGCTTCTCCGCAACGTCGACGCCTTTCTCGCGAGCGGGGCTCTCCCGAACCTCAAGGACGCCAAGCCGCCGGCACCGCGCCGCCCCCATCGGCCGTGGTGAGGGATGCGGGGCACTTGCATCTTCTGGCCGCTCCCGGCTAGGACGACCGGCTTGCCGTCGCGACACGAGCACCGCGGCAGATGCTGGCTTCCGCTTCCGCACCGCCCGATGAGGGCGCCGCGGTCGAGGGCAAAGTCGGGTCCTGGGCCCGAGCAGAACTCTCCGTGCACCCTTTGCGTATCTGAAGATGATGCGTAGGCCCCTGCTCGCTATCGTGCTCTTCGCAGGTACGCTCACGTCCTCCGACGCGTTCTGCCGGCCCGGGCCACTGCCACCCCTTGAACTGCATCGGACGTCGCAGGCAATCGCAATCGACGGAAACCTCGACGACCCCGGATGGCATGGTGCGGCGCGCATCGAGAAGTTCTACGAAACTACGCGTGGAGACAATGTCGAACCGCCGGTCCGCACGGTCGCGCTCGTTACCTATGACGACCGCTATTTCTACATCGGACTCATCTGCGACGACCCGGAGCCGGCGAAGATCCGGGCACCGTTCGTGGGACGGGACGGCATCATCGGAACGGACGACAACGTCGCCGTGTTTCTCGACACCCGGGGCGATAGGCGGGCAGCGATGGAGTTTCGGGTCAACCCGCGAGGGCAACAGACGGACGGCATCTACGACGACGGCACAGGCAACGAAGACCTCTCTCCCGACTTTTTCTACGACACCGCCGCCCGGATCACGCCGCAAGGCTGGCAGGCGGAGATCCGGGTTCCGTTCTCGACGTTGCGGTACGACCGCGACAAGCCGCTCAACTGGGGAATCACGGTCTGGCGCAACTACCCGCGGGCCTATCGTTACGCGATCTACAGCAACCCAATGCCCCGCAATTCGAGCTGCCAGGTTTGCCATGCAATGGCGATCAGGGGGCTCGAGGGCCTGCCCGTCGGCGGGCACACGGTGGTCGCGCCGTACGGGACCCTGACTGAGGACGGGGTTCCGCGCGAAGGCCCGGGCACCTCCTTCCGCAACAGCCCGGTCGGCGGCAACGGGGGCATCGACGTGAAGTGGACACCTACGGCCGGGACCGCGCTCGATGCGACCGTCAACCCGGACTTTTCCCAGATCGAGTCCGACGTCGGGCAGATCGCCATCAACAAGCAGTTCGCTATCAACTATCCGGAGAAGCGCCCGTTCTTCCTGGAAAGCACCGACCTGTTCCAAACTCCCTTCCAGGCAGTGTATACCCGGACAATCACCTCGCCGAGGTGGGGTGCGAGGGCGACGGGGAAGGTCGACTCGACGGCGTACACCGTCCTGGTCACGGAGGATCGGGGCGGGGGGAGTGTGATTGTCCCGGGCCCCACGGCCTCCAGCTTCGCGCCCCAGGCGTTCTCATCGGTCGCAGCGATCGGCCGCATTCGGCACGACCTCGGCGCCTCGTTCGGTGGGCTGCTCGTCACCGACCGCGAGAACGGCACCGGCGAGGGGGGCGGGTACAACCGCGTGTTCGGCCCGGATTTCCTCTTGCGGCTGGGCGAACGCGACAAGGTGGCCGGACAATTGTTGCTATCGGACACGCGGACTCCCGACCTTCCCGACCTCGACCCGTCGTGGAACGGCCAGCGGCTCGCCTCCCACGCGGGTTACCTGCAGTGGAGGCACGACGGATACCACTGGCTGGTCATCGCCCAGCACCAGGACGTGGGTGCGGATTTTCGTGCCGATCTTGGGTTCATGCCTCAGGTCGGGTACAAATTTGACAAGGCGGTGGTCGGCTACAGCGTCTACAACGCCGGCATCCTCTCCCAGCTCACGCTAGGGCCCTTCTGCAACGACACCGCGCTCCCGAGCGGAGGCGTCATCCAGACGCAGTGCGGCGTCTTCTTGAGTCCGGTGGGCATCTTGAATCTCAACGGCGAGATTGACGTCGTGCCGCGCGAGCGAGACCGCGTCGGCGACAAGGTGATCGACTCGGACCTCACGGTCTACTACAACCTCTCGCTCGACCCGGGTCGTGTAATCTCCCGCATCACGCTCTCCGGCTTCGTCGGAGACAAGCCGGACGTGGCGAACGCCAGGCCGGGACGGGGCGCCGACGTCCAGCTCACGGGCACGCTCAAACCGACCGACCATCTGGCTTTCGACCTCAACGCCGAGCGGCAGTGGCTTAATGTAGATATCGGCGAAGTGTCGGGCCGTCTCTTCACGGCGCAGATTGGACGCTTGAAGGGAAGCTACAACTTCACGTCGCACGCCTTTCTGCGGCTGATCGGCCAGTATTACACCGCGACTCGGAACCAAGTGCTCTACGAAGGCTCCGTGTCGGCGAACGATCGCAGCTTCACCGGTTCGGCCCTCTTCGCCTACACGCCAGACTGGCAGACGGTCCTCTACCTCGGCTACGGCGACAGCCGCGCCTTGAACGCGGCGAACGAGCTGGTGCCGGCTGGCAGGCAGTTCTTCCTCAAAGTGAGTTACGCGTTCCAGCAGTGAGGAACCACCATCACCGTGCCTCGCGGTCGCGGACCGCGGCCCCGTGCGATCGAGAACGGCCGACGGTCGGGGTCTTACCGGTGGAGGACCACGGTTCCGTCCTTCATCACGAACGATATCTTCTCGGGGGCGTCACATCACGCGCCGGGTCACCATCCATGCGGTCCTTCTTGCCCGGTCGGTGTCGGTATCTCACCCCAGTCTCGGAGCCACTAGAATAAAGCCATATGAGTTCGACGGGCCTCTCCGGCAACCTCCGCACCATGCCCGTTCCGGACCTCCTGCAGTCGTTGGCCGGAGGGCAGGCGACAGGCACCCTGGTGGTGGGTAACGGGGTGCTGGAGCGCCAGGTCTGTTTCCGGAACGGCCAGATCATCGCGGCAGGATCGAGCGACCCGCGGGAGTATCTCGGTCACTTCCTCGTCAGCCACGGGTTCATCACCGAGCAGCAGCTCTCCACCGCAATGACACAGCAGGAGCTCACGCGGGTTCTCCTCGGCAAGATCCTCGTCGACGATGGCTACATCTCCTCCGGGGACCTGGACCGGATGCTGCAGCTGAAGGCGCGGGAGGGGATCTACGACCTCTTCACGTGGCGCGACGGGGAGTTCCGGTTCATGGAGGGCCAGCTTCCAGCCTACGAGATGGTACCTCTATCGATCGGTGTCACGGGCGTCACCCTCGAGGCGATGGAGCGCCTCGACGACTGGGACGACATCAGGAAAGTGATCCCGTCGGCGGAGGCAGTTCCGGTCGCCATCGGGGAGTTGCTCGACGGCCTGGAGCTGGAAGAAGGCGAACGGGCTGTCCTGGCGTCCGTCGACGACGACCGTTCGGTCGGGGAGATCTGCCTCCACACCCATTCCAGTGAGTTCTTCGTTGCGAAGCTCTTCCGACGGATGGTCGAGGCCGGCAAGCTCAAGGTGGTCCGCCCGCGGCACGTGCAGCCGGCCGTTGCCGTCCAGGTGAGCGACCCAGCGGTGCTCGTCGCGGAGGCGGGGAGGCTCTTCAGGGCGGGGGACTACCAGCACGCCCTGCGGCATGCCCGGGCGGCGGCCGCGCTGGGGCCCGACAACGCAGTCGTACGCGAGGATGTCGTCCGTCTCGAGGCAGCGTTGCGCGAGACGATCGAGGCCGATGGAGTGAAGCTGGACAGGGTGCCGAAGCTCGTCGTGGAAATCTCTCAAATGGCCCGGCTGAACCTGTCTCCGGAGGAGGGATTCATCCTCACCCGTATCGACGGCACGAGCACCGTAGGCTCGATTTTGAAGATCACCCCGGTCGCCCAGCTCGACGCGATGCTGGTGTTCCTCCGGCTGATCAAGGCGGGTCACATTCGCCTCGGCCGAATCTCGTAAGCGCCCCCTGTTTCGCGTCAGACGAGGCGGCGAACATCCCGACCCCGCGCGGCGCGTCGGGGAACCTCACGACTGATCGAGGAGCCGCCCGCTTGCGCCGCGCGAGTGCACCGAACTACGATCGGGACAGGCTGAGGAGGTGCGCCGTGGAGCGTCTCATTGCTGGAAACGTTGTGCTTCCGATTCTCTTCGTCGCTCTCGGGTCACCAGCGTGGGCACAGGCGGCGGTTCCCCCGGCCGAAACACAGCGTCCGGCCAAGGTGGCCATCAAAGCGGGCCGCCTTCTCGACGTGCGGTCCGGCCAGGCGGCGTCAGGCGTCGTGATCCTCGTGGAGGGTGACCGCATCGTGAGCGTCGGCGGCGCGGTGCCGTCGGGCGTGTCGGTGATCGACCTCTCCGGCCTCACGGTCTTGCCGGGGCTCATCGACGCGCACGACCACATCATGGGGGACCTGAAGGACCTGTCCTCGACCGCTGCGCTGCGCATGTCGGCGCCGCAGGCCGCGATCTGGGGCGTTCACAACCTGCAGGTGATGTTGGACCACGGCTTCACCGGCATGCGGGACGCCTGCGAGGATGCCGGGTGGGCGTATGGTCAGGTCGCGCTGCGAAACAGCGTTGCAAAGGGACTGATTCGCGGCCCGCGAATGACGGTGGCAGGCAACTGCATCTCGCTGACCGGCGGGCACGGAGACGAGGACGTCCTCGCGCCTGACCGCGCGCTCGGGCGTTTGCCGAACATCGCCGACACCGTGGACCAGATGGACATCGCCGTCCGGCACGACATCAAGTTCGGCGCGGATTGGATCAAGCTGATGGCCACCGGCGGGGTCGGCGACCCAACGAGCGACTTCCGGGTCCAAGAGCTTTCCGAGGCGCAGATGGCGCGTGCGGTCGAGGTGGCGCACCGCGCCGGCAAACGTGTGATGGCGCACGCCGAAGGCACCGAGGGGATCAAGGCCGCCGTGCGCGCGGGCGTGGACTCGATCGAGCACGGCACGTGCCTCGACGAGGAGGGGGCCGCGCTCCTGGCCGGACGAGGCACCTGGCTGGTTCCGACGCTCGAGACGTTCCAGCGCGGCGCGGTCGTGGCCGCCTCCCTCGGCGCGGACGCAGCCAGCGTCACCAAGATGAAAGCGATCCTGCCGATGCAGCGGTCGGGCTTTGAGAGGGCGCTCAAGCACAACGTCAGGATCGCCTACGGCGTGGACGACGACGCCGACTACGTGTCGAACGAGTTCGGCGCGCTGGTGCGCGGTGGGATGTCGCCTCTGGACGCCATCCGGGCCGCCACCGTCAACGCGGCCGAGCTGCTCGGCTGGACGAAGGACGCCGGAACGGTCGAGGCGGGAAAGCTCGCGGACCTGGTGGCCGTGGACGGGGACCCGCTCGCCGACATCGACGCGATGGAGCGGGTCGTCTTCGTCATGAAGGGCGGCGAGGTCGTCCGGAACGATACAGCTCGCCCGCGATGACCGCCCGACTCCCTTGCGAGGAGTGTTGTAGGGAGACCAGGAGGTTCCGGCCATGGAGGGGTAGTGCGAGTCCTTGCCGCCGGAGGCAAAGTAGACGGGTCCGAGCATGGTGTCCGCGCCGACCGCAAGACTCGCCGGCCGGCGGATGTCGCCCATATCGACAACTTGGTGGGTCTGCCAGATGTCGCCGGTCTCGAGGGACAGGCCGCCGCCGCAGGGGCTTCCGACGATCGCGCCCTAGCGACGAAACCCGACCGATGAGCCATGGGTTCCTTCGACAATCTCATTCTCTGTGCGTCGAACTGGCACGACGTCACAGTTCCCCGGGAACCGTGGGTCAACCGCCTCTTCGCGGATCCAGAACGAAACAGGCAAGCTGGTCGCCGACGCCGGCCTGCCCACCGGCCCGGCGTTCCTTGCGAAAGTCACGCCGACCGAGTTCGTGGAGCCTCCGGCCTCCCGCCGGTCGCGGCAGAACTGGAGGCCGCACTGAGGCACGCCGGGCACGTGACCGGCAACGCACCCTTCAACCTCACCGTAGCGGGTTGATCGTGGTCGGGTCGTTGGTTACGTTGTCGAGCAGGGAGGCGTAGGCCAGCACACCGGATCCCGAGTTGATCCTGACCATTGCGTATCCCGCCGCCATCGCCGTCTGCGCCGCCTTGTTCCTGAACGGCTGTGTCACCTGCTGCCACTGCCCCGCACTCAAGCTCACCTGGTAACTGGTCAGCAGATGCCCCGTGGCGTCGTACAACGACACCGTGACCGATGCGTTCCCGCTTCCCGTGTTCGTCAGCCCGATGTTGGTCCGGTAGGCCGCATCCTCGGTCAACTCCCCCAGCCAGGCGCTCTGCCCCGCTGAGAGACCTTGACTCGTCGTCGCCGCCAGGTAGTCCTGCCCGTACGTCCCCGTCGACGACTGGTCGTACGTCCGCGTCGTGACCTTCAGAGGCTCGTTGGAGGTCACCTCGATCGCCCCCGAACCGCTCGCCCCGAGCTGCTGCACGATATCGGTAAGGATCGACTGCGCTCCCGCCGCCACCACCACGTTCTTGGTGAACACGCTGCTGCCGATGTACCCCTTGATCTGCACGTTGGCGCTGACCGAGCCGGTGTTGAGAAGCCCGAGATCGCTCCGGTACTGGCTGTTGTTCAGACCCGAGGCATGACTCCCTACCGGAATCCACACGGCAGTCCCCGAGTCCGCGACGAGCGGGTTGACCGTCGTCGGGTCGTTGGTTGCGTTGTCGATCAGCGATGCATAGGCCAGCACCCCGGATCCCGAGTTGACCGCGATCTTTGCGTATCCCGCCGCCATCGCCGTCTGCGCCGCCTTGTTCTTGAACGGCTGTGTCACCTGCTGCCACTGTCCCGCACTCAAGCTCACCTGGTAACTGGCCAGCAGATGCCCTGTGGCGTTGTACAACGATACCGTGACCGATGCGTTCCCGCTTCCCGTGTTCGTCACCCCGATGTTGGTCCGGTAGGCCGCATCCTCGGTCAACTCCCCCAGCCAGGCGCTCTGCCCCGCTGAGAGACCTTGACTCGTCGTCGCCGCCAAGTAGTCCTGCCCGTACGTCCCCGTCGATGACTGGTCGTACGTCCGCGTCGTGACCTTCAACGGCTGGTCGGAGATCATCTCGATCGCCCCCGAACCGCTCGCCCCGAGCTGTTGCACGATATCGGTGAGGATCGACTGCGCTCCCGCCGCCACCACCACGTTCTTGGTGAACAAGCTGCCGCCGATGTACCCCTTGATCTGCACGTCGGCACTGACCGTCCCGGTGTTGAGCAGTCCGAGGTCGCTCCGGTACTGGCTGTTGTTCAGACCCGAGCCATGACTCCCAACCGGAATCCAGATTTGCTGGGCGGCGGAGGATGAGATCGTGATGCTCCCGTTCTTGTTGCAACTACCAGTGCCAGAGGTTACGACGAGGGTCCAGGCGTAGGTCTGGTCCTGGGCGTAGGTGTGGGTCGGATTCTGCGCGGTCGACGTCTGGCCGTCGCCAAAGCTCCATAGGTAGTTGATCGTTCCGCCGCAGTTGGAGGCGGTGGCCGAGGAGGTGAAGCTGACCGCAACGTCCACCGTGCCGGTGGTGGGGACGGAGGCCTGGCAGGTCAGCGTGCAGGTGGCGGCCGAGACAGTGATAGAGAGGTGGCTATCGGTGGCTGTTGTTGCGGTCGCGTCGGTGACCTTGAGCACGACGTTGTAGGAGCCGTCCGAGGTGTAACTGTGGGTCGGATTCTGCTGACTGGAGTGGGCGCTGCCGTCGCCGAAGTTCCAGTCGAAGCTGTACGGTGAGGTGCCGCCGGCGGCCGAGCCGGTGAAGGTCACGGAAAGCGGCGGGGTCCCCGACGTCGCGTTGGCGCTCGCCGTGGCGGTGAGCGCACTGGTGGTGCCGCAGATATCGGTGACGGTGGCAGTCGTGGTGATGGGGCTCAGCGAGATTGTCGAGGCCGTGATGGTCGCGTTCGTCTCCGCGATGGTCGTGGTCACGGGCGTCACATTCGTCGCAGTCACCGTGGGCGAGAAGTTCTCCGGGGTCACGCTCGTGGGGTGAACCAGCTCACAGCCGTTGAGTTGGCCGTTGGCGTCGAGAAGCGCCGCCAACATGTCGCCGCCCGCGCCCCATGACGTGGTCGATCCACTCAGCATCAGCCCGCCGCCGGAAAGCCTGGCGATTTCGCCGGACTCGATGCCCGTGCCGCCGTAGGCGTTCTGCCAGACCGGATTGCCCGAGGCGTCGGTCTTGATCACCCAAGCGTTCTTCCCGCCGCCGCCGAAAGAGGAGGTCGTGCCCATCAGCAGGAAGCCGCCAGTGGAATCGGGCAAGGCAAACACCTCGTCGGCTCCGGACCCGCCGTAGGTCTTCGACGAGGTCACGTTGAGATTGGAGTCGAGGAAGGCCATCCAACCGTCCGAGGAGCCCGCGCCGGAGGAGTCCGTGTACCCGGAAAGCAGGTACCCACCCGTCACGGCTTGGAGGACCGCGACGTCGTCGCCGGCGCCGCCGATCGTCTCCTGCTTCACCACGTTGCCCGAGGTGTCGATCTGGATGAGCCATACGTCGGACTTGCCGGCCCCGAAGGCTGTCGTCGAACCGGCGATCAGGTAGCCGCCGCTGATCGGGAGGGCCGAGTACGCGTAACTCCCGGCGGAAGGGCCGTAGCTCTTCTGCCACGTGACGTTGCCGCTGGAATCGAGCTTGACGACGAGGATGTCGGTGTCGGCGGGGTTGGACGCCGCGGAGGTTGTGCCCACGCCGATGTAGCTCCCGTCGGAGAGCTGGCCGAAATACAGGGTGACCGGCTGCGATGAGCTGGACTGCTTCTGCCAGAGGATGTTGCCGGAGGAGTCCGTCTTGATCAACGTGCCGACATAGGTGATCGTCGAGCCAGAGATCTGAACCGTCGAACCCTCGATCAAGAAGCTGTTGTCCTTGAGCACGACGGCCGATTTCAGGCCCTCGCTGCCGGTGCCGTACTGCTTCTGCCAGACGCTTGTCAACGAGCTGTTGAGCTTGACGAGCTGCACGACCGTCTGTCCCGGTGTGGGCTGGGAGACCAGGCTGACGAAGAACCCGCCGTCGGGCGTCGGATTGATCGTGCCGGTTTCGGTCTGCGCCGTCCCCCACACCTGTTGGAAGACGAGGTTGCCGTTCCCGTCCAACTCGGTAAGCCAGGGGTTGAACATGCCGAGCCCGAACGACTGTGTCGTGCCGTAGAGAACATAGTCGTTGCCGACCTGTGCCATGAAATACCCAAAGTCGGCCTTGGCCCCCCCATACGCGCGGGCGAAACCGCCACCACTGGCGAGGACCGACGGCGCCACGACCGCTTCGGCCGCCTGCGCCCGATCGATCCTGGCTGCGAGCGCCCTCATCGCGCCGACTCTGTCCCCGCTGTCGGCGGCGCCCGCCAGGGCCGCCATGCCCAACATGACCGTCATCGAGATCATCCGCGTCAACCCGACCTTTGCACCTGCACCCACACTCCACCTCCGCTTTCGGACGAGCCAGTGCCCGCAACCTTGTCGCGACCTACGCCAGGTCGCCCATTCGCGGCTAGTATAGCGAGAAAGAACCGCTATGACACACCGTAATGTGGCCTCGGCAGGCTCGTGTGCCGTAGGCCGCAAGTTGCTGATTTTACACCATGGAGTTTCGGCTACACACAGGGACGTTCTTGGCGCGTTGGCGGCCATGATTGCCGGCGCGAATGCCAGCGCTCCGCGCCGCCGATAAGGAACACAGGCATGTGCTGATCAGCGGGCGCCTTCGACGACCTGAATGGCTTCTTTGACGTGCTGACGCGCCTTATCGATGTGCCCCAGCGCCCTCTGTTGTAGCCCCTGCGCAAAAGCATTGTCCTCTTCACGCGAGATATCGCTGTGGGCCTTGTTGAGCAGTTCAAGAGCGCGATGCAGGCGGCCAGGCCAATCGAGTTTGGCGTCAACCGGCGGGTGGTCGTTGAGGTCCTTTCCGTCATCAATCGAAGCTTTCTTGATCTCGCTAATGGCCTCGTCGATTCTATAGATCGCTTTTCTTTCCTGTTCCCGCAGTTCTCCGGAATCGAGGCGTTGCAGATGGGCTCTTGCGTGTCGTAGATCGGTAAGGGCGTGCAGATATGCAGGATGTTGAGTCTGTGCGAAACCGCTCGTCGAGCAAAAGCCCAGGATACTCAAAACGAGGAAGACCATTAGGGCCGATGCGGATGAGAGGAGCTTGTCAGTCGTATTCACTTAAAAATGTTCTCACAAGTGGGCCTCAAAGTCAAGACGGGCGGCGTCAACGGCGCGACCACCAGCGGATGCCTCGGTGGCGACATCTGACCTGTCCCTTTTGCTGTCCACCCTTTGTGTTGGTCTTTCCAACCGCGCGTAGCTCAAGACGGGCTACGGCGAATCCCTACCTGCCGGTGAGCCGGACCCTGGAGCAAGCGTAGGAGCGGGAGGGCTGCTGCGTCGAACTATGAGGCCGGGGACGCGGCGTCCGGGACTGCAGGAGACTTGCTCTCGAGAAACGCGGCGATGATTGAGGAGAGCACCAGACCGATGAGCACTGTGATGACCGGCGTCATAAGTGCTTGGACCGCCGGCCGGAGCATCGTGCGAGTGAACTTCTCCGCCCGGTCCATCTGCGGCCCGCTCAACCCGGCTGCCGCCCATTTCTCGCGGCTCCTCGCGATCGTGTAATCGGCGAAGTTGACGTTGATAAACTGGAAGTGAAAATAGGTATAGACGGAACTCATCAGGCCGGCGTAAAGCGAGATGAGAACCCCCGCGCTCAGCCGCTGGCCGTAGCCCAGCGGTTGGGCGGGTCTCTCGTCGCGTACCGCCTTGATCCCCAGCCACAGCACGACCGCGGCGATGACCAACCCCAGCCAGTGCAGGTACTGCCCGGTCGCGAGCTTCTCCGTCTGGAACCCCGAGAAGAAGAGGAGCAGCTGGAATACGGTTGCGGAGATCGTCCAGATCAGCGCATAGAAGAACTTTGTGCTCATCGTTCGCTCTCGGTCGTGCCCAAAGGCGAAGGAGACTCGCGTTACCTGTCCCCCGGAGGGCACCACTAGCGGACCGGATCCGGCATCCGGGTCCTGCGGGTGTTGCATGCATGGACGGGCGGACTCAACAACTGACACGCCGGAAGCAGAGCCCCAGGTGTTCTCTGTTTTCAGCGGACTCGCCTTAAAGCTCGGACATGCCCCTGGGTCTCGACCCGGGGTATCATCGCTTGCCGTTGCCTTGGGGGTGCCTACGCGATACCGATGTCTCCTCATCGATCACGACGACACGGCCGTTGACAGCACGCGGAGGATCCACTACCCGGCCCATCTCAGGTCGATGGAAGTCCTGCGCCCCGGCACGCCACCGATCGATATCGACACCTGGTTTCAGAAGAACTGCGACCCGGGAATCATGCACTTCCTGGTCGACGAGCTCCGCTTGACCCCCGATGAACTGGATGTCGAGAACCGGATCTGGCGGGAGTTTACGGCGCGTGAGACCCCTCACTTCTACCAGGGGTTCCTCGAAGCGTTGGCGACCTACAAGGCTCGCGGCGGTCGCGTTGCCGTGGTGTCGCACTCCGAGAGCCACGTCATCATGGGGCACTACCGAGCCGCGGCGGGAACGCTCGGCGTCGAGCCCGATCTCGTGTTTGGGTGGGATCTCGAGCCGGACAAGAGGAAACCGAACCCGTTCCCGGTCCACGAGGCGGTCCGGCAGCTTGCCCTGGAACCGCGCGACGTGCTGGTCGTGGACGACCTCAAGCCGGGCATCGTCATGGCCCAGACGGCAGGGGTGGACGCCGCGGCCGCCGGCTGGGCGCACGACATCTCCTCGATTCGCGATTTTATGCGCGAGACGTGCGTCGCGTACTTCGCGACGGTCCAGGAGTTCGCCGAGTTCATCGTTCGGTAGAGGAGCCCCCGCAACCGGGCGCCTGCTGGTCGCCGGCGAGCGGCACGCCCGTAGCCACGCAGAAGACCATCTCCAGGGACTTGGCCCGGGCACCGCGGCCGAGGTGGAAACGGGCTGCCGGATCGATCCAGGCTCACCGACGGCCATGGTATCGGGGGAGTGTTTCGCCTGGCCTGGAGGGTCTGCAATGGCGATCCACCGGCCTGGCGGTCCCTGCGACCCGGGCCCGGATCACATCTGCCAGTGGAAGCGCACGCTCCAGATAGAGACGGGGCCGCGGTCGCGGTTGTACGCGGGGTTGGTGACGTGCTGGAAGTCCGGAGCGACGACGATCCCCTTGATGATCTTGAAATCGTAGTAAGCCTCGACAATCCGCTCACGGCCGTAGTTGAGGGCGCCGTCCCCGATGATGAAGCCGTACCCTCCCGCTGCCAGATAGTCGCGATGCTCGGGTGCGAGCCCGTTGCTCACGAACGCGATGCCGGCGGTGTCATGGGCGCGATCCCACAACGTGCCGGAAATCTGGATACCCGCCGAGGCGGTCGTGTCGATCTCGGTGAACATCCAGGTCTCGGTCCGGCCGTCGTTCCAACCCCAGCGCGCAAACGCGCCAACCGCGTCCGAGAGGGGCTGCTCGAGGTTGATGCCGAGGCCGTACTTGAGCGTGCCGTCCCGCCGCGTCGTCGTGACGTCCGGCGGAAGGGGGCCCGCCTCTGCCAGAGCGAGGCTGTAGGTCCCCATGCGGGCGTGGTTCTGGTACGCGAGCAGCTTGACCTTGCCGGTCGGTCCGAGGAGTCGCTGGCGGACCTCGAGTTCGGCAACATCCCCGTGGTTGCGGCTGACGTTGTGATCGAGCGCCATCGCGTTGGCCTCGAGCGGGACCATGAAGGAGCCCAGTCGCAGCGCCCATGTGGGCCGGTTCAACGCGAACGCTATGCCCCATGTGTAGCCGCGAGTGTCGGCCGGGTAGTCCCAACTCGCCCCGTCCATCAGCGACCAGTTGAGGAACTGCGTGCGCGGGTCGTGGCTGTAGGCGTTGTCGTCGAAGATGTCGGTCACCGCGATCTTGCCGGCCGTGAGGACCAGGCGCGAGACTGCCTGGTCACCGGGAAGCTGGAGTAGGTCGTCTTCCACCGTCTCCTTCTTGTCGTCGAGGCCCCATGTCTGGCGGAGGAATGCGCGGCTGACGTAGAGCTTGAGCTGCGGATCGCTGACCCGTTCGATCTCGCCGTTCGGGAACCCGGCCACGCCGACCGCGCCGCTCAACGCCTTGCCGCCCGCCACCTCGGGGACGACATACAGCTCGGCGCCTCGCCACAGGCGCACCCCGAGGAACAACGAGCTCGTGACCGATGCCTTGATCTCGCGCTGAGATGAAAGGCTGTTGGCGCCCGAGTACTCGGCGGGGAAACCACCGTGCCCCTGGCCGACCACGGTGAGCTGAGCGTGCAAGCCCCACGGTGCGGCGTCACTCTGCTCGCCGGTGACCTGGGCGTCCGCAGGCCCGCATCGCGCGGCCCCCACGACGAGCAGAACTCCGATCAGGCTCCTGCGACCGTGCATCATCACCTCGGAGACCTGGGGATTCTAGTGAGTTATTACTAAAGGGCAAGCGCGGCAGTACTTTCGCCGGCCTGCCGACTTTTCACGGGCCGGGCCACGAGCGTCAAGGGCGAGGTAACCGGCATCAGCTGTTTGAGAAAGTGTTTGAATTCGCTGTGGTCGAGACAAATAGTGGGCTGGACGGCCCGCAACGCCGGTCGGTCTTCCAAGTGTCGCGCTCGGCAACGCAGAGACAAGGCCACCGCAGGAGAAGTATCGAGGACCTGAGGTACCGGAGCTTCAGGTCGCTACTGCTTGGGCGGTGTCTGCTCGTCCTTGCCGTTGAGAGCGTCCTTGAAACCCCGGATCGCCGTTCCCAGCCCCTTCCCGACTTCGGGGAGCTTCTTGGGTCCGAAGATCAGCAACGCGATCGCCAGCACGACCAGCCAGTGCATCGGTGAAAAGGCACCTTCGAACATTTCGTTACCCCCCGGACACCATACTACACCCTGTTGCGCCTGACGAATCCTCGTCCCGAGGGTTGACAGGCGAACGCACTTCCGGGGACTGAGAGTCGGAGCGTTCTGGCATCGGGGCGCACAACCCGCCGCTCAGGGACGCCGAAAACGCCCAATGCCATAGGTGAGGCCCGCGAAGACAGAGTACCTCGGGGCACCGTGGCTGAGGCCGATGTCAACGCCGCCGTCCAGCACCAGACGACGGGAAACTTTGTAGGCCGCGTACCAGAGATTGGAGACGATGCGGCGCGTCGAAGGCGTGCCGCCGATCCCGTAGACCTCTCCGCCGAAGGACCATGTCTCGGTTACGACATGGCTCGCCGAGATTGTCGCCGCCGGCTGCGACTCGCGGCCGCCACCTCTTGCAACGGTCTTCCCCAACCACGTGTACAGGAAATTGACATCAACGTGGTTGGCACCAAGGTCGCGGCTGAAGAGGAGCACCACGGTGTCGTCCGCGACTCCGCTGCCGAGGCCTTTCTCAGCATCTGCAGTGGCGAACTTATGGGTCACCTGGAGGGCCTGGTCCGTCCCGAGAAACCCCTTGTGGAGATAGCACCACTGGACCCCAAGAGCCACGTCTGCAAGCCCGGTCGCCGAAGCTGCGCCTGCAGATCCAAGCCGAAGAAAGCCGTTGCTCGAGATACGCAGCTCGAAGTCGGCCGCCAGTCCGAGCTTCAGCAGCGTGGGCGTGCTGAATGCCGTGCTCTCGGACCGCAAAGCGGATTGCTGCACGCCCCACTCCACCTCCGCTACGCCTGCCTGAGTGGTCAGTGCCGGGCTGGCGAAGGTGGGTCGGTTGGGGTTGACCTCGATTGGCGAATTCTGTGCACTGAGGTCGCACGCCGCCAGCACTCCCTGGATGACGAGCAAGGACAGGCGCAGCTTCGAGGCGCGGCGCCGACGCCAGCCGTGCCCGCCCGGGTCGTCGTCGGTGAGGGGGCGGTCGCCGATTCGGGTCATGGAGTGAGGGTACTGCACTTGACCCCGGACGGCAGCTTGGAGCCGTCGCTCCGGGAACGTGTGCGCGTGGTCTGATCACCCCTGTTCCCGCATTCCAGGAACCTCACCGAAGTCGCACTATCAGGGGGGCATTGTGGGGGATAGCGCCTGCCCTACCGAGGGAAGCGTGCGCTCGACAGCCGCGTCTCCAACCTGTTTCTGGCACGGTCTGGAAAAGAGCGAGAAGGTAACCAGGCGCCCGGCCCCGAGCGACACGTCGCGTATTCCGGACGTCATGCGCTTGGTCCGGGCCGAGGGCTGGCGGCGCGCTTCCTCCCAACTGCGAGAGATCCAGAGGTTTCTTCTTCAGGAACGCGCTCAGCAACTCGACCTTGGTGGGTCCTTCGGAAGCGGTGGGGGAGCCGTGAGCTGGTGGGTCCGTGCAGGAGAACTGTGAACTGTCCTTATGGGTGGGGGAGCTGTCGAATGCCAACCGGGCGGCGGAGCCTTTCGACTGCCGCGCCAAGGGCTCGTTGAAGAGTTGGGAAGGTGAAATTCGCAGGACGGGTTCGGTGATTGCCGTGGCCTCGTTCCTCGACTACTATGAGGGCAGTGAACCGGAGCAGCGACCCCGTCAAGTCGAGAAAACGTAGCGGCCGTAGGTACCCGGTCGACAACGTGCAGGGGACATTACACTTCAACACCGAGGCGAGGATCCTCAACGTGAGCTTGACCGGGGTGGCGCTCGAGTCCGCCCTCCCCGTGAGGGTTGGGCGCAGCTACTCCGTCACGCTCCGCCACGACGACGAGCAGCAGGTCAGCCTATCCGCCACGGTTGCGTGGTGTCACCTCCAGGAGACCCGAAGGAACCAGTTCGGCGAGTCGATGCCGATCTACGCGGCCGGCCTGTCATTCAACGACACGCTCACGGAGAAGGCCGGTCTCCTGATGCGTTTCCTCGAGCGCTCAGCGATCATCACGGTCGGCCAGCGCGTGACGGGCCGGTTCAGGGTCTCAAACGAGCAGCTCATCTCGCTGAAGACCGAGTACGAGTTTGTGGTCAAGAACGTGAGCTTACGAGGCCTGCTTCTCGAAACGGATCTGTCGCCGGAGATCGGTGCGGTATTCGAGATCGAGGTCGTGCTGCCCGCCTACACCCTCCAGACCCGCGCCCGCGTGTTCCGCGTCAGGGAGGTCCGTTCAGCGGAAAAGCGGGTGATCGCCGAGGTGGAGATGGAGTACGTCGATCTCGCTTCGGATGACCGGGCTCGTCTGTCCGGGTTCATCGCCAGCGAACTGCAGCCCCCGGGAAACCCCTCCTCCTAGGAGGTTGTCCGAGCAATCCGGTGCGGTTGCGCCAGGGCCTTGTTCGTGGGTGCCCCGCACGGATTTCGTGTCAAAGTCATCGAAGCAGTCGCTCTTTCCTTTCGTGCTCGTCGCGGTCCGTCCATTCGTGGCGTCGCCGCAGTCCGGCGCCTGCACGTCGCCGTCGGTCAGAGTCGTGCAAGGCGCCCGATCTCCGCGGCAACCTCCGGTTAGCGCGCCGCCATCTCCGCCCGCCCGCCTCCAACGTAGTCCAAATCGGTGCAGCCGGGCGCCATCGTCGCGCCCAGCAAGGACCATCGGCCGCCGGGGGCGAGGCGAGAGACCTGCCACACGACGCGCCGCAACGCGATCTGCACGTGGCGCCGGTGCATGAAGTCGGGGCCGAGGCGCACGCGCTCGCTGAGTCCCTTGGGGTACAACAGCAGCATACCGACCGGGTCGCCCCCGTAGAAGTGGTAGATCTCGTCGGTCGGTAGTCTGTGCAGTGCAGGGAACGAGTCTGGCGCGTCGGTCAGGAAGTAGTAGATCGCGGTGCACAGCGGCTTGTCGTGCGGGTAGCGGCTCGAGGCCCAAGCGCCGAATGATCTGCTCAGCGGTCACGGTCATGGCGCCCTGCGGTCGTTTTCGGTTAGAACGCCTGCGCCGCCTTGACCATCGCGGCGATCAGATCGGTGCCGCGCAGGGAGAGGGTGTGATCCTCGTCGGCGCCGATCCCGAGGGCGTTGCAGTCGCCTCCGAGCAACGCTTCCACGCGCTGGGTGATGAATCCCATATCTGTCCGGCCGTTCCCCTGCTTCAAGGTGGACGAGACCGGCCGGAGTTGCATGACGAAGTCGAAACCGAGGTCGCGGATGTTCTCCCTGAGCCGCCGGTCGGACGGCGAGGATGGCACCTGGCCTGCGACGGTTTGAGCGTTGCCATCGCCGATGCGTACCTTGTGGTTGGCATCGACGTCGGCCTCCGGGACGATCGTAGCGGCGTTGTGAATGCCGTTGGCAGCCGCGTCGGCAGGGGCCGCCGAGGACGGTACTTTCGTAGGCGCTTGCGTTATTCAGGGAAGGACGCGACTTCACGGGCCCGGCAACGCGACCTCACCCTTGCGCGCAGCCGGCATGGAAGTTGCCCCAAGAAAGAAGCAGGGGCTCTGACCTCACGTCCAAAGGGAGGGTCAGGCGGTTCCCTTCGGCAGGCGGCGCCTTCACCTCGGTGCCGTCTTGCCCGGCTTCTTCGTGCCCTTCATCTCCTCAAGCCTCTTTCGGGCCTCGCGCGCCCCGATCTCCCGGATAGCGAGAATGGCGGCTCGAGTCGTTGCCCTCATTCTCAGGGCGCCGGTCGCCTTCTCCCACCCGTAGACCACCTGCGGCGTGATGCCCAGGAGCCTCGCGAACTCCTGCCCGCTCAGTCGGAGCCTCCGCTGCAGGCTGCGCATGCCCTTGGCGGTGATGCGCGCTTTGTCGGCTGTCTCGGGAGCCGACGGCGAGTGAGCCTTCGTCTGGCCGTCAATCGTCTTCCAGAGTAGGCGCAGCTCCTTTTCCAACTGGGCGACCCTCCGCTTCAGGTCGGCAGCCGTGCGCCGTAGCCCGGCGGCCGGCCTGCTGACCGAGGCGACAGCCTTCTTGGTTTCCCGGCGGGCAACGCGGGAGACTTCGTCCTTTAGAACCTTCGCGATGTTGGGCATGGGTTTCCTTTCCGGTGAATACATCAAATGTAGTTTACTCCTTACGCGCAACTGGGGCCAAACGGTACCGTTCACTAAGGAGGACCACCACCGGACCAAACCGTCACGGTCGCGATCGACGATGGCGATTCGGCGCCACTCCGCGCCCCCGCATGGAGCTCTCCCTGCTTGGCCGCGAGCGCCTGCCACAAAGGGAAGAACGAGGATTTGCTCTCAAGCTCTACGTGGGCCATTTGTCGGTGGCGGACCAAGTCGTCCACGCTCTCACAACGGGCTGGCGCCTAACTTGGTTCAGGGAAGACCAATAGTCACAACCGCAGCAGACAAAAAGCACGCGGAAACTCCTCGTCGACTTGTAAGTGGCCTGCGTGCCGGGCGCGTCAGTTTTCGTCTTGACAGCTGGGGGGCCCAGGCAGAGAATCGGGGCATAAACAATTCCCAGAGGCGCCGCCGATTGGGGGGTGACGGCAGGAAAAGTCCGGTGTGTCCGGGCAGATTGCAAGGAGGCTTCCCATGATCGGTCGGCCACGGTTCGTCGGCGTGGGTGCGGTGTGCCTGGCGATGGTCGGCGTCGTGCCGGCAACAGCACAGCAGGTCGCAGTCGAACAGGGTCTGGCGGCCTCGACTCTGTCGGTCTACACGCCGCCGGCGTGCGTGCCTGGGGTGCCGTTCGCCGACATCACGTGCACGACGGGGTTCGACCCCTGGATCGAGCAGTTCGGTCTGGACGGCATCACTGCCGGCTGCGGTGGCGGCAACTATTGCCCTGGCACGCCCGTCACCCGCGACCAGATGGCGGTCTTCATCGAGAAGGCAATCCGAGGGACATCGAACTGGCCGCCGCACACGGTGCTCGTCTTTCACCACCCGGCCGCCGAAGCCAGCTCCGATGTCAACTCGGGCACCGAGCTGCTCTCGATGGTGGCGGCGATCCCGAGCACGGGGTCAGAGGCGCCGTCGGCGAGCAATCCGTGGCTGATCCGGCTGGGACCCGGCATCTACGATCTCGGCTCGGGCTCGCTCACGCTGCCCACCCGCACCGCCCTCGAAGGTGCGGGCCGGGACATTACGGTGATCACGGCGATCGGCTTCTCGAACTTCTGGCACGGCACGGTGATCATGGGGGACCACGGCAAGCTCAGCCGCCTCACGGTCAACAACTCGGGTGGCAACAGCTACGAGATCGCGGTCGACCTTTCCTCGCAGGCGAGCGAGGTCGCTCTCGAGCACGTGACAATCACCGCGTCAAACCCCTCCAACGTGACCGGGACCGCGTACGGGGTTTATGCCGACACCAACACCTCATTCTCGCTGGTCGACTGCGAGCTGACCGTTCACGGGGCGAACTTGAACTTCGGCCTCGCGGCGGCCAGCTCCACCGACGAGGCGCGTCTCGACGGCGTCCGCGTTAACGTCTACGGTTCGAACAACTCTTCGGGTGCAAGCAACGGCTTCTTCGGCAACGGAGCCTCGCCGGCGATCAGCAACTCGCGTTTCTACGTCTACGACGGTGCTGTTCAGTGGGGCATCCACGCCATCGGGGGAGGCGGTGCCCTCGACCTGCGCAACAGCGAGGTCTACACGCATGGACCAGGCGCTGCGGTCTACGCCCACGACCTCATCGCAACCTTGCTCGGAGATTTCCTCAGCTCGCAGGGGTACGGCGTCGACACTGCCGGGTCCGGACTGTCCGCGGACATCAGCAACTGCAACATCACGGGAGCGACGAACTGGCTCAACAACGGGTCGGGATTCGCGGTCACCGTGGGCGCCTCAAAGCTCGTCGGCACGACGAGCTTCGGTGGTGGGACCGTGAACTGCTTCGGCAACTACACGGGAACTGCGTTCCTCGCCACGACCTGCCCGTGAGGAGCTGACGCGACCCGGCGACGGCGAGACTCCGGCGGCTGTTAGTGGACCGCTGCAGGTGTGCGGGACGTGGGCGCCTGCGGAGTCGCCCACAAGGGTTCAGCCGCTGCCACTGCATGGTCACCGTGGCCGGATCGTCAGTGAAGATGTCGATCACCGAGGCGAACCCGAACACCGCCGTCCCGCCTGTGCCGTGATCTTGGCCCACCCACGGTCCATCGTCGTCTGCCTGGCCTGGCTTTGGAACGGTTGCGTCTCCTGCGCCCACTCCCCGGCGGATCCGCTCCTGCGCAACCAGATGGCCGCCTTCAAGACCACCGCCTTCAACCTCGAACCACGCGGTCCCAGGGCCTTCACCGGTGCCCGTTTCGCCGTTCGCGGAGCGATCGGAGCGCCCCGGCGTGGGAGCGGCGTTGCGCGATTGGTCCACCCAGGTCAACTGGGCGAGGCCTTGTGACTCCTCACACTGCAATGGTAAATTGGCGACGTGACGACACCGTTTCAATCGCAATTCCATCGCAGTCCCAACAGTAGTCGGCTTCTTCGCTCGGCCAGGGAAAGGCGCATCGTGACAAACCTCCGGATCGGCGACAGGTTCTGGGCGTGTGTTCTCATCGTCCTCGTATCCTCCAGCGTGGCTTGGGGAGTAACGGCCGCAGCGGAGTCGGCGCGAGGCAAGACGGTCCAGGAGGCCGCCACGCCTAACGGTGACGCGGTGGTGAGGATCTACTTCCTGCCCGGCGAGGACCTGGCGGCTCTCGCCCGCCACCTCGACGTCTGGGAAGTACATCGAGCCGAGAGCTACCTGGTTGCCGCGGCCGATACCGCCACGATTGCACGGTTGATCGCGGCCGGCTACCGGATCGAGGTGGACGACGAGAAGACGGCGCGACTCAACCAGCCGCTGGTTGCGCTCCCCGGTCAGGTGAACGGCATTCCCGGTTACCCGTGTTACCGCACCGTCGAGGAAACCTACGCCTCCATGCAGGCCCTTGCCACGGCTAACCCGACGCTGGCGTCGTGGATCAACATCGGTGAGAGTTGGGAGAGGGTCGCACACGGCGCCGGCCACGGCTACGACCTCAACGTCCTGATCGTTACCAACACGCAGAGCGCCGTGCCCAAGGCGCGGTTCTTCCTGATGGCCGAGATTCACGCCCGTGAGCTGACCACCGCCGAGACGGCGGCCCGGTTCGCCGAATACCTCGTCGCCGGCTACGGCAGCGACCCAGATATCACCTGGCTGCTCAACTACAACGAGATTCACATTTTGGTCATGACCAATCCAGACGGCCACAAACTCGCCGAGCAGGGCTACTACCAGCGCAAGAACACAGACAACGCGAACGGAGGTAACTGTTCGGTACCGCCGACGATGAGCGATCAGTATGGCACCGACTGCAACCGCAATTCGAACTTCCACTGGGGCGGATCCGGAACCGACCCGTGCGAGGAGGAGTACCAGGGACCGACCGCGGTTTCAGAGCCTGAGACGGCGGCGATGCAGAACTACGTGCTTTCGATCTTCCCTGACCAGCGCGGGCCAGGGGACACTGATCCGGCGCCACCCGACACCACCGGGCTTCTCGTCACGCTGCACTCCTACTCCGATCTCGTGCTATGGCCCTGGGGATTCACGTCGAACCCGGCCCCGAACGCGACGGATCTCGAGCGGCTGGGGCGCAAGTTCGCCTTCTTGAACTACTACACGCCGGAGCAGTCGGTCGACCTGTACCCCACCACCGGCACCAGCGACGATTGGGCCTACGGCGAGCTGGGGATCGGCGCCTACACGTTTGAGATCGGGGTCGACTTCTTCGAAGACTGCCAGACGTTCGAGAGCACGACGTACCCCGTCAACCGCAACGCACTGTTCTATGCCTGCAAGGCCGCGCGTCTACCTTACGAGTTGCCTGCCGGTCCTGACACGCTGAATGTCGCGGTCGCCAACGGCGTGATTCCGGGCGGAACGGTCGGCCTCACCGCGACCGCCGACGCCACCCGCTACGCCAGCCCCTGGCCGGTGCAGAACGTGGCCGCCGCGCGCTTTAGCGTTGACACCCCGTCGTGGGAGGGCGGGGCCACACAGGCAATGTCCCCGGCCGACGGGAGCTTTGACCAGCCCGTGGAAGGGCTCGTGGGCACCGTGAACGCCACCGGACTCAATCCAGGCCGTCACCTCGTGCTCGTCGAAAGCCAGAGCGCGGGTGGCAATTGGGGGCCACCCTCGGCGTGCTTCCTCTGCGTCGCCGCGACCAACCACGCTGTCACCCTCCAGCCACCTAGCGACGGCCGTCTCGGCGATCCCGGCAACACGGTCACCTACTCGCTGCACCTCGGCAACTCGGGCGCCCTGAACGACACGTACAACGTCAGCGTCGCCGGGAACGCCTGGCCGGTCACCGTGCAGGCCAGCGTCGGGCCGGTGTCGCCGTGCGGTTCCTCCGATTTCACCGTCACCGTCCGGATCCCCGCCTCGGTGGTCGCGGGCGCGACAGACACCGCGACCGTCACCGTGACGTCGCAGGCGGACGCGACGGTCTCGGGGTCGTCGGTACTCACCACGACCGCACAGGCCGGCGTGACGGTAAACCCCACCTCGGGTCTGGTCACTACCGAGTCTGGTGGCACCGCGCAATTCACCGTCGTGCTCACCGCCCAGCCGGCGGCAACTGTAACGATCCCTCTCGTCTCGAGCGACACGACCGTGGGAACAATCGCCCCTGATGCCCTCACGTTCACGCCCGACGATTGGAACGCGCCGCAAACCGCTACAACCACGGGAGTCCAGAACTTCATCGCAGGTGGGTCCATCCCCTACACGATCATCGTCGGGCCCGCCGTGAGCGCCGACCTGCTCTACAACGGGCTCAAGCCGCCCGACGTCTCGTGCACACTCCTCGACGACGATGTCGCGGGTTTCAACGTCACGCCAACCAGCGGTCTCGTCACCACCGAGGCCGGCGGCACGGCCACCTTCACCGTTAGCCTGACGAGCGAGCCGCTCGCCAATGTGAGCATCGGGCTGTCGTCGTCCGACACTACCGAGGGTACGGTGGCCCCAGGTATCCTCGCATTCACGCCCGCGAACTGGAACACGCCTCAAACAGTCACCGTCACGGGCGTGCCCGACACGATCGTGGACGGCACCATTGCGTATTCCATCATCCTCGCACCGGCGGTGAGCACCGACCCGGTATACAACGGACTGAAACCGTCCAACGTGTCCGTCGAGAACCTCGACGCCCAATCCGCCGATCTGCGCGTGGTCGGCCAAGCCAGCGCCAACCCCGTCCCGATCAACACCCCGTTCACCATCACCTTCACGGTCACCGACCGGGGTTTGCTCACCGCAACCGGCACCACGCTCACCGCGACGCTTCCCGCCGGGGCGACGCTCGGGTCTGCAACCGCCAGTCAGGGTTCCTGCTCCGGCACCGGGCCGGTCACCTGCGCCCTCGGAACGCTCGTGATGAATGGCGTCGCTACGGTCACGCTCCAGCTGACGCCAACCCAGACCGGCACGATCACGACAGCAGCAAGCGTCTCCTCTGCGCAGCCCGACCCGGCTTCCTCCGACAACACAGTGTCGGTGCAAACGACCGTCGTCGCCTTCGGGCCGACGGCGCTGGCCGTGGACACGATCGCCTATTCGCAGGGCAGCTCGAACCTGAACGGCGTGTTCGAGCCGGGAGAGATTGTGGTTGTGGCCCCGACCTGGAAGAACTACACGGCCGCCGGGACTGCAGTGACGAGCACCGGGCACTTCTTCACCGGCAACGCCGTGACTCAGTATCTCTATTACCACAATGGCGCCGACTACGGGACGGTGCCCGCGGGTACCGCGGTCTCCTGCGCCGACGCCACCTCCAACTGCTACGCCATGTACATCGGTGTACCGGCTTCCCGCCCGGTTCACTTCGACGCGACGTTTGTCGAGACACTGTCGACGGGCACCTCGAAGACCTGGACGCTGCACGTTGGCAACTCGTTTGCGGACGTGCCGCCGACGCGGTGGGCGTACAGCTACATCGAGACCATGCTGCACAAGAACATCACCGCGGGTTGCGGTAACGGCAACTACTGCCCCGGCATCGGCACGAGCCGGTGGCAGATGGC
>Ga0182019_10000091_pt1 | contig 43223 bp, 40 predicted proteins | sample 812E2MmetaG_FD_120483 | JGI IMG/M metagenome (GOLD analysis project Ga0182019, IMG submission 120483) | Permafrost microbial communities from Stordalen Mire, Sweden - 812E2M metaG | ecosystem: Environmental > Terrestrial > Soil > Wetlands > Permafrost | place: Sweden: Stordalen | collected...
CTTCCGATCTCTGTATGTATATTGCCAAGCATGCAATGCTCTACCAGCATAAGGTCCACGGAGGCAAATCCTATGTATTCTATATGGATATCAGGGCAGGTGGGAAGAACTATGAAGAGTTTGTAAGACGCGCCATTGAGGAAGATGGTGTTAATTATGTGCGTGGAAGAGTCTCAAGGATATATGAGAAGAACGGTAAGCTGATAGTCAAGGGTGTTGATACGCTTCTCGGGGCGATGCCTGTTGATATCGAAGCTGATATGGTAGTTCTGGCAACTGCTGGAGTCGCCAACGGCGATGCAGAAGCTCTTGCTCAGAAGCTTCATGTCTCTTATGATGCATATAAATTCTTTGCAGAGGCTCATCCAAAACTAAAACCGGTTGAAACGAATACAGCAGGCATTTTCCTTGCGGGAGCTTGCCAGTCACCGCGCGATATTCCTGAGTCGGTGTCAATGGCTTCAGGCGCTGCAGTTAAGGTTGCATGTCTCTTTTCGCAGGACGAACTGACCCGTGATCCTCTGATTGCTGTTGTGAACCGTACGGCTCCGCCGGTCTATTCTTCATGTGTCGGTTGTTTCCTCTGCGTTTCAGCTTGTCCCTATCAGGCTATCGAGAAGGAGGAGATAAAAAACAGGGCAGGAGAGGTTATTAAGACTCTTGCCAGGGTGAACCCGGGACTATGCCAGGGATGCGGCACATGCGTCGCTTTCTGTCGTACAAAATCGATTGACCTGCAAGGTTATACACATGAACAGATGTATACTGAAGTGATGGCTTTATTGAATGAATATTAATATTAAGAATTAATGGCTGAGTTTGAACCAAAAATTGTGGCATTTGTATGCAACTGGTGTACCTACGCAGGTGCAGACCTGACAGGTACCAGCCGCATAAAATATGCCTCAAATGTCCGTATAGTGAGGTTTCCCTGTACAGGGCGAATCGATTATATGCTCCTGGTCAAGGCTTTTGATGAAGGTGCTGACGGTATTATCGTTTCCGGATGTCATCCCAACGATTGTCATTATACCTCAGGAAATTTCCATGCAAGGCGGAGATGGATAATGTTCCGCTCATTATGCGACTTCATAGGTATAGATATAAAGAGGATCAAGTTCTCATGGGTGTCAGCAGCTGAAGGTGCAAAATGGGCCGACATTGTCAACTCAACTGTTGCTTCAATCCGCGAACTGGGACCTTATGAAGAATATCAGAAAGTTGCTAAAAAACCGGTAAAGGAGGTGATCAATGGATGAACTGAAAAAAAGGGCAAAAGAGCTTCTTGAGGCCGGAACTGTAAAAGTGGTGATCGGTTATGAAAATGGTACTGCCGATAAGACAAGGGCTCTGTTTGCCCAAGAAGCAAAGGATGCAGATAAACTTATTTTTGACAGCAGGTGCATCATGAACCTTGCTACATATCTGACAAAAGCAGAAGTAAAAGGCAAAGGGAGAATGGCAATTACAGCCACATTACCGGTTATGAGGGCGATAATTCAGCTGACTTCTGAATTCCAGGTAAATGATAATAATCTTCTTGTCCTGGGAATCACCCCTGAAAGCAAAATGATTGAATTCAAGGATATTGAAGAGGTTGAATCATTTGTCCACAAATATACAATTGAGATAGAAGCAAAATACAGCGAAAAGCTTGAGAAGCTCGATAAGATGACTCCTTCGGAGCGATGGAGTTTTTGGATAGAGGAGCTTTCACCATGCTTTAAATGCTATGCATGCCGCGCTGCATGCCCCATGTGCTATTGCCACAAGTGTGCCGTGGAGTCCAACCAGCCGCAATGGATACCGGTTCCTTCACATGATCTCGGAAACCTTGAATGGCATATGATGAGGGCGATCCATCTTGCAGGCAGGTGCATCGATTGCGATGCATGCTATAATGCCTGCCCTCTTGGCATTCCTCTTAACCTTCTTACAAAGAGAATGCTGATTGACGCAAAAGAACATTTCGGAGGATATCAGCCTTCTATCAAGGCCGACCACCTGATGTCGACATATAAACCTGAGGATAAGGATAATTTTATAATGTAACAATGAAGAGTGACAGACGATTAGTCAGGAAAGGCTCGCTTGAAAAGCTTTTTGAAGTACTGAAGGGGGACAACAGACAGGTTTATGCCCCATTTTCAAGAAACGGCAGAACCACTTATCGCAAAACTGAAAAATTCAGCGATATAGCGACTGATTATATACAGACAACCCAGTCTTCAAAGGAAGTTTCATTTCCCAGAACCGAAAAGATACTCGATTATTCCAAAAATGAAGATGGAATGTCAGTAAAGGGAATTGAACCTGACCAGATACCCCAGATAATGCTATGGGGAATAAGGCCATGCGACGCACTGGGAATAGGAGAGCTTAGTTCAATATTCAACTGGGATTACAAGGATGAGATTTATAATAACCGACTTTCTAAAGTCACCGTGCTCGGATTCAGCTGCGGCAAAGCTGATGAATACTGTTTCTGTACCTCAGTTGGAGGCAATCCCGGTAATACCGATGGCAGTGATATTCTTTTCACGCAGCTTGGTGAGAATGGCGATTATCTGGCAGAGATACTGACTGAGAAAGGTGAGAAAGTTATTGCGCTTTCACCTGAACTTTTTGAGACAGCAGGGAATATTGAAAAGGAGAAATTCCTTGCTGATGTACCTGTTAAGTTCAGTCACAAGGAGATATTTGGCAAGCTTGAGAAATTCTTCGAAAGTGATGAATGGGTAGAGCAATCGCTAAGGTGCATTGGATGCGGAGCCTGTGCTTACGTATGTCCTACATGCGCATGCTTTGATATTCAGGATGATTCGCACGGGAAACTTGGATCGCGGGTAAGATGCTGGGATTCATGCGGATTCTCGCTCTTTACCCTTCATACTTCCGGCCACAACCCGCGCAATGTGCAATCAGCCCGATGGAGACAAAGGATTATGCATAAATTCTCCTATATGCCTGAAAGACTTTCTGTTTACGGTTGCACTGGCTGTGGACGATGCAGCCGTGCCTGTCCGGCAGATATGAATATTCTTGAACATCTAATTTCAATAAAAGAGGCAGCTCTATGACAAACAACCTATATATGCCCTATCAGATGAAGGTTGAAAGGATAACCTATGAGGCACCCGGTGTAAAGACATTCATGCTCAGATTTGTTAATGAAGAAGATCAGAATAAGTTCGATTTCAGGGCTGGGCAGTTCGGTGAATATTCAGTATATGGAGTTGGCGAATCGACATTCTGCATTGCATCATCACCAACCCGAAAAGGATATATAGAATGTACATTCAGGCAGACTGGAAAAGTTACTAATGCCCTATCTGATTGCGAAGAAGGCAGTATAATTGGATTCCGCGGCCCATACGGTAATACTTTTCCCCTTGACGAATGGAAAGGCAAAAGCCTTCTCTTCATTGCCGGAGGAATAGCTCTTCCGCCCATGCGCTGCGTTATATGGAATGCTCTCGACCTCCGTGAAAATTTCAAGGATATTACAATTATCTACGGTGCCAGGAGCACTAAGGATCTCGTATACAAGCATGAATTGCAGGATTGGGGAAGCCGCCCTGATGTAAAGCTTATTACGACTGTCGATCCTGGAGGTGAATCTCCTGATTGGAAAGGTGAAGTGGGTTTTGTTCCGACGATTGTTGAAAAAGTTGCACCTTCTTCAATGGATACAATAGCAATAGTATGCGGTCCTCCGGTTATGATTAAGTATACTTTTCCGGTGCTTGCCAAGCTGGGTTTTAGTGACGAAAATATATTTACAACACTGGAAAACCGCATGAAATGCGGCTTCGGGAAATGCGGCCGCTGTAATGTAGGGAAGGTCTATGTCTGCAAGGATGGCCCTGTATTCACACTTGCGCAGCTAAACAAGCTGCCGGATGAATACTGACCCCCGGCATCCGCCTGCTGGCGGATTGCCTGCCCCCTGAAGGGGGCAAAAATTGTTTACTATATTAAGCTCCCTTTAGGGTGTTGGGGGTTATTGCGCTACTTTTTCCGTTGCCATAACCAGCTTGAAGTTACGTCTCACCCCGATTTCAAGAACATCAACAAGATCCTGTATGTTAAGGCTTTTTGCGAACCTCAGGATAATAGTCGGGCTTTCAATATTTCTGGTCTGGTCGATAAGTTCCTGCTCAAGCTGCCCGAACTGAACCTCTTTCTGATTTACATAATACCTTTTATCCGCAGTAACCGTAAGGTTGATCTGCTGCTTATTTATATCCTGCGCGGATTTTGAATTCGGAAGAAGAACTTTGATCACATTCGGATTGGCCAGGGTGGAAACAATGAGGAAGAATAGAAGCAGAAAGAACATAATATCATTCAGGGACGAGGTGCTTACCTCGGGCTTGAATTGCCTGTTTCTTCTAATATTCATCTCAGAAAGCTTTTAGAAACTGTATAAGCGATTCCTGCAACTTAATCATATACCTGTCGATCATCATCTGTAAAAGATGGTATCCGGTATAAGCCAGAACACCAACGATCAGGCCGGTTCCGCTGCATATCATTTTCTGGTACAATCCACCTGATATAATCCCTATACTTATATTATCTGCAAGCGATATGTTATAGAAAATTTTGATTACCCCTGCTATAGTACCAACGAATCCAAGCATGGGTGCAATACCAGCGATTATACCAAGGTATCCCAAATGGTTTTCCATCTTTGTGACCATAAGGTTCGTTGTTGTTTCCAGATTCCTTTCAACGTCAGCGGATGTCTTTCCGGAGCTTTCAATTCCGCTTTCCATGATCCTTCCAAGAGCACTCTGGTCATTGCTGGCCATTGTCATCGCTTTATCAGGATTTTTCGCCTTCAGTTCACTAATAACAGAAGGTATTAGGTTCCTGTCAATAGCTGATAATTTCCTGATGTACACATATCTTTCTATAAAGAGATAGACACTTATGACAGAGAGCAGCAGGATCGGAATCATAATTATCCCCCCTTTCATCATAAGGTCGAGAATGCTTGTAACCTGGCCGTTTGCGACCGTTGGAACGGCTCCGGGGAGAGTTGATATTAAGAAATGAACCATATTGAATAATTTTAAATTTCTTATTTTCTTAAATAGTGACTAAAATGTTTCGCAAATATAAGTAAAGGATCAAATAAAAATCTCATCGGGATATTCAATACCCGCAAGAAAAAGAGCTTTGGCAGGGGCCGATTTTCCTGCCCTGCACCTGTCGCTGGCAATAATTATTTCCCTGAATTCACTCAATCCCATCTTCCCTCTGCCTATTTCAATCATTGTACCTGTAATTGCCCTTACCATATCCCGAAGGAATCTGTCGGCCCTTATAGTAAATACAATCCCGTTCAACTCCTCATCCCATAAAGCAGAAAAGATTTTGCATATGTTTGTATTATTATTTGAATGAAGCTTGCTGAAACTTGTAAAGTCATTCTGTTCCATGAGGATTGTACAAGCCTGATTCATTAAATCAATATCCAGATTTCCATGGACAAACCATGCTGATTCTTCACGGAAAGGATCTTTTACACTGGAAATATAGTACTTATAGGTTCTTGACAGCGCGCTGAATCGTGCATGAGCATCCGGCAGGACCTTTCTGATCCGGGAGATAGAAATATCCTTTGGAAGATAACGGTTTAATCTGAATACCAGGTTTCTACGAGTATCTATATCACTTGCTTCGCTCTCAAAATGCGCGCAGAAAAATAATGCATGGACACCAGTGTCGGTTCTGCCTGCACCTGTTGTTGTGATTTCTTCTTCAAGCACCCTGCTCATGGCTTCATTAAGGATCTTCTGGACCGTAACAGCGTTGGGCTGTAGCTGCCAGCCATGGTAGGATGTTCCTTTATATGAGATAAATATAAAATAGCGTGTTTTCATGGGACTCATTCTGCAAATATACTTATTCGAAAAAATATTCAAAATCTTAATATTTAATAAGAACGATCTGTTTGAGAATCGATTTAAAATGTAATTTTACTTCAGTCAATAGATTATTTGATTATTTATTAAACCTAATATTTACGCTATGACAGAACAGAAAAATACGCAGGCGGCTGGTATGGCCTTCATGGGAATGATATTCTTCCTGTTTGGTTTCGTCACTACTTTTAATATTACCCTGGCTGACAAGTTCAAGGCAGTCTTCGAACTGTCGAATTTCCAGGCCCAGCTGGTGAACGGTGCCTTTTTCTTTACATATTTCTTATTGTCTTTTGCATGCGGCAGCATTATCAAGAAGATTGGTTATAAAGCCGGCGTTATTTTTGGGCTTATACTGGTAGCTGTCGGCAGTTTCCTTTTCTATCCAGCTGCAAAGGTATTGTCATTTCCGTTTTTTCTGTTTGCCATCTTTGTAATGGCCAGTGGTGTTGTCTTTCTCCAGGTTGCTGCAAATCCTTATGTTACTGCCCTTGGACCATCAGAGACTGCATCCGGTAGGCTGAATCTGACGCAGGCTCTTAATTCGATCGCAACCTATTTAGCACCCCTGATCGCCAGTGTATTCGTTTTTAAGGCAGCCTCCAATGCACTTACTCCGGCTGATGCAGCCAAATCAGTGCCCACACCGTTTCTGATCATTGGTATTATAGTACTTATTATAGCAGTGGTCATCTACTTCCTTAAATTGCCTGTAATCCCTACTCAGGGAGAAGAGAAAAAAAGCGTATGGAAGTACCCTCATGTGATACTCGGTGCTGTTGGTATTTTCTTTTATGTAGGTGCAGAGGTGGGAACAGCTGCTATGCTTCAGAGATATTTCCAGGAAGCATTGCATATGTTACGCTCCGATGCAGCAAAAATGATAGCCTTATACTGGGGTGGTGCCATGGTAGGCAGGTTCTATGGATCATTCATGCTTTCAAATGTTGAAAAATCAAAGAAATACATCTATGCTGCCCTTGTTGTTGCTCTTGCATTATTTGTTGGATGGTTTGTAAGGCGTCAGATTACTGATGGCCTGATCTTCGCAGGGATTGCTGTCATTAACTATCTTGCTATACAACTGGGAAGGGGAAAAGCCGCAAGGTCGCTTGCCGTGTTTGGTATTATTGCAGCGTTGCTCCTGTTTGTTGTAATGGGACTGAACGGAAGCTGGCTGTTATGGGCTGGACTCTCAGTAGGCTTCTTTAACTCGATAATGTTTCCTAATATTTTTGCACTGGGTGTCGACGGTCTCGATAAAGGTGAACTCAGCATGGCTTCAGGCCTCATCAATACACTGATCGTAGGTGGTGCAATTGTCCCTGTTCTGATGGGTCTTATAGCTGATGGAATGGGTGTTAAATTTGCATTTATTCTTCCGATAATCTGCTACCTCTATATCGTATTCTTTGCACTTGTAGGAAGCAAGCATAAATAGGTTATAGAATTTAAAGTATTTCTGAAACAACACTGAAGGCCGCCTCGTTTTATTTTGAGACGGTCTTTATGTTTAATTCCTGACAATTATTATTTTTACAATCAATCATAACTCCAAAATCAAATATCCATGGTTATAAGTGAAAACCTGATCAAAAAGATTAATAATGGCGACAACAAGGCTTTCCGTGAATTGTACGGTACTGATCCTGCTGAATTAAAACGGAATGCAAAGAGATACACTGACATGCTCAGGCAGTTCAATTCAGCATTCGGAAGCAGGAATGTTGAGTTCTTCAGTTCACCGGGCCGAACTGAGATCGGCGGGAATCACACAGATCACAACTGGGGTCGCGTACTTGCAGGTGCTGTTAACCTCGATAACGTATGTGTTGCAGGAAAAAATGATTCCAACGTAATACATATTTTATCGGAAGGTTATCCCAGATTCGATGTGGACCTGTCATCCCTTAAGCCTGATAAGAAGGAACATCTGACTTCTGCTGCTCTTGTAAGGGGTATCTGCTCACGTTTTAAGGAATCGGGATATGCTATCGGCGGCTTTGATGCCTGCATTGACGGAGGAGTGCCCAAAGGTTCCGGACTTAGTTCATCAGCCTCATTTGAAGTTCTTATCGGTGCAATTCTAAGTCAGCTTTTCAATAACGGGAATGTTGATCCCATTCAGAACGCAATCATAGGGCAGTATTCCGAGAACAACTATTTTGGAAAGCCATGTGGATTGATGGATCAGACCGCATGTGCCATGGGAGGACTGATAACGATCGATTTCAAGGATCCCTCCAGGCCTGTTGTGAAAAAAGTGAACTTTGATTTTGTTGCTACAGGTTTCTCTCTTGTAATTACTGATACAGGCGGCAATCATGCTGACCTCAATGAAGAATATGCCTCGCTTCCCAGCGATATGAAAGCAGTAGCTGCAGAACTGGGCGCCAAGGTACTGCGTCAGGTCACTCTGGAACAGATAATAGACATCATTCCGAAGATCAGGGAAAAGGTAGGCGACCGCGCTATACTCCGTTCCATTCATTTCCAGGGCGATAATCAGCGTGTTGCTGATCAGGTGGCTGCCCTTGAAAGAAATGACTTTAAGGCATTCCTTGGAATGGTAATCGAATCGGGTTACAGTTCCTTTATGTACAACCAGAATATTTACCCGGTTAACAATGTCAGGGAACAGGGAGTATCTCTTGCACTGGCATTGAGCGAACTTGTTCTCACGGGTGAGGGAGCATGGCGTGTTCATGGCGGCGGATTTGCTGGAACAATCCAGGCATTCGTGCCGCAGAAGCTTCTCAATAAGTACATAAAAACCCTGGAACATGTTTATGGAAAAGATTCATGCCATAATCTGTTTATAAGGCATCAGGGGGCAGGAAAAGTTGAATTATAATTACTTGAAAATATATAGACTAAATTTTAACTATAAAATCAATCATGAATATCATCCCGGAAGAATCGTTCAAAGGAGTGCATCATGGAAAACAAACCAGCCTTCATACTCTAAAGAATAAGAACGGGCTTGTAGCTCAGATAACAAATTACGGAGGCATCATCGTGAGCATTCAGGTTCCTGATCGTAACGGAAAGCTGGCGGATATTGTCCAGGGTTATGACACCATCGGTGAATATATAAATGGTAACGGGCCCTATATGGGTGCTGTATGCGGACGCTGTGCCAACCGCATTGCAAAAGGCGAATTCAGCCTCTCAGGCAAAAAATACAAACTGGCTGTCAATAATGGCCCCAACCACTTACATGGCGGCATAACAGGTTTCAGCAAGATTGTCTGGGATGTTGTCAAATCATCCCCTTCAACCCTGAAGCTGGAGTACCATTCGGCAGATGGTGAAGAAGGCTATCCAGGAAATATCACAGTATCAGTTACATACACTCTTACTGATGAAAACGAACTCCGGCTCGGTTACCTGGCTAATACTGATAAAACTACTGTTGTGAACCTTGCAGGTCATTCATATTTCAACCTTGCAGGTGAAGGATCAGGTAGCATTTATAGCCAGGAGCTGATGATCAATGCTGATTTCTTCACACCTATGGACGAAACATCTATACCTACTGGGGAGATTCGAATGGTGAAAGGCACTCCTTTTGATTTCACAAAAGTGAAGAAGATAGGAGAGGACATTGATAAGGCTGATGAACAGCTTAAATTCGGTGCAGGATACGATCATAACTTCGTTCTGAACCATCGTACCGGTGACCTGGGACTTGCTGCATCTGCTTGTGATCCGCTGTCAGGAAGGGTTATGGAAGTTTACACAACACAACCTGGTGTGCAGTTATATTCTGCTAACTGGATCAATGGCGAGAAAGGTAAAGGAGGTAAGAAATATGGCCGGCGCTGGGCATTCGCACTTGAGACCCAGCATTTTCCGGATGCCATCAATAAACCGCACTTCCCTTCGACGATCCTGAATCCAGGAGAAGAATATAAACACATATGTGCATATAAGTTCAGTGTTAAAAAGTAATTATCAAATCATAAAACTTACAAAAATGGAAGACAAAAAAAACAAATTCCTGTTCCCTCTGATTGTGATGGCCTCGATGTTTTTCTTGTTAGGCTTTATCACTACCATGAACAACTCACTTATCAATTACCTCAGGGATGCCTTCAGGCTCAACGAAGTTGAGAAGCAACTGCCAAACACTTTCTTTTACGGAGCCTACATTCTGTCAATACCAGTTGGGTATCTGCTGAATCGTATTGGTTATAAAAACGGTGTACTGACCGGGCTTGGATTAGTGAGCTTAGGATTCTTCCTTTGCATACCGGGTGTTGCAGCCGGATATTACGGGTTTTTGTGTGCTGTCTCCGTATTTGCCATTGGTGTTGTTTTATTGCAGGTAGCTGCCAATCCTTATGTCAATGCCCTTGGTACTCCTGAAACTGCCGCCAGTCGTCTGACTCTTACCAATGCTCTTAACTCCCTGGCGACTGTAATTGCACCATTATTTGTTTCCATTCTGATCGTTTCAGCAAATACAGGAGGGGCTTCTGATCCCAAAACTGTCCAGGGCCCATTTGCAGGCATAGGAATAGCAACACTTGTCATTGTCGTAATAATGTTCTTCCTCAAGCTGCCCGAAATAAAAGAGGGTGATCCAGCCGAAGGAGTTGTAAGTAAAGTCAAATCGAGTGCTTATAAATATCCGCATATGTGGCTCGGCTCTCTTGCCATTTTCTTTTATATGGGCGTTGAAATAGGGATCCCAAGTTTCTTTGCCGATTATTCAGCCAAGCTTCACTTCTCATTTGATGGCGAAATGCGGACAAAATTGCTGGCTTATTACTGGGCCGGATTGATGGTGGGCCGTGTCGCAGGTATTTTCATTCTGAGGAAGTATTCTGCAAGAACAATCCTCAGCTTCAATGCGATCTGCGGAGCTGTGATGTTGTTGCTATCTCTCGTGCTGGGCAGCATGGGAATGGACAAGGTCGCACTTGTATTATTTCTTGGAACCGGATTAATGCATTCGATCATGTGGCCATGTATTTACAACCTTGCTCTTGAAGACCTCGGCCCTCATTCCAAAGTCGGATCAGGAGTAATTGCCACATCCGTAATCGGAGCTGCAATATTACCGATCATGATGGGAGGCATTCAGAAGAGCGTTGGCCTTATCGTTGCAATCAGCTGCCTGTTTATCTATTATGCATATATTACCTTCTTTGCAGTAAAAGGATCGAAGATAAGATCATGATAAAACGGGGCTTTGCCAGTGATAATAATGCAGGTGCTCATCCTGAAATACTTAAAGAGCTTGCCAGGATCAATACTGGTCATGAGATCGGCTATGGCGGAGACAGATATACGGCAGAGGCCAGGGAGCTATTTAAACAGCACCTTGGCCCGGATGCCGAAGTATTCTTTGTCTTTACAGGGACAGCTGCCAACGTTCTTGGGATAAGCAGTGTAGCACGCTCATGGAATACTATCGTGACTGCTAATACTGCTCACCTTAATACTGATGAATGCGGGGCACCTGAAAAATTTATAGGATGCAAGGTTCTGACCGTCGATACTCCCGATGGCAAGATCACTGTAGAAATGATTAAAAAGCATATTCAAGGCTTCGGCTTTGAGCATCATTCCCAGCCAAAGATCATTTCAATAACTCAGTCCACTGAAATGGGAACAGTTTACACCTTAGAAGAGATAAAAAGGATAGCTGCCTATACCCATTCACAAGGACTTCTTCTGCATATGGATGGTGCCAGGCTTGCGAATGCTGCGATCAATCTCGGCCTTCCCTTCAGGGAATTTACGACTGATGCCGGCGTCGATGTGTTGTCGTTTGGCGGAACAAAGAACGGATTGATGGCAGGGGAGGCCATCTGCTTCCTTAAGCCTGGGCTGACTCCCGATTTTAAATATATCAGAAAGCAGGGAATGCAGCTTGCCTCAAAGATGAGATTTATATCGGCTCAGTTTATTGCCTATTTTAGAAATGATCTGTGGAAACAGTGCGCATCGCATTCAAATGCTATGGCTGCTATACTTGCCGATAAACTGAAGGAGGTTAAAAACGTTCATATTACTCAGAAAGTGCAATCCAACGGAATATTTGTAATAATACCCAAAGAAGCAGCCGAAAGAGTAATGAAGGAGTATTTCTTTTATCCCTGGGACGAGAGCAAGTCGGAATACAGGCTCATGTGTTCATGGGATACAACAGAGGAGGATATAAATACTTTTATATCACTGCTTGTTAAAGAATTGAATACTTAAATCTGCAAATTTCAGCGAAATCTGCAGGAACTTTTAATTTTTGTTTCCCGCAGATCACACTGATAAACGCAGATAAAAAAAAGGCCGGAGAACATCCGGCCTTTTATATAATAAATAAAATGAGTTCTATTTAAGCGTAAAGGTAATAGGCACCATGTACCATACAGGTACAGGCTTTCCGCCCTGTTTACCCGGCTTAAATGTTGGAAGTGTTCCTACAACTCTTACAGCTTCTTTATCAAGTTCAGGATCAACACCCTTAAGGACACTAACCTGGCTTACGCCGCCTTTTGATGTAACGCAGAACCTGACTATAACTCTACCCTGGATGTTATTTTCCTTTGCAACTTCAGGATAATTGGTATGTTCACCGATATACGTAAGAAGCGCTGCATCACCACCCGGAAACATGGGCATCTCTTCAACAACAACGAAAGGTTCGGGTTCAGCTTCAACTTCCTGGACTTCTTCCTTAGCCTGCTGTACTTCTTCAACAACTACATCGTTCTTAACTTCCGTGTTGGCCTGGTCAGCTGACATGAGCTTGACATTCTCATCGGGCTTTACCGAGTCGACGACTACCGGAGGTACATATCTTGCCTGCTGAACAACTTCAGCGGGAGGAGGGGGTGGTGGTGGCGGTGGTGCGACCTGATCAACTGGAGTGTCCAGCTTCTCCATATTCATTACTACAGTCCTCTCAGCGCGTTTTTTATTCTCAACAGATTTTGCGTTAATGAAGGGAGTAATAACAGCCGTACCCAAAATCAATATACCTATAAGGAGCGAAATAAGCACATTTTTGCTGTATTTCTTGCGCAGGCTATAAGCACCGTACTCCTTGTTTCTGATCTCGAAAACGATATCATCAAAAGCAGGAGCTACATCTTTTTCATTTGCCATCTTTTTTGGGTTTAATTGTTATTTGGGTGAAGCAGGTTTGGTAGGAGCAGCCGCCATGGCCGATTCTACCATTTTCTCTTCAAACCAGGTAATATTGACAAACATATAATGGGCAACTCCGCAGATATTCATCTCATCAAGTATATCAACAAAGTTTCCATAGTTGGCTTTCTTGTAAGCTTTAATAAGCACAATTGGACCAGTATCATCATCAGATTTAATCTTGCTGATTGTGCCGCGGACAGAGTCGGGGGTAAGCACAATTTTCCCTTCAGTGACCTGGGTTCTGAAATCAGCGATCTTCCTGGCAAGTGTCCTGTTCTTTTCAAGGATCATCTGCCTGGCACCTGTGGCGCTAAAGTCTGTTTCATTAAGTGGAGGAAGGTTATTGTAGTCCTCTGGTTTAACAACTCCGGGATACCAGAAAACTCTGTTATCAGGCCCTAGAATAATATTTACAGTTCGGGCGGTTGGAACAGATGGTGGCTTATAGTTCGGATCTGTTATTTTCTCCGGGAGAATGATCTCCATGACTTTGGCTTTAGCGAAAGCAGTAGTAAGCATAAAGAATGTGATCAGCAGACACATAAGGTCCACCATCGGCGTCATATCGATATGCGGTGCAACTTTCTTGGCTTTCCTTTTCCCGCCTTTTTCCTCTTGAATTATCTCTGCCATATCATTTCTGTATTTCGTCGAGGTTAATTTTAGTTGCTTCGAGGCTTGTAATCAGATTGAACCTGTTTACATTCTTATCCTGAAGGATATCGAGCACTTTCTTTACAACCGGGAATTCAGTTTTGCTGTCTCCTTTAATACATGCCTGGATATTTGGGTTTACCTGTCGTGCACACAGAATCCACATAGCAAGCTGGTTGTCAGTAGAATCGAGTGGAACACCGACCTGGTAAGGATCTCTGGATTTTGAATCTTTTTCATCCAGAAACTCTTTCATCTTCAGGATCGGAACACCGACAGATGAAGGATACTTTTGAAATTCTCTTCTTTCTTTATCAGTGAATTCGATTGAGTACCTTTTCCCCATTTCATCCAGTATCTTTGGTCTGAATTTGAGAAGTGTATCGGGTCCGTTATCGAAATTGATAAATACTTTACCATCTTTCGATAGAAGGAAAGTCATCGTATTAAAATCAGGAGTAGGTTTTTCTGATATTGAAAAAGGCGTATCAACCTGGGCCGGTTCAGGCTGCCTCATAGTCGTTGTGAGCATAAGAAATGTAAGCACAACCGAGAAGAGGTCAACCATCGGCGTCATGTCGATATGGGGCGACTTGGTTGGTAATTTAATCTTTGGCATTTTAGTTTTAAATTATATGTTTTGACCAAAAGATAAATTTCTTAAACCTTGCTTTTCAGCGAAGCAGCAAAATTCTGGGTCAGGCTGAATCCTGCTTCATCAATTTTGAATGTGTATGAATCAATTGATGTTGAGAAAAAGTTGAATGCGATGATTGATAATGTTGATCCCGTTATACCAAATGCAGTATTAACAAGAGCTTCTGAAATACCTGATGCAAGTTTAAGAGCATCAGGAGCGCCTGACTGTGCAAGAGCGGCAAATGCTTTGATCATACCAAGTACTGTACCGATAAGACCGATAAGCACTGATATTGATGCAAGTGTTGAGAACATAACCATGTTTTTTGAGAGCATCGGCAGCTCAAGAGCAGTCGCTTCTTCGAATGCTTTCTGGATTGAGAGGATCTTCTGATCTTTCTCAAGTTCCTTGTCATTCTGAAGGTCGCGGTAACGCAACAGTCCTGCTTTCATAACATTGGCAAGTGAACCTCTTTGTTTGTCGCATGCCTCCATAGCTTCTTCAATTTTATCTTCTGCAAGAAGAGTCTGAAGCTGGTGAACGAAATCATTTATCCTGCCTTTTCCTTTAGCCTTTGTAAGAGTTATTGCCCTTTCGAAGACGAAAATGATAAGGACGAGAACGCAAGTCATAAGGATAGGAACAATTGTACCACCTCTGTAAACCATTCCCAGGTAATTGAGAGCGGTTCCATTTGGGTTACGTCCCTCGAAGTTAACCGGGTTTCCCATAACTTGTGTGAAAAGAATATAGGCAACAATAAATGCTATTAAAATAGCACTAGCTGCGAAAACATTCTGCAGCGCATCTTTGAACGAACTTCCTTTTTTACTCATTTCTATCGATTTGTTTAGGTTTAAGATTTAACAACTCGCAAATATATATTATCAATTGTTTTTTTCCAACAGTGAATAAAAGAATGTTAAACTTTCGGTCAATTAAGTTGAAATCTTCAACTATTAAGACCTTTAAATATCTAAAGATCCTATGAAATAATCGCTTAAAATGTTTCCCGAATTATCTGTAATTAAACTTTTACAACTACTTATTTAAATAGAGTAACGTTATATACTCTGGATTTTGTAATCGGTATTTCCTGAGCCTTATATCCTTTAGCGCTTACAACCAGTATTTCAGATCCCTGAGGTATTTCAAACTTGAATTCACCTTTACCATTCGAAAGATTCTCGGCAGCCGTATCCTTAACCTTGATTGACGCATATGCTATAACTACACCTGTTGCGGCATCTTTTACCACACCCCTGATCTCATTCGGGTTGATCCCTTTCTTAACCTGGGCTTCATATTCATGAACATAATTTACCTGTGTTTTTGCTGCTGCATAGTTTGGATCTATTGAGAGTATCTTATTAAAAGCATCCGATGCTCTTGATAAAACAAGAAGCCTGCCTTCATTTGTTTTTTCATTTGCAACCATCTGTAATTCAAGTGAACCAATGCCATAATAGCCTCTTGTCTTATTATCCTTATTATTAGGATTTAATGAGATTAACCTTTCGTAATAATCCTTTGAAGCTTTATAATCACCCTTCAACATATAGTAATATCCAAGAAAGTTACATGCTTCAACCATCTCGCTTTCATTCTTCACTGAATCTTTATCAGCTATATTAATTACCTTAACAAATTTGTCCTTTGCCAGTCCCATTTTATAATCGGGATCCATTTTTGAATAGGTTCGTGCAATCTGTAAATGAGCAGGCAGGTAATCGGGGGATTTTTTAAGAATGATATTCAATACTGAATCAGCTGCTTTGTAATTTTCTCCATTATAGAATGCTCTTCCGATTTTCATGTATGCCTCAAAATCATCTTTAGAAGGGTCAATAAGTTGTGCCATCATTTTTGCAGCATCATTGTAACGTTTGAATTGGCTGTAATTAAAGATCATCTCATTTATCACACCTTTATCTCCGGGTTTAAGTTCAAGGACTTTTTCATATAGCTGGAATCCCCTGTCGATCTCTTTCTTCGAATTTGCAACATCAGCAGAGAGCTTGTCAACCTTGGCTGTAAGCTCGTCCAGTCCTGCTTTCTGCTTGGCCTTATCGGCTGCTGACGCAGAATTGTATTTTGCTTTATCCTTCAGGAGCTGCTGCTGAAGACCTGTCAATTCATCTGCTGATTTGTTATAATTCATATTCTTTTTCATCAGGATTCTTGCAGTATAGTGATAATCCTTCCAAAGGATCATATTGGCAGGAACTTTTTTAAAGAGTTCTTCCATGTAGAAGAGTGCTTTGTTATAATCAGGATTCTTTCTCTCATAATAAGAATATCCTGCGAGACGATTCATATATGACCTTGACGGGTCAACGGCAAGTACTTCTTCAACGTTCTTTATTACCTCATCATAATCGCCAGCATAGAAGAGAGCGTTCACATACCTGGTCTTTGCAGGAATGTTCCCTGCGGTCAGGTCAAGATATTTCTTATAATTTGCTTTTGACTGATCAAGCCTTCCTGCAAGGTAATAAAGCTGGCCAAGCTCGCGGTAAGCAGGAGCATAATTGGCGTCCAGATTAATTGCATCTTCAAAATTAGGAATTGCAGCCTGGAGGCTTTTTCCTCTTACATATATGTTCCCGATCTTCATAGCTGCGGTAGGAGACTTTGGATCAAGGAACTGTGCGAGATTATAATTTTTTATTGAATTTGAACCGTCATGGGCAAGAATGTAAATATCTCCGGCGATCAGGAAAATGTCGGGGTTTTTCGGATCAATACTGATTGCCTGTCTTATCAGCGGCATTGAGGCAGCAGTATCCACTTCTCCATCCTCTATATATGATTCAGCGATTTTTGCAAGCGCAAATGCATATTCCTTTGCCGGAGGAACAATCTTCTTGATATTCTTGTATGGAAGCAGGAAGCTTTTTGCCTTAGCTCTCAAATCGGCAGCAGTTTTATCATCGTTAAGCAGAACTGCAACATTTGCAAGACCAACATAGTTCAGGGGATCACTTGCATTCGCATCAACTCCTTTCTGAAAAATACCTTTTGCATCTTTTGTGGCAAGAGCCAGTGAGTTTGAAATTGTGTCAGCAAAATATTCAAGTAGTTTATTCTCTCCCAGGAAAAAATAATTTTTGCTGTTGGTGGGTTCTTTCTGTATCAGCTGCTGGAGCATTGTGCCTGCCTTATCGTATTGTTCGCTTTTCGTAAGAAGCAGAGCAGAAGCCAGATCCTGCGCCTGAATGCTATTTGCGATCACCCCTGCCGCTAAGGCAGCCAGAATAAAACCTTTCTTATAAAATGAACGTTTCATGGTTTGAATTTTATTTTGGTCAATTATACTCATTTTTTTAATGTACTTTATACACTTCCTAACTTTAAATTACCTCTCCAACTTTTACTTTTGCCTTTTACTTTTGCCGTTACTCATGTTTTATCTGCACAAGCCTTATCGGCATCGTTGCAGGCACGAGTCCTGATTTAAGAACTATTCTTTGTCCCTGTTCAGCAGTAGCCCACTGTATAAAACCTGAACCAAGGCCCTTGAATGTTTCTCTGGATATAAGGTATATTTCCCTTACGAACGGATATGATTTGTCGTAAATAAAACCCTGGTAAGGTCTGTAGTAGGAATTGTCACTGGAAAGCTGCTGCGATACTGCCACTACATTTATCTTACTCAGAAAGTTCAAACTTGCAGGGTCGTCTTTATCGCCGATCCAGTTTTCACTGACAATCCCAATAGCATCAGGATTTCTTGCAACGAAATCAATTACCTCGGCATTGCTATTCACCGCATAAAAATTTTCAGGCAGCTTGTCCTGGATTTCGAACAACTCCTTGAAATACCTTATATTACCTGACTTTGTATTATCAAAGACGACACGGATATTTCCAAGTTTTGATTTCCTGTCAATATTTTTCCAGTTGGTTATGCTGCCAAGGAAAATATCCTTTACTGATTTGTAAGTCATGAGCGAATCGAGATTGCTCTTATTGGTAACAAGTGCAAGAGCATCATACGCAAATGTTATGGTACGAGCAATTACAAGCGTATCCCTGAGATATTGTATCTGGTCGTCGGTAAGTTTCTTGCTCGTTACAATGACCTTAACAGAATCATTCATGAAATCATTTATGACATCGAATTCAGGTTTGTACTTCGCTTTTACAAAGGCATGTTCGTAGAGATGGGTAAAAGTAAATACCTCTGCATCGATAAGCGGTTCAAAGGATTCATCAGCAATAATTTTGATGTTGCCCTGGGTAGGGGTCTCCTCAGGAAATTTTGGTCCGCCTCCGCATGAAACCATCGAAATAAGTATCCCGATCGCAAGAATTCGCAATCCTGAATAAAGAGTATAGCTTTTGATTCCTGTCACAAAAAAACCGTCAATGGTCTTAAAATTGCGGTTCGCTAAATTAATAATTTTTTGTATAAGTGTCACTATGCTCATATCCTTAATATTTTGTCAAAGTTAAATTTATTACTATTGACAGTACTGCAAAGTATGTGCCAAGAAAAGCGTGCCTCCCATATGATTGAATCATAATTTTATTTCACTACGGAATCATTATTCCTCTTCATCTCTATTAATAAAAAACGACTCCTTAATTTGTTTATATGTAACTGTTATCCTGTATATTCCTAAGAGGATGAAAGTTGAACCTATTATAACTCTTAAAGCCTGATCGATTTTGAACATTTTGGCGAAAAAGAAAAGGAAAATGCTGATACCCAGGTAAAACACTACCATGAAGATGCCGAATATCGCGTGAAATTGCTGAAGCATTCTGTTGCTGTTCATCTGTTTTAAATTTTGTGCTAATAAAATAAAAATCGGCTTAAATTCAAATATTAAAAATCACTAATTGATCAATGGATAATATTGCAGGGTGAATTCATTGTCAAAGCAATAAACAGCTGTCGCCATAGCTGAGGAATCTGAAATCATTCTCCATGGCATATTTATATATGTCAACCCATTTGTTCCCTGTCCAGGCTGCAATAAGCAGTAAAAGAGTGCTCTTAGGCTGGTGAAAGTTTGTGATCATCCCTTTGATAACCATGAACTTATAGGAAGGAAGGATCATTATTTTAGTCGAGGCATGAAGAATTGAGATATTCTGATCTTTCATGAAACCAAGAATGGAATTGAAGGAATCCTTTAACGAAACATCATTGTCATGCTTATCATATTCCCATTGCTCTGTGAAGCAATCACCAGAAGCAGACTTTCCTTCAAGCATCCTGACTCCCAGCCAGTATAGGCTTTCGAGTGTCCTGACACTTGTAGTACCTACAGCAATTATTTTCTCCTGGTACCTTATCAGTTTTTCAATGGTTTCAGCCGTAACAAAGTAATGTTCGCAATGCATCTCATGCTCAGCTATATCACCAGATCTAACAGGCTTAAAAGTCCCGGCGCCGACGTGGAGAGTGATCTCGGCTTTGTCTATTCGCTTTTCCCTGAGTCTTGAAAACACTTCATCTGTAAAATGAAGTCCTGCAGTGGGAGCAGCCACCGAACCTTTTACTGTTGCATAGATTGTCTGGTACCTGTAGTAATCTTCGGCTTCATCCTTTCTGTTCAGGTAAGGAGGAAGAGGAATATGACCTGCACCTTCAATAACCTCTCCGAATGTAAGATCAGAATGGTTCCATTTAAATCTTATTCTCCAGGCTTCACCCTCAGGGCTTACTTTCTCAGCTGTAAGCTCATACTGATTCCCTTTAAAATCAAAATGCATAGTGATCGCTCCTGTTTTCCATTTTTTCAGGTTGCCAATGATGCATTTCCATTCAACTTCTCTGGTGGAACTGAAAGATTGCTGGTACTCTTCCGGTGAGACTGGTTCGAGACAGAAAACTTCAATAGCGGCTCCGGTTGTTTTTTGAAAGAGAAGCCTTGCCCTTATTACTCTCGTATTATTAAAGACCAGGAGCGAACCTCTCGGCAGATGTTCTCCAATATTCCCAAACTTATCTTCTGAGATCTGATCATTAATATATAGCAATAGTTTTGAAGCGTCACGCTGAGCAGCAGGATGCTTTGCTATCCTCCCATCAGGAAGGCTATAATTGAAATCGTTGATATTAAAGTGGGATATCTTCCTCATATGAAACCGGTCACCGGCTGCAGTAAATGAAGGTGCAAAAATAACTAAATTTTAACCCTGCATCAGTTTTTTACATCAATTTAGTACCTTTGCAGCGCAGCAGGCTGTCCCATCGTTCTCCGCCGCAAGGAGGAGAAAGGAAAGTCCGGGCAACAAAGAGCGCCATGCTTCCTAACGGGAAGATATCCGTGAGGGTATAGCAGTGTAACAGAAAATAACCTCTCTGGCCTTTGTGTCAGGGAAAGGGTGAAAAGGCGAGGTAAGAGCTCACCGGTCCTGGCGGCAACGTCGGGAGCCGTACACCTGATGGGTTGAAAGACCATGTATACCGGCTTTTAGGGCTGCTCGTCCAATGCCGGGGGGTAGGTCGTAGGATCACATCAGCAATGGTGTGACAAGATAAATGATGGGAATCGGCTTAATATTCTCTCGAAGAAGGCTAAACCGCACAAAACCCGGCTTACAGGCCGGCTGCAAATAACAGAGGCGAGTCTCAGACTCGCCTCTGCTATTATAAAGACGGGTTTGAGACCCGTCTTTTTTTTGGTGGAAACAGGTCTCAGACCTGTCTATATTGCTATTTAATCGAGAATACGCTGTCCTCAATAGGTATATCGACTTCAACCTTCGTATAGGTTATCACCATGTCCATACCATTCATTGAAGTTGTTGTTTTCATTGGCAGGATGATACCGTTTGTTTCAGTGTAATCCGAAGGATATGATTCGACTGTCATTGATTGTCCTCCCTGGTTGATGTCTGCCGTTGTCTTTATAAGCTGATAGGTGCTCTTGTCAATAAACATATGGGCAGTGGCGTTGCTGTTGATGGATGCCTTAACCTTGAATGCTGGTTTGCCGTTGACGCTCTCTTCTCCTTCAAGAACCAGCAATCCTTCTTTAAGGTAATTTGCCATATAGTTCTGGAAAATGTTGCTTTTTTCCAGATCCTTGGCCTGATCAGCAGTCATTTCAACTGGATCGGTCGAGCCTGCCATCGGATTTATCATATATCCCTTCACTCCGTCATATGCCTGGATTATATCCTGACCGTTAACGCTTGTGAGGGTTTTGATCTTGCTTGGATTTTTCATCCACAATGTCATGGGCATCTCCATTCCCATCATTGACATATTTGCAGTGATTTTAATGGTTTTAAAAGTAGATATCTTGTCAAGCTTGTTTGCCTCGGTGTACTTCTTGACAATTTCATCAAGCGTCTGCGCATTGATCATAACTGCAGTGAGAAGGCAGGTGGTGAACAAAAATAATTTTTTCATGAATACTTAATTTAGTTATTAAATGAATTTATTGTTTTTCTGAGTGCTACTAATTTGTTTATCAGATTATCCATCCCCGAGAGCTTCAGCATATTTGCTCCATCCGATTTTGCAACGGCTGGGTTGGGATGTGTTTCAATGAAGATGCCATCGGCCCCCACGCTTACTGCAGCTTTGCCGATAGTCTCAATCATTTCGGGATTTCCTCCGGATACTCCTTCCTCCTGGTTAGGCTGCTGGAGTGAATGGGTTATATCCATTACAACCGGAACTCCTGTCTTCTGCATTAATGGGATATTCCTGAAATCAACGACAAGATCCTGGTATCCGAACATATTGCCGCGGTCCGTGACAATTATATTGTTATTGCCAGATTCCTTTACCTTATCAATAGCGAATTTCATGGAAGGACCGGAAAGGAACTGACCTTTCTTGATATTGATCCATTTGCCTGTTTTTGCAGCTGCTGCAAGGAGATCCGTCTGCCTGCAAAGAAAGGCAGGGATCTGAAGAATATCAACATATTCTGCTGCCATTGCAGCCTCTTCAGGATTATGAATATCGGTAATAACCGGAATAGAGAACCTTTTGCGAACGTCAGCAAGAATCTTCAGGGCCTTGATGTCGCCGATGCCTGTAAATGAATCGCCTTTCGATCTGTTGGCTTTTCTGTATGATGCCTTGAAAACATATGGAAGATTGTATTTGTCGGATAACTTTACAAGGTAATCTGCAATCTCAAAGACCACATCTTCACCTTCTACGACACAAGGACCAGCGATCAGTAAAAAATTGTCGCTCTTCCCGTATTTAAGTCCGGGGATATCTATTCCACTATTATTCATTCAAATGTAAAGTTAACGAAATAATATTCTTTTTCAAATACCATACCAATATTGAAAACGACTCCGGGGAACTATGTGTAACTATTCCCTTTAGAACTGACAGAGAGAGATACTGAGGACCACAGAGTTGCATAGAGAAGATCATTTATCATAATCATAAATATCTTTCCAGAGGTTTTTTAGCCTCTTCCTTATTTCTTCCTCCTTCGGAGTATTTCCCGGTTCATAAAACTGAGATCCCTTTATTTCCTCCGGCAGATAATTCTCGATTACAAAATTTCCTTCAAAACTGTGGGCATATTTATAGTCCTTATGGTATCCAAGATCCTTCATGAGTTTTGTCGGTGCATTTCTGAGATGAAGCGGAACCGGGAGGTCTCCCTTCTCTTTTACTGCACCAAGTGCATTTTCAATAGCCATGTAGGAAGCGTTGCTTTTAGGTGACGTAGCAAGATAAACAGCTGCCTCTGAGAGTATTATTCTTGATTCCGGCCATCCTATGACATTTACTGCCTCAAAGCAAGCCTGTGCAAGAAGAAGTGCATTAGGGTTCGCAAGTCCTATATCCTCAGCTGCCAGGATCAGCATCCTGCGTGCAATGAATTTGGGATCCTCGCCTCCTTCGACCATCCTTGCAAGCCAGTAAACAGCTGCATTGGGATCACTTCCCCGCATAGATTTAATGAATGCGGAAATAATATCGTAATGCTGTTCCCCATTCTTGTCATATAATGCAAGGTTTTTCTGGACATGATCCAGGACCTTGTCATCAGTTACCATTATTTTACCATCGGTAGCATCCTTGGCCTCACCTGCAACAACGAGCTCAAGAGCATTGTACAGCTTTCTGGCATCGCCGCCGGAGACGCGCATAAATGCTTCATATTCCAGTATTTCTATTTTATATTCAGCAAGGAAAGCATCTTTTTTTATTGCTTTGTCAAGTAGTCCTATTAGGTTCTCTTCGCTCAGAGGATTCATTACATAAACCTGGCATCTTGAAAGGAGGGGAGATATCACTTCGAAAGAAGGGTTTTCGGTGGTTGCACCAATAAGAGTAATTATTCCCTGCTCAACAGCACTCAGAAGCGAATCCTGCTGCGATTTGTTAAAGCGGTGAATTTCGTCAATAAACAGTATAGGGTTCGGCTGATTGAAGAACTGCTGCCTTTTTGCCTTTTCTATTGTATCTCTGACATCCTTGACACCTGAATGTACGGCACTTAAATGAAAAAATGGCCGCTTCATCGTGTTGGCAATGATAGATGCAAGAGTTGTTTTTCCGACTCCGGGAGGTCCCCAAAGAATAAAAGAAGGTATGTTTCCCGACTCGATCACCTTCCTCAAGACGCCTTTCTCGCCGACAAGATGAGACTGTCCGCTGAATTCATCCAGATTCCTGGGCCTCATTCTCTCAGCAAGCGGCTGGTTTGACTGCATATATTTAAGTTTGTGTAAAATTAACAAAATTAATTTTTAATGTTCCATATTGAGACTTTGCGCTGAGTGCATGGATAATTTTATTTCTTCATCATGCATCTAATTTGATAAATTTGAAGTCAGTTAAAAAGAAAGATGAAAATGAAGAGAACGGCCATATATCTGCTTGCAATAATTCTGATTTCAGGTTGCCGCGAAACACCTTCACCCATAATTACTGGCCGGAATATTACAGTAGGACACGGAATGGTGGTTTCGGCACATCCTGAAGCTTCAAAAGCAGGAGTATCGATATTGCAGAAAGGGGGAAATGCAATTGATGCAGCGGTTGCTACCGAGTTTGCCCTCTCGGTCTGTTACCCTGAAGCCGGCAATATAGGAGGCGGTGGATTCATGCTGATAAGGTTGAGTGACGGCTCCTCTGATGTAATCGATTACCGAGAAAAGGCTCCTCTTGGGGCTTCAAGGGATATGTACCTTGATAAAAAAGGCAATTTGAAAGATGGATTAAGTACTGAGACGCACTTGGCTGCAGGAGTACCTGGCACTGTCGACGGAATGTTAAAAGTACATGGCAAGTACGGAAGGCTAAGCTTCAGGGAGGTGATTCAACCTGCGATAAATCTGGCAGCAAAAGGGTTCGTTGTTTCGGAAGAACAGGCAGAATCTTTTAACCGGAACAGGGATTTTTTTCTGAAGATGAATGCTTCACCTCCAGCTTTTGTTAAAGACGGGGAATGGAAAGCAGGTGACATTCTCAGGCAACCCGAGCTTGCATCAACACTGGAAAGGATAAGAGACAATGGAAGAGATGGCTTCTATTCAGGCAAGACCGCAGATATGATAATCAGAGAGATGAAGCGGGGCAATGGTATCATCTCAGCCATTGATCTTGCAAAATATGAATCAAAGTTCAGAAAACCGCTATCAGGAGTATACAGGGGATATCGTATCATTACCATTCCGCCGCCATCGAGCGGAGGCATAATTCTGCTGCAACTAATGGGAATGCTTGAGCCATGGCCCCTCCAGGAAACCGGATTCCACTCTATAAAGGCAATTCATCTGATAGCTGAAGCCGAGAAAAGAGCTTTTGCCGACAGGGCTGAATTTGCAGGCGATCCTGATTTTATCGATGTTCATACCGGTATACTTCTTGACCGCGAGTATCTGAAAAAGAGGTTTAATGATTTCGATTCCGATGTGGCTACGGATACAAAAGAGGTCAAAGCCGGGCTGATCTCGAGTCACGAGAGCAACGAAACGACTCATTATTCCGTTGTTGACAAGGATGGAAATTCCGTTTCAGCTACCACTACACTAAACAATTTATTTGGCAGCAGCATAGTTGTTGAAGAGGCAGGATTCCTTCTCAATGACCAGATGGATGATTTCTCTGTTAAGCCCGGAACTCCGAATATGTATGGGCTGGTTGGAGGAGAAGCGAATTCCATTTGTCCTGGTAAAAGGATGCTAAGTTCAATGACACCTTCGATTGTTGAAAAAGATGGAAAACTTTTTCTGGTAGTTGGTTCTCCAGGAGGATCGACAATCCCAACGACTGTATTTCAGGTAATTACAAATGTGATTGATTATAATATGGACATCCGACAGGCTGTTGATACAGGAAGATTTCACGATCAGTGGCTACCCGATTACATTATGTTTGAGAAGGGTAGCATTGATTCGCTTGTGCTCAATGGACTTAAGGTAATGAATTATGATCTAAAGGAAAGATCTGTGATCGGTAGTGTAAACGCAATTGAGATACTTCCCGATGGAAAAATCAGTGCTGGAGCAGACAGGAGAGGTTATAACACAGCCTGTGGTTACTGACAATTTTTGTTGTTAAATAATTTTTACTAAATTGCTTCACTTTTATTTTCATTAAAAAGAATAAATTAATACTTTTAACAGATAATTTATCGTTGATCATTAGACAGTTTATAGTATTTGAGTACTTTCTGATATAAATTCAGTTATGAAAAAACCTCTGCTAATTGTAACAATCATTCTGGCAGTAATTCTGGTCATGCCGGTAATCAACCTGCTCCGCTGGACTTTTCAGGCAAAAAAGCCAATGGGAATAATTATCGTTGATAAAACTGTCCCTACTCTTGAGTGTGTAAAACACAAGTCTCTGGACTGGGTTTTAACAAATGACAGAGTTGTAAAGAAAGAGAAGAAAACTTCCTATTCATTCAGGAAAGATTATTATGGGTTTATGCCCACACGACCGCTGAGAAATCACCTATATGAAAAGAATGAATATCGTCTTGCCGATCTGCCTGACATATGGAGTAAAAGCGATGCTGTTTATTTTGCAGATACATACGGAGTCTTTTTTAACGACTGGTACCAGGGATTGAATGTAAGCCGTAAATCGAGAAGATTATTCGGAGCCCTTAATAATAACGATAATCTGCTGATCAAGGAAATGAAAGACAGGAATAAGCTTGTTATCTGTGAATATAATTGCTTTGATTATCCAACTGCTGAATATGAATCATACAGGATACAGGAGAGACTTGGTATAAAATGGTCAGGATGGACTGGTAAATACTACAGTTCACTTGATACTACAGGAAAGGATTTCCCGATTTGGATGACGGCTATGTACCGCCGGCAATTTAAAAAACCATGGACATTCAAAAAATCAGGAATTGTACTTCTTAAAGACAAGGCAATTATGGTACTTGAAGAGGGTACCCTGCTCAAGTCTTCGTTACCCTATATCATTACCGATTCTGCCAATTGTGCAAAATACAAAGTTCCATCATCGGTTGCATTTGATCACTGGTTTGATATAATTGATCCATTGCAAAACAATGTCATCTCAAAGTTCAAAATCGAAACTAATGCTCTCGGAGATTCATTACTCGCTGAATTTGGACTCACGAACCAGTTCCCGGCTGTTACGCAAGAACCAAAGCAGATGAGAACTTTCTATTTCTCTGGTGATTTTACAAGTACGGAGATTCCTGTATGGACATCCAGGTTCGTCGGAATAGAAAAGCTGAAGTTTATCCTCTACTCAAGCAAACCGGATGATACCAGGAGATTCTTCTGGCTATATTATAAGCCTCTTATAAGTGAGATTTTCAATGACTATTACAGCTCACTGGGTAAAAAATAGAAATTTTGATAATTACTGAATATTAAAAAGTGCAGACCGGATCCAGTCTGTACTTTTTTTATTCATACCTTTTAGTGATCCAATTCAATTATGAAATGAAGATCTCAATTATTCAGTACGATATTGCCTGGGAAAATAAAACTGCCAATTTCGGGAAGCTGGAAAGCCTGATAGCCGGAGAAACCCTTGGTGCAGATATTATTGTATTGCCTGAAATGTTTAACACCGGATTCTCAGTTAAACCTGGTAAAGTATCCGAGCCACCTCATTCAGTTACTTTCAAATGGATGAAGACTATGGCCGATGCGACTAACGCAGCAATATGCGGAAGCTATATTGTAAAGGAGAGGAGCAGGTACTACAACAGATGGGTATTTGTTTCCCCTTGTCATGAGACATTTCAGTACGACAAACGTCACTTGTTCTCAATAGGTGGTGAAGATAAGGCATTTACTCCAGGTAAGAAACGTATAGTCTTCAGCTATAAAGGCGTAAGAATATGCCCAACTGTATGTTACGACCTGCGCTTCCCGGTATGGAGCAGGAACAGGAACGATTATGATCTCCTGATAAACTCTGCCAACTGGCCGGTTGCCCGCAACGCAGTCTGGATGACACTTCTGAAAGCCAGAGCCATCGAGAATCAATGCTATGTGGCTGCTGCAAACCGAATTGGGACAGACGGAACTGGTTTAAATTATTTTGGCGATTCAGTGCTTATAGATCCTCGCGGCAATATAATTTCTTCGCCGGTCAACGATAAAGAGAGCTCAACCTCAGGCGAGATTTCAATGGAAGAATTATCCGGTTTCAGGGAAACGTTTCCTGTCCTTAATGATGCTGATCAATTTTCAATTAAGATGTAGATTATAGGCCTGTCGCCTGATACTTCCTTTTTACTTATTCAGAGCCATGAATAGAATCTCGACCGGATGCAACGCCGTTCTGCCCGTACCATCCTTTATATGATGCCTGCAGCTTGTACCGGGAGCAGCGATTATTGTATCCTGACCAGCATTTCTAACCTCTGGGAACAGCACCATTTCGCCTATCATATTCGACAAATTATAATGCTCCTTCTCGTAACCGAACGACCCTGCCATTCCGCAGCAGCCGGAAGGAATCTCCCTCACTTTGAAATTAACGGGGATAGATAGCATCTCTATTGTTGGGAGTGATGATAAAATCGCTTTCTGCTGGCAATGTGCGTGAAGAATAATGCTGGTTTCTGATTCTGAGAAGGACCCTCTCTTAATTCTTCCTGCATGGTATTCGTTTGAAATAAACTCGTCTATCAGAAGAGTGTTTCGGGATAACCTTTCTGCAGTTTCCCTGAGATCATCTCCGGCAAGATCGGGATATTCATCCCTGAAGCCAAGGATTGCTGAAGGCTCGATACCGAGAAGGGGGAGACCGTCCTTTATTATTTTGCTGAATATATTTATATTCTTCCTGATTATCTTTCGTGCTTTTCTTAGAAGGCCTTTTGATATGAAGGTCCTTGCACTTTCGTAATGCGGTACAGTGATTACTTTATAACCAAGTGAAGTGAGAAGCCTGATTGCTGCAATTCCGACTTCGGTATCATTATAATTGGTGAACTCATCGACCAGAAGGCAAACAGTTCCAATCTGTTTTTCCGGGTTTATGGGATTTAGGTTTGCATTTATCCATTTCCTGAGTGTGACCTTATATAAAATAGGTATTGACCTTTCACGCGCAAAGCCGATTATGCTTTTAACAAATACTGAAGTGAACCTGTTCCTGACAAAAAAATTAAAGATGCCAGGAGCAGATGCAGCCAACCTGTTAATTGTCGTAATATTTGCTATTAACCATGTTCTGAGAGAGATTCCGTGCCTGTCGTACCAATGCTGGAGAAACTCAGCCTTCATTTTTGCCATATCGACACCAGAGGGACATTCTGATTTACATCCTTTGCAGGAAATACAGAGATCGAGGATGTCATAAATTTCCTTATGATCCCATGGGTTATTGTTGCTGTCGCTCAGAAATTCCCTCAGGACGTTTGCCCTGGCCCTGGTGCAATCCTTTTCTTCACACGTTGCCATAAATGTCGGACACATGGTACCGCCAATTATCATAGTTTTACGGCAATCGCCTGACCCATTGCATTTTTCGGCAGCTCTTACGATTCCATCAGTTTCTGAAAAATCAAAAATCGTTTTTAGCTCAGGGGTTGCCTTCCCGGGAATATACCTCAGGGAACTGTTCATGGGAGGGGTATCGGTGATCTTTCCCGGATTAAGTATATTAAAAGGATCCCAGCACTTCTTAACTTTTCGTAAAAGTTCATAATTGAAATTCCCGATAACGATTGGAATGAATTCTCCTCTAAGCCTTCCATCGCCATGTTCGCCGCTCATTGAACCACGGTACTTTTTCACTAATTTTGCCATCTCGAGACCCAGAGTTCTGAATAGCTCCACATCTGAAGGGTTCTTGAGGTTCAATATGGGCCTGATATGCAATTCCCCGGTTCCAATATGTGCATGATATACTACCTCTTTGCCGTAAACGGATAATACCTTTTCAAAATCTTCAACAAAGAAAGGAAGCTTTGTCACACTAACAGCAGTATCTTCAACAAGAGAGACGGGTTTTGAATCGCCCTTTATATTAGCAAGTACTCCAAGTCCTGCCTTTCGGAGCTCCCAGACTTTTAGAATATCTTTTCCTTTAACAACAGGGAAGGAATAACCAAGACCTGCAGATTTCAGCTCGTTAATTAAATCTCTGGTTACTATGTCGATATCCTTGCTCTTTTCCATGGCAAATTCAACGATAACAATGGCAGCCGGTTTCCCTTCGAGAAAGAACCTGTTTTTCCGCTGGCTCAGGCTGTTTTCGGTGAGCTCAAGGATTTTGTTGTCCATCATCTCTATAGCAGATGGATGGTACTTCAGTGCAATAAGGTTTGCAGAAAATGCATCGTTGCGCTTTTCTAAATGTATACATACCAGAGCTTTCTCAGGAGGAGGTAATTTGACAAGGTTCAGTTTTATTTCTGTAATTACCGCGAGGGTACCTTCCGAACCTGCCAGGAGCTTGCAGAAATTAAATTGCTGGTCCGACTTTTCGTCGAAAACTTCATTTTTAAGCAGCAGGTCAAGTGCATAACCGGTATTCCTTCTGGGTATTGAAGGATCAGGAAAACCGTCTATAATATTTACCCTGTTGGTATCGTCATTCAATAACTCCCTGATATTGCGGTATATTTCACCTTCGAGGTCCTGTAAAGTGCATTTTTCCGCAAAGGCTGCTTTATCTATTGGCCCGAATTCTGCATAACTGCCATCGCTCAGCAGGGTTTTAAGTCCTATAAGATGATCTCTAGTCGATCCGTAAACCAAGGAATGGGAGCCGCACGAATTGTTTCCGACCATTCCTCCCATGTTGCACCTGTTTGATGTTGAGGTTTCCGGACCGAAGAATAATCCATTTTTTTTAAGTTCAATGTTCAGTTCATCAAGAACAACCCCTGGTTCGACCCTTACCCACATCTCCTCACAGTTGACCTCGATAATCCTCTTCAGGTATTTCGAGACATCGACGATAATTCCCGGAGATACCACCTGCCCTGCAAGTGATGTACCTGCAGCACGGAGTGTAATGCTTGTTTTTTCCCTGTTTGCAAAAGAGACTATTTTTCTAAGATCTGATATATTCCTCGGCCAGACCACTGCCAGCGGTTTCTCCTTATAAACTGATGCATCTGTCGAATAGATTGTCAGCGTTATAGGGTCATACTTCAAATCGCCTTCAAGATCATTCTTAAGAATATCGAGCACTTGGTATCTGGTATCGCTTTCCATAAAACTATTTGGAGCTGCTAATTTAGAAAAATGATTTGACCGTCATCTGTTTCATCGTATCAAAAAAATCTGACAATAATCATGCTTTGCTTAATTGTAAAATAGGAGTTTTTTTTCGTACATTTAGAAAATATTTTCGAACTAATTAAAACACTGATATACAATGGAATTATTAGATACCATTAAGCAAAATGCACGGAAACATAATAAAAGGATTGTGCTTCCCGAAGGATATGAGGAAAGAAATATCAGGGCTGCAGATGCTGCAATAGCTGAAGGTCTTGCAAGGATAATTCTGATAGGAGACCCTGATGAGATAAAGAGTCATGGCGATAAGCTGGGTCTTAAGAACTTAAGCAAGGCAACCATAGTGAATCCCAAATCGCACGCAAAAAAGGAGCAGTACATTAATCTCATGGTCGAGCTGCGTAAAAACAAGGGAATGACACATGAAGAGGCTGCACGGCTTATTGAAGATCCTCTATATCTGGGTGTTCTGATGATCAAGAGCGGAGATGCCGATGGCGAGGTTTCAGGAGCCGATCATGCTACAGGCGATGTTCTGAGACCAGCTTTTCATTATATTAAAACAGCACCGGGGATATCTATAGTTTCAGGTGCATTTATCATGATACTTCAAGACAAAAGCTTTGGAGACAATGGTGTTCTGATTTTTGCTGACAGCGCTGTTACTCCGAATCCTACCGATAAGGAACTGGCCGAGATTGCAATTGCTTCTGCCCATACTGCAAAGGTAATCGCAGGGATGGAGCCTCGCGTGGCTCTTCTCAGCTTTTCTACAAAGGGAAGTGCAAAGCATGAACTGGTTGATAAGGTTATCAGCGCTACAAAAATAGCTCAGCAGATGGCCCCTGACATTATGATAGAAGGTGAACTCCAGGGTGATGCTGCCCTTGTTGAATCGATAGGCCAGAAAAAAGCCCCTGGAAGCAAGATCGCAGGAAAAGCGAATGTTCTGATCTTTCCTGATCTTAATTGCGGAAATATTGCTTATAAGCTTGTTCAGAGACTGGCCCATGCTGAAGCTATTGGTCCGATATTACAGGGCATGGCTGCTCCGATTAACGACCTGTCGAGAGGATGCTCCGTCAACGATATCGTAAGCATGATTGCCATTGCTGCAAACCAGGCAGCTGGTATTAAATAATTAATAATCCCAGATAACCTATTTATTACAATGATAGTTTTAGTATTAAACTGTGGCAGCTCGTCTATCAAATATCAGCTGTTCGATATGTCGGACGGATGCAAGATGCTTGCAAAGGGACTGCTTGAAAGGATTGGATTGAATGAAAGTATTCTTACTCATAAACCCACAGGCGGTGAACCATACAAGGTAATAACAGATATACCTGACCACACAACAGGTATAAATATGGTAATGGAAGTTCTGTGCGATCCGAAGCATGGTGTAATAAAGAATGTAAACGAGATTAAGGCAGTCGGTCACAGAGTGGTTAATGGAGGCGAGAACTACAAGGAGAGTGTCCTCATTGACAATGATGTCAAGAAAGACATCGAGACATGCATTGAACTTGCACCTCTGCATAACCCGGCAAACCTCAAAGGGATACTTTCAGTTGAAAGACTGATCCCGGGAGTTCCTCAGGTGGCTGTATTCGATACGTCATTTCACCAGACAATGCCTGATTATGCCTATATGTACGCTATTCCATATGAGTATTACGAAAAGTACAGGATCAGAAAATACGGTTACCATGGAACAAGCCATAAGTTTGTTGCTTCAAAAGCTGCGGATCTTCTTGGAAAGGATGTGAAAAACCTGAAAATTATTACCTGTCACCTCGGAAACGGAGCTTCAGTAACTGCGATACTTAACGGAAAGTCAATCGATACTTCGATGGGATTCACACCCGTGGATGGACTTATTATGGGAACCAGGACCGGGGAGATTGACCCCGGAGTGCTTGTTTATATTGCAGATAAGGAACATCTTAATGTCACCGGGGTCAGCAACATGATAAACAAGAAAAGCGGCGTATTCGGGATATCCCAGATATCTTCCGATATGCGAGATCTTGAGACTGCTGCCAGCGCCGGAAATAAAAAAGCACAGCTTGCGCTGAAGATGTATGCTTACCGAGCAAAGAAATTCATTGGTTATTATATGGCTGTCCTGAACGGAGCCGACCTGCTTGTTTTTACAGGCGGGATAGGGGAAAATGATTTCAATATGAGAAAGATGATATGCTCTGACATGGAGAACCTTGGAATCATCTTTGATTCAGAAATCAATGAAGGCTCTAGAGGAATAGACCTGGTCATTTCGAAACCCGAATCAAAAGTGACAATTATGGCTGTCTCTACCGATGAAGAATTAGTAATTGCATCAGATACGCGTACTATTGTAGAACAGAGAACCGTATAATTTCAACTAAAACCTTATCACATGGTATTAAAGAGCCTTTCTGACCTGAAAAAAATTATCGCAGGCGGTCCTGCAAGGAAGCTGGTACTTGCTGCCGCCCAGGATCAGCATTCCCTGGGAGCTGTAATAAAAGCATGGAAAGACAACATCATTGAACCAATTCTTATCGGCGATAAGGAGGGAATTCAGAATATATGTGAAGAGAATAACTATGATATTTCAGGGGTGAGGATAATTCATGAACCTGATATGGATAAGGCAGTTGAAATGTCCGTTAAAATGGTCAGTAAAAAAGAGGCCGATATCCTGATGAAGGGAAAAGTAGGTACATCGACTCTACTGAAATGTGTTTTGAATAAGGAATGGGGACTGAGAACCGGGAATCTGCTTTCCCACTTCGCACTTTTTGAAGTGGACACCTATCCGAAAGTAATCGCCGTTACTGATGTGGCAATGAACATAGCACCTAATCTCCAGGACAAAATAGCCATCATTAACAATTCAGTTTCGTGTCTTGTCAGGCTTGGATACAAGATGCCCAAGGTTGCAGTTCTTGGTGCCGTTGAGATGGTGAATGAAAATATGGAAGCCACTCTTCATGCAGCATTGCTTTCAAAAATGAACCAGCGCGACCAGATTAGAAATTGCATTATCGACGGACCGCTGGCATTTGATAATGCCGTGAGCCTTGAAAGTGCACAGCTTAAGGGGATCAGGAGTGAAGTTGCAGGCGATACCGACCTTCTGCTAATGCCCGATATTGAAGTTGGTAATGTACTCTATAAATCTTTGGTTTTTTTTGCCAAGGCAAAAGTGGCTGCAGTGATACTTGGTGCGCGCGTTCCAATCGTTCTGACTTCCAGATCCGATTCAGAACAGGCTAAATACGACAGCATTTTGTTGTCTGCAGCCGCCAGCAAATAATTGCTTTATGATCAGGACCCTCGATCAGATGGTTGAGAATGTGCTCGCACTTCGGAAGCGGCATCGAATTGCTGTTGCCTGGGCCCATGACTTTAATACCATCAGCGCTGTTTGTAAAGCATCTGATGATGGCTTCGCTGAAGCTATCCTGATTGGAAACAAATCCCAGATAAAAGAGATTTGCAATAACTCAGGCTTCGGTTCCGGCCTGTTCAGTATCATTGATTCCGATAATGAAACTTCCGCATCGGAGGAAGCGGTAAGGCTTGTGAAATCAGGTGAAGCAGATATAGTGATGAAGGGACTTGTTGGAACAGATAAATTCCTGAAGGCAGTGATGAATAAAGAGCATGGAATCATGATCCCCGGTGCAACTATGAGTTATGTCGGGGCTGTTGAGATACCTGCTTATAAGAAGCTTCTTTTTATTACTGATACTGCAGTTATTCCATATCCTGATCTGAATCAGAAGATTGCCATGGCAAATTACGCAATCGAAATGGCTGAGCGATTCGGCATTGATATTCCCAAAATAGCCCTTATAGGAGCTTCTGAGAAAAAGAGCGACCATTTCAGGTACACTGACGACTATATAGAAATATGCAAAATGGCTCTCGACGGCAGAATAAAAAACTGCATAATAGATGGTCCTCTCGATCTCTTTCTTGCTTGCGATAGCAAAAGCCCTGAAATAAAGGGAGTTAATACACCTGTTAACGGAGATGCAGATATATTGCTGTTCCCTTCTCTCGAATCATGTAATCCGTTCTATAAAAGCCTGATGCTTTTCGGAGGTGCCGAACTTGCAGGTTTGATAAGAGGGACTGAGAAACCCGTTGTACTTATGTCACGAAGTGAAAGTGAAAAATCAAAATACTACTGCATTGCACTTGCATGCCTAATGGCCTGACACATATATCTGATAATCAATAAATTCATTCTATATGACAAAACGGCTTCTTCTCATCATTAACCCGGGATCGACCTCGACGAAATTCGCCCTGTACGAGGAAGATACTTCACTTTTTGAACTTACTCTCGCACATTCCGCAGAGGATCTTGCAGATTTTAAAAAAATAACGGATCAGTTCCATTTCAGGCGCGACCTGATAATCTGGGAGCTGGGTTACCGGAATACCGATCTTAATCGAATTGCAGCGGTCGTTGGAAGGGGAGGCCTGGTAAAGCCTATTGAATCAGGAATTTATGAAGTAAATGATAAAATGATAGAAGACCTCACAACAGGAATTATGGGCCAGCATGCCAGCAACCTTGGCGGGTTGATTGCCCATGATATTGCCGGCTCCCTGCCGAATGCCAAAGCATATATTGTAGATCCTGTTGTTGTTGATGAACTTCAGCCTGTTGCAAGGCTATCAGGCCATCCTGAAATTGAACGGGTTTCAATTTTTCATGCTCTCAATCAGAAAGCAATGGCGCGGGCATATGCTTCATCGGTAAATAAGAAATATGAAGATCTTAACCTGATTGTCGTTCACCTTGGAGGCGGGATCAGCGTCGGTGCTCACAGGAAAGGCAAAGTGGTTGATGTGAACAATGCTCTCCATGGCGAAGGTCCATTCTCTCCCGAGAGGACAGGAACCCTTCCTGCAGGTCAGCTTGCCGACCTATGCTTCAGCGGAAAATATACCCATGATGAGGTCAAATCGATGATTACCGGAAAGGGTGGCATGGTAGCATACCTGGGTACAAACAACTACAAGGAGGTTTGCAGGATGGCCGACGAAGGCAACCAGAAGGCGATCCTGGTCAGGGATGCTGCTTCGTACCAGATCGGAAAGGAGATCGGTGCAATGGCAACTGTACTCTGTGGCAAGGTAGACGCCATAATATTAACAGGAGGAATGGCCTACCAGGAATTCCTTGTGAACCAGATAAAAGCGATGATCCATTTTATTGCGCCTGTGACCGTTTATCCGGGTGAAGATGAGATAAAGTCGCTCGCTTTCAACGGCCTGCTGGCACTGAATGGCAAGATAGAGGTGAAGACCTACTCATAGAGTATAAATGACTACGGATTGCTTAATGCTACCGGTAAAACTTTGCCATTGAAGATTTTACTTCCATTTATAGCAAACCAGGAAATAAATTCTGCCATTTCTGTGGTATTTACCGGCGCTTTGTAACCCGGGAAAGCTTTCTCCAGCATTCCAGTCCCGACAGACCCAAGTGCAAGGCAGTTTACAATAATGCCTGACTCACGGAATTCTTCAGAAAGGCATTCAGTAAGGCTGGAAAGCGCAGCTTTTGAAGCACTGTAATAGGAGAGTCCCCTGTATTTTGTACTGCCCTGATACCCTCCCATGCTTGAAATATTGACAATATGCGACCCTTTTTGCATCAGGTGATGCAATGCCCTTATAAGCGCGGCAGGTCCAAAGAAATTCGTCTCCATCATTTTCCTGGCTTCTTCTGTGGATGATCTCATAAAATCATTCACTATCAGCAAACCGGCATTATTGATAAGCACATTAACATGACCTAAATGGGATGCTACGAATTTCTGAAAAGATCTCGCGTACTTCTCAAATTCCTCCAAATCAATCTGATGCGTAAGAATATTCCTGTTGCCAGCCCCTTCTCTTAATTCTTCAAGCGCCGTCTTGTTCCTTCCTGTGACAAGGATGTTGTTCTCCTTATTCCCTGAAAGGTATAGCGCAATCTCTTTTCCGATGCCGCTTGTACCGCCGTTAATTACAATGTTCATCATGGTGCCGGATATTAAAAGCCGATTTTTTTCGTTTATTTGCAATGATCACATCAAAGTTATAAAAATGTAGTTATGAAAATCATCGACAGAGAATATGGTCATGGTAAACATGGAATCATGATATTTATAGTTCTGATATCCATATTGTTATCCATATTGCCAACGTCAGCTCAACAGGAACAAAGCAATATTCCGGCTTTGAAGGACAGACTCTTCTATGGCGGGAGCATGGGATTGCAGTTCGGAGGAATTACTGACATCCAGCTTTCACCAGTCATAGGTCTGTGGGTTCTTCCAAGACTTTCAATAGCTGTCGGACCTGATTACAGGTTTTATAAGGACTCTAATGGCAGGACAGATATTTATGGAGGAAACGCATACACTCAAATTGTTGTTATCCAGGATCTTAATAACTTAATCCATATTGGGATGCATTATAGCATTTTTCTTCAGGCCGAAGATGAACTGCTGAGCCTTGAATCATTATATTGGAAAATGCCTCCCGTCAATTCAGAAAGATTTTTCATAAATACCCCTCTTGCGGGTGCAGGATTAAGCCAACCTGTAGGGAAGCGCGCCGCAATTAATATTGCGGTATTATGGACATTGGAGACTCCAAAATACGAGATCTACAGTAATCCTGAGATCAGGATTAGTTTTACTTTCTGATCCTGCTGCCTTTATTTCGATATTCTCCTATCTAAGAGTAAATGATTTTGCTGCCTTTAGCTATATTTGCCTTCAAACAATAATTAAGATAGTTAAATGAAAATAGAAAAGAACAAGATGGTTTCTCTTATTTATGAGCTAAGGGAAGGGAATTCGGAAGGAATGGTAATTGAGACCCTTGAAGAGAGCAAGCCAATGACTTTTGTCTTTGGTACAGGTGGGCTCCTCCCGTCATTCGAATCGAAATTATTCTCTCTTGAAACAGGTGATAATTTCAATTTTGTGCTCGATGCCGGATCTGCCTATGGCGATAAAAGGGAAGATATGATAATGAATCTGCCACATTCAATATTTGAAAATGATGGTAAGGTAGATGAAAATATATGCAAGGTCGGGAATGTAATCCCCATGATGGATACTAACGGCAACCGTGTTACCGGGACAATTATTGAAATATCAGATACTTATGTAAGAATGGATTTTAATCATCCAATGGCTGGAGCCGATCTCTGCTTTTCGGGAAAAATAATAGAGGTACGTGAAGCAACTGATGATGAACTCTATGCTTCAGTCAATTCCTGTTCCAGTTGCAGCAATAAAAGCTCCGATAGCTGTTCAGGAAACTGCAGTTAAAGGGTATTTTAAGATGTTTTCATGAAGGATACCAGGAAACTCTTTCCAATCATTCTGATCGGAGTGATATCTGTCACCCTCGTAATGTTCTTTCTGAGGGCATATAAAATACTGGATATCAGCAATATTGTTCTTCTGGTATTCCGTCTCCTTAGCCTTGGCTTGCTGGTGATCTATGCCTTTAAGAAAAGATCCCTTACGACCTGGATCCTTGTTTGTATGCTTGCAGGAGCTGAATTCGGGTACGATATTCCGGCAGTTGCCCGTAAGCTCCAGTTCCTGAGTGATATATTCCTCAGACTCATCAAGACAATTATTGCGCCTCTTCTCTTCTCAACCCTGGTTGTGGGGATTGCAGGCCATGCCAATATTAAGCAGATAGGCAGAATGGGATGGAAGTCATTATTATACTTTGAAATAGTATCGACAGTTGCACTTTTCATCGGACTTGCTGCCATTAATATCAGCAAAGCCGGCGTTGGTGTGATATTGCCTCCGAATCCTGACGCTTCGGCAGTTACTTCAATGAAAGCCCAGACGGCTGGTGATTTTCTCCTGCACATTTTTCCTGAGAACATTGCAAAATCCATTGTCGAGGGACAGATCCTTCAAATTGTCATTTTCAGCATTATATTTGGCATCGCAGTCGCTATGGTGAACGAAAAATACCGTGGCCCGGTGGTCCGTTTCAGCGAAAGCCTTGCCGAGGTTATGTTCAAATTTACAAATATTGTAATGTACTTTGCCCCGGTTGCAGTATTTGCCGCAATCGCATATACTGTGGGACATATGGGCCTTGATGTACTTTATAACCTCATCAAGCTGCTTGTAACGCTGTACGTTGCCCTTATTGCATTTCTGGGCTTCGTTTTGCTACCGGTTGCATTGATCTTCAGGATACCGGTACGGCCGTTTATAAAGGCAGTATCTGAACCTGCTACGATTGCCTTTGCCACTTCGAATTCCGAATCTGCCCTGCCCTCAGCAATGAAATCTATGGAGAGATTCGGGATCCCCAGGAAAATAGTCGCCTTCGTGATTCCAACCGGATACAGCTTTAACCTGGACGGAACGACGCTTTACCTCTCACTGGCTACAATATTCGTAGCTCAGACAGCAGGAATTGATCTCTCCTTCGGAAGACAGCTAATAATTTGTTTTACCCTGATGCTGACCAGCAAAGGGGTAGCAGGTGTCTCCAGGGCTGCGCTGGTGATCCTGATGGGAACTGTTGTTAGCTTTGGGCTGCCGGTTGAACCCGTTTTTATAATACTGGGAATAGATGTTCTTATGGATATGGCCAGGACATCGGTCAATGTGATAGGTAATTGCCTGGCTACAGCCATTATTGCAAGATCAGAGAAGGAATTCGACGATGATGCTGCCAGGCAGTTTCAGCCTGAATAGGAGCTTTGTTCTCTTTCTTCCGGAATTATCTCATTAAGTTCAGTCAACTCTCTGAGAATTCAATTTTCTCTTTCGTTTACTCTGCGATCAATAAATATTCATTTCTGGTAAAGAATAAGGGCAGGGGATGCCAGTAAATAATTAATCTCCTAGGTAATTCTCATTCTAATTACAACTTTACATTTGTAAATAGTGTAAAACAATGTAATATTTACACATGTAATTGGATTAAATATCATATTTTAATTACAGTTGTGAATAATAATGATAAAGCAAACCAATATTGAATAAATAGATAAATATCAGTTATATATATAGCATTACCTAATCTATTTGGCTTTGTTTATATAGCATTTTATATTAAATTCAGCCTATATCCTTTAGAGAAATGCTATATATAACTATATACCAGTGTTATATGAATCTAATCTATTATCTTACATTAGATATCTTACATTTGTAAAATACAGATATACAGGATAATACAATTATTTTGTATTCACTTTTGTTTTACTTCCCAAGTTTAAATTACATTTGTAAATTGATAAAATTACACATGTAATTTAGAAATAATTTACATTTGTAATACTAATAATTCTATCATGAAAGATCGCATACTTGATTTTCTTAAAGCTGAAAACAAATCTTCTTCTCAATTTGCTGTGGAGATAGATGTACAGCCCTCGGGTATTTCTCATATAATTTCGGGAAGAAACAAGCCAAGCCTTGATTTCATATTGAAAATGCTTGAAAAATATCCTTTTTTATCAACTGATTGGCTTTTATTTGGCAAGGGAGATATGTACCGTGATCAATCAATGCAGGAACTATTCACAGATGCGAAGGAAAATGAGCAGAAAGCCTCGAATAATGAACCGGGTTTATTCTCAGACATAGAAAAAAAGGATTTCAGAAAGCCTCCGGAAGCGCCTGCTGTGGCAAAAGTGAGCACTGATGTTGAAAAAATAGCCTGGTTTTACAATAACGGCACATTCAGGGAATACTTTCCATTGGATGAGTGATTTTTAGGAATCTCAGTAGCCTTAAAAGTAAAAAAATGGCAAAATAATAATTTTTATAAAGTATATTTGTCTCAAACATTCTGTTGATGACGAAGCGGATTGAATCTCTGAAAGTTATTGATAATAAGCCTCTTAAAAAAGATTTCTTTATAATAGAACTGGAAAGCAGTGAGAAACTTCCTGAAATGAAGCCGGGTCAGTTTGTACAAGCCAGGGTTGATAGAAGTAAGGAAACCTTCTTGCGTCGCCCTTTATCGCTTCATGACGTCGATTATATAAATAACAGGTTTAAGATCCTGGTGCAGGTCGTAGGAAAAGGAACAGAATCGCTTTCAAGGCTTAAAACAGATGATTTACTGAATCTGATCTATCCGCTGGGAAATTCATTCAGCATCCCGGAAAAAGGAGCTCGTACTCTTCTGATTGGTGGAGGATGCGGCATTGCGCCACTATTATATCTCGGCAGGTACCTTAAGTCACATAGTATTATCCCCGACATACTACTGGGATTCAGAAACAGCGATCGCATACTTGAATACAGGGATTATGAAGATGTCGGGAACGTATTCCTGACAACTGAGGATGGATCGGCAGGTGAAAAGGGTTTTGTCACAGATCATTCACTTCTTGGGAAGGCCAGGTATGATATGGTCTATTGCTGTGGGCCTGAAATGATGATGAAAGCAATAGCCGGCTGGTGCAAAAAAAGCAATACTGATTGTGAAGTATCTCTCGAAAACCTCATGGGATGCGGTATAGGAGCCTGTCTTTGTTGCGTTGTTAACACTGTAAAAGGAAATGTTTGCACATGTATTGATGGCCCGGTTTTTAATATTAAAGAGTTAATATGGTAAAACTTAGCTTTTCAATCGGTGATCTTCAATTTAAAAACCCGGTAATTACTGCCTCCGGTACATTTGGCTATGGCTCCGAGTTTGATGATTTTCTTGATGTTTCACGCCTGGGTGGTATTGTAGTCAAAGGGACTACCCTTGAGCCCAGAGAGGGGCATCCCTACCCGCGGATGGCAGAAACTGCCTCAGGTATGCTTAATGCCGTTGGATTGCAGAATAAGGGGATAGATTATTTCGAAAAGAATATTTACCCTCACCTTTCAAAATACAATACAAATGTTATTGTCAACATAAATGGCAGCTGTATAGATGATTATGTTGCCCTTGCAGAGCGGATTAACAAGCTTGACAAAATTCCAGCCATAGAGCTAAACATCTCCTGTCCAAACGTAAAAATGGGGGGGATGGTTTTCGGCACAAACCCGGTTTCAGCGCGTGAGGTTACAAAAGCTGTAAGGAGAGTATGCCTTAAAAAACTGATCGTGAAGCTGTCTCCTAATGTTACCAATATAGTCGATTTTGCCCGAATTGCTGAAGAAGAAGGAGCCGATTCAATTTCTCTTATCAACACGCTTCTGGGAATGTCAGTCAATGTAAGGAGCATGAAACCATCACTCTCAACGATTACGGGAGGCCTATCCGGACCTGCCATAAAGCCTGTAGCATTGCGGATGGTCTGGCAGGTGGCTAATGCTGTAAAAATCCCTGTAATAGGCATAGGAGGTATAATGAATGCTGACGATGCAATTGAATTCATACTTGCCGGAGCATCTGCCATACAGGTCGGCACAGCCTCATTCATTGATCCCCTGGCTTCAGTGAAGATACTGGAAGGTATTGAAAGCTATCTTGTTGCAAAAGGGTTTTCAGATATCTGGGAAATAATCGGACTGATAAACCGTCCGAAGTAATTTTAATGAGAGAATTGCTCATTTGAATAACAGATGAAATAAATCGTTTGTATTTCAGAAAATAATATCTATCTTTTCCTTGAAATTTTTTAGTTAAAGCGATATTTTATTTCAATCCATTAAAAATACTTTATTGAAATGGCAGAAAATCTACAAATTGATAACCTCGACAGGAAGATACTTGATATCATAACAAAGAATGCAAGGATACCGTACCTTGAAGTTGCAAGGGATTGCGGTGTCTCGGGTGCTGCGATTCACCAGCGAGTACAGCGGCTGATACGTATCGGTGTCATTCGGGGATCGGAATTCAAGGTTGATCCGGTTCTGGTCGGATTCAAGACTTGCGCATATATCGGTATTTTCCTTGAGCATCCAGGGCATTTTCGTGATGTCGTAAAGAAATTGACTGATATTCCGGAAATCATCGAATGTCATTATACCACAGGCAATTATTCTTTATTTATAAAAGTTTATACAAGGGATAATGAGCATCTGAAGGATATACTCACCGAGAAAATCCAGAATATTACAGGGATTATGCGTACAGAAACCCTCATCTCGCTTGAAGAATCAATAAACAGGCAGATACCGGTGCTTTCGAGGTAAGAAATCACGCTTTTCTCATCCATAAAG
>Ga0182019_10000094_pt1 | contig 42809 bp, 30 predicted proteins | sample 812E2MmetaG_FD_120483 | JGI IMG/M metagenome (GOLD analysis project Ga0182019, IMG submission 120483) | Permafrost microbial communities from Stordalen Mire, Sweden - 812E2M metaG | ecosystem: Environmental > Terrestrial > Soil > Wetlands > Permafrost | place: Sweden: Stordalen | collected...
GGAGCTTCCGCATCCGAAATTATCGCCTGCAACTATTATATCACCCTGCGTAACATTTTTACTGAAAGAAGGGTCGAAGTCAGCAAATAACAAAGGAAGGATGGATGCAGGATCCGAGCTTAATATATTATAGGTATGTTTTCCGGCAAACATCTGATCGGTATTGAAGTTATCGACATCAGAATAGTTCCAAACATTGCCATTCTTTCTGTTTTCCCCCTCCCTGATCATACACGTGATGCTCTGCGGAGCTGAATATGGAAACTTTTCGTTCCCTGGTTCTTTTCGTGGATCAGTAATGACGCCTGAAAGTGCCGATACGGCAACTGTAGCAGGTGATGCGAGATAAATCTGCGCTTCCTTGTTTCCCATCCTCCCAAGAAAATTTCTGTTAGCTGTGGAAATGACTGTATGACCTGATGCAGGAATTCCCTGACCAGTTCCCAGGCATGGACCACAGGAAGGAGTAAGTATGTTTGCCCCAGCTTCTACGATAGCGGAAATAATCCCTTCTTCTATTGCTTCAAGGTAAATCTTACGTGATGCAGGAATTACGTTAAGTTGAAAACCAGCCTTTATCTTCTTTCCTTTTAAAATTTTTTCCGCAATCCTGAGATCCTCAATACGGCCATTTGTGCAGGTTCCGATAAGTCCCTCATGAACTATTGTCCCCGCTGCATCATGTACCGATTTCACATTATCAACATTATGCGGTGACGAAACAACGGGGAAAATGTCACTCATATTTATTGCTATCTCTCTTGCATATTCTGCACCATTGTCAGCCCAGATTCCAGAAGACTTTACTCCGAGAAAATCGTTAAGGACCTTGTCGCAAGGGAACACTGCATTTTTGGCCCCCATTTCTGATGCAAGGTTGGCTACAGTCATCCGGTCAGAGATTGTTAAATTATTAACACCAGGACCATGGAATTCTATTGACATGTAATTTGCGCCATCTGAGCCAATCATTCCAATTATCCAAAGAGCCAGGTCTTTTGCGGAAACAGATTCCTTCAGTTTCCCATTGAGGGTTATTTTCATGGATGAAGGTACCATAAACCATGTCTCTCCTCTTTTCCATATACCTGCCGCCTCGGTACGGTCAATCCCTGCGGCAAGGGCATTAAAAGCGCCTGCAGTTGAAGTATGGCTGTCGCTACCCACAATCAGCATGCCTGGTCTTGCATGTTCTGCCATCATCTGGTGGCATATCCCTTTGCCTGAGTCATAAAACCTGCTGATTCCCTGCCGAGTGACAATATCCCTTATATCCTGATATTGAGTTGCCAGTTTTGCGTCTGCCGGTGGTGCGTTATGGTCGAGCACTACCATCAACTGACCGGGATCAGCGACATTCTCACCACCCATTTTCCTGAAGGTATTGAAAATGCTTGATGTATTGTCGTGTGTAAGCACCAGATCAGGCCTGGCAAAGACGATTGCTCCGCAAGGGGCTTTGAATATCTTTTCTGCAAATGTCATTGCATTCATACACGGAATATTTAGCTAACTTATATTTCAGCCGAGAAGGCTTCCTTTCATATATATTTCAAATTGAACTTCTGAAAATGGTTCGGCCATAGTGCTCTTGCCATTGGCCAGGTTTATAATCTCTCCGGTTCTCAGATTTATTCTGATCTTGTCTCCCTCTGCAGCTCCAAGATCAGTAATTGATTTGCATTTTATAATCGGTAAAGCAGCATTTATGGCGTTTCTTTCATAAATGGCACCAAATGATTCAGCTATTATTCCACTTATTCCAAGCGAAGTAAAACAATCTACGGCCTGTTGTCTTGAACTTCCGCTGCCAAAATTTTTTCCTGCAATAACAAAATCACCGGGTTTAACTTTACTTGCAAAACCTTCATGTCCAATGAGGTTGTTGAATGTATATTGTCCCATCTCCTTTAAATCGGTAATGGCAAGATACCTGTTATGGAATATCATATCTGTATCAATATTGTCTTTCTGAATTATCCAGATTCTCCCTTCAAGCAAAAAGGATCTGGATACTTCCTGTTTATGAACAGCCCCCTTGCCCTTAGTGTTTTTTGTTTTTCTGTTCATAGAAAAGATTGAAGGAGCTGCAGGGATCTTATCATCTGTGGTTATATAACCTGCTATGGCAGAGGCAGCGACTATTTCAGGAGAAGCAAGGAATACGCTTCCTTTGCCCTGTTTCCCCGGAAAATTCCTGTTTCCTGTGCTGATCGTGACTTCACCAATGCCATTCTGTCCCACCTGACCAGCTGCACAGCCCGCACATCCGGCGTTTGATACCAGTGCTCCAGCATTCTTGAAAATTTTTATCAGGCCTTCATCAAGACACTCTTTCCATATCCTGTCAGTTGCCGGAACTATCTTAAGAATTACACCCGGTGCAACTTTCCGATCTTTAAGAATAGCGGCAGTCTTCCTCATGTCGCTCATCCTTCCGTTTGTACAGCTTCCAACAAAGGCTGAATCAATCTTCTGTCCTTCTACCTCAGTGACTTCAACAGCATCATGAGGTTCTCCCGGACGTGATACCATTCGGACAAACTCTGAAATATCAATGTCAAAGGTCTTTTCATAAATAGCATCCTTATCCGCATAAACTGGTACAAAATCCTTTCCTGCCTTTTGTCTGCAATATTCAATTATTTCTGCGGAGGGGGGAATAATGATGATTATTGCACCTATTTCTGTAGCCATCGAGGAAATTGTCATCCTGTCATCCAGGGTCATTTTTCCAAGGCATTTTCCGGATAGTTCAATAGAATAGCCCAAAAGTGAGCTTGCGCCGAAAATTTTAAGAAGGTTGAGGATAATATCCTTTGATGAGACATTTTCCGGAATATCGCCTTTTAAGTTTATGAGGGCTGAAGGTGGTACTTTAAACCAGAGCTTTCCTTCATGCCATGCAGCGGTAATATCCAAGTCGCCCATCCCTTGTCCGAAAGCTCCAATTGCCCCCAGGATATTGGCATGCGAGTCAGTTGAAACAGCTGTTGATCCTGGGAAGACGTAGCCTTCGTCAATAAGCAGATGTGTACCGATACCTGCATCTATATCATATATTTTAATCCCGTTTTCACGCGCAAAGAGCCTGCAAATATGCTGGTTTACAGCGTATTTCTGATCTGACCCGGTAGGGTTGCAGTCAAATGTGAAGAGGGTTTTCTCAGGGTCGTTCAGGGATAATCCAAAATCGTTGAGGTTTTTTACAACGTTAGCACCGCCAAAATCTCTTGCAGCCCTTATATCAATTTCAATATCAATTATCTGCCCCGGGGTTACTGAGCTGAATTTTGAATGTGCTGCAAGTATTTTCTCGAGCAATGTCATTGCCATTTTATCCTGGTATTAATGGAGTTAAGAAAAAGAGACAGGTGATTAGTTAAACTGCGCCCTGTAATCCCTTGGAGAGATACCTTCTGTTTTACGGAATTGCTTGTTAAAATTTGAGATGCTTGCAAAACCGCACTCAATTGCAATATCATGAACCTGGTAGTCAGTTTCCCGAAGAAGGTAGCAGGCTTTATTTGTCCGCACACGGTTTAAATATTCAACAAATCCGGCTCCGCAGTTCTTCTTGAAATACCTGCTAAAAGTAACAGGTGTCATGTGTGCAATTTTAGAGATGCTTTCTAGCGATATTGGTTTAAAATAGTTTTCTCTGATATATGTATAAACATCGGCCATAGTCTTGTTTCCTCTTTCGTCATAAGCCTGCTTATAGTTTTCAGAGCAGAGAAAAACTTTCTTTGAAGCGTTGCACATTATACTTATGACATTGAAAAAATCAATCATTTTATCAATGCCATTATTGCTGACCATATCAGCCAGATACTTGTGTGCCAGTTTTGCATCTTCGACCGAAAAGCCTATTCCCCTTTCGGCCTGGTCAAGCAGTTCCCTCACATTATGCATCTCATGCTGAGAAAGGAAGTCATAGCCCAGTGAAGATTGCTTGAAATGAACCATTATTCCATGTTTTTCAGGCAGGACTTTATCACTCATATAATAATTCCATGAATGAGGGATATTCCCGGCAATCAACACCATATCCATATGGTCGAATAACTCAACACTGTCACCAATAATCCTTGTTCCATTGCTTTTAATATTGAGTACAAGTTCATATTCAGGATGGAAATGCCAGATACCGCTTATATCAGAAATATAATCGGCAGTGAATCCCCCGCCATCGCTATATGAAATTCTTTCAAGTTCAGCTACCATAGCATTGATTATATCTCACATGTTCAAATTTAAACAATATTTTTCTCAATTGCTGAGAAAGCGTTATCATATATTATTTAATGACTTATGAATACAATCAACTAAAAAAATTGAATTAAAATGCATCAATTATTTCGTTCCGGCAATATATAAGGCATTGTTTTTTATCAAAAAAATTTGACATATAAGATTTATTGTGTAAATTTGTTATCAGCTCATGCTATTGGTATAAGAGGAGATGAGCAAGGGTAAGGAGTGAGAATCAACAGGATTGTATTGCAGACATTGACTTTCACATCGGGACCTGAGGAACAGCGCCAGCTTTCCATGGTTCCATCCTTTTATCAGACAGTAGACACGGGAATTATCAAATAAGACCCGCTCCCTGATTTTTACTTCTGCCCTTTCTCCTCTTATTTTTTTGTATCAGTTTATCGGACCTGGAATCCACCTCACTATCAATAAATAAAGAATAAATAATTGAATTATCTTTACCTGTCAAAATTTTTGGACAAAGAGCTTGAACACCCGGATAACTGATAATGAAGACATATATCCGACGAAGAGAAGAAAATGATCAGCTGGTTATGCTGTACGGGGGCTGGGGAACTGATGAGAATTTCTTTGCACCATTCTGCAACGATGCTTTTGATTTTATCCTTTTCTATAACTATTCGGCAGATGAAGCTCTTGTGCTTCCTGAGACAAAAACTTACCGCAAGATCACACTTATTGCCTGGTCGCTTGGAGTCTGGGCTGCTGAATATCTTTTTCCTAAGACCGGTATAGTTCCTCATACTGCTATTGCCATAAACGGAACGCCATTCCCGGTTAACGACAAATACGGAATTCCTCTTAAAACTTTTGAAGGAACACTGAATAATATCTCGGAGAAGAACATGGATAAGTTCTATATCAGAATGTTTGGAGATAAAAAGACCTATCAAAGGAATGCTGACAGGATTCCTCACAGAACTGTCAAATCGCTTCAGGATGAGCTTAGATGGCTCTATAATCGAATGATGGAACAGAATGAACCAGGTTTCAACTGGGATTATGCTGTTACAAGCGAATCTGACAGGGTATTTCCGTCAGAGAATATGAACAGCTACTGGAAAATGCAGAAAACGACACGACATATTGTAGTTTCATTGCCTCATTATCTATTTCCAAACTGGAATTCTTACTCTGATTTCATCAGGTTCGTGGAGCGGCATAAGAGAAAAGGTGCTCCTGCAGCCATCTTATAAAAGGTTTTATCAGATGTCCTTAATCAGAATATTTGAATCTGATTTTGCAATTATCTTATCAAATTTCTCAAGGGTGGAAACTACGCGTTCAAATTCCTTGTTTTTTGCAAGAGTTTTTTGTTCAGTACCGCTCTTATCGAGCCGCGACAATACAAAACAAATTGTAAGTTTATTAATATCGAGTGCCGGCTGGTACAATCTTTCCTGCTGATCATTTTCGTGTATTACTGAAACAAGTTCGACTTTGCTAAGGTCATCAATAATATCCCGGGAGAGGCGAACCGGAATCTTCAGTATTTTACTTATTTTTGCAGCGCCTATCGCTTTTTCTCCAATCTCAAAGTTCCTGACAATAATATGCATTATCATCAGCGTCAGCGCCCTTTTATAATAATTACTGATTTCCAGGGCTTCTTCCTCATATTCATATTGGTAAACATTTTGATTGGCAAATGTAAGCTCTGCTCCCAGCAGTACGCATGTCCAGCTCGTCTGGATCAAAGCAATGAATAGAGGTATGCTGGCAAAGCTTCCGTATATAGCACTTAGTTTTGTTATTCCCCATTGAAGGTCAATGTAAAACCATAGCAGGATTTGAAGGATTGTCCCGGTGATGATCCCTGCAATAATAGCAGGTACCAGCTTAACCTTCGTGTTTGGCATTACAATATAAAGAAGTGTAAGCGCCAGTGATGTCAGAATATATGGCGCAAGCTGAACAAGGAAACTAACAACAGGCTTAAATAATTCAAGGATCCGCGCATGTGTCATATAATCAGAAAGCTGTGTGCTGACAAAAACCGTGATACTGCTCGAAACAATTATAAATATCGGGGCGATAAGCATTATCGTCAGGTAGTCGGTAAATTTCCTGTGCCATAATCTTGCCGTAGTTATCTGCCATATATGATTGAATGAGCTTTCAATGTGATCGAGCAGCGACATCACTGACCAGAAGAGAATAATTACACCGACACCCGCCAGATATCCACCGCTTGTCGCTTGTATGGCGCTTCTGGCCCTTTCCATAAGTGGCTTAAGTAATTCCTGATAATTGGAGAATTTATTGAGTACTATTGACTCAAGATTCTGATCAAGACCAAATCCTTTCGCAAGAGCAAATGCGATAGCAGCAACAGGTATTATTGAAAGTAACGTATATAAGGTAAGAGATGCCGCGCGCAGCTGAACATTATGGTTGAAGAAACCCCTGCCCGCCAGTACCATGATCCGCATTTGCCTTATCAGGTACGATTTCTTTTTTGATAATTCAGAAAGCGGTGTATGCCAGATGGCATCATTCAGTCTTTTAATCTGGTCCAGCGCCCATGATACCGGATTTTTCATGATGCATGTTTTCTTTATTACCTAGCAAATTGTGCCTGTAGATAACAGGCTGGTTCAAATATACAAAAACCTTCATGAAAAATAATTACTAATTTCACCTCTGAATAAGTATTAGATGAAAATAGATATTCTTGAATTTGTTGAAGGGGCAAAAGAAGCCAGGGGAATTGCAGTCATTATTGATGTTTTCAGAGCATTCTCGACAGCTTGTTATGCATTTGATTCAGGTGCCTCTAGAGTAATAGCAACAGGTACTGCAAACAGTGCTTTTCTCCTTCAAAAACAATACCATTCCGTGGTACTTGCAGGAGAAAGAGATGAGAGGAAAATAGAAGGATTTGACTTTGGTAACAGCCCTACTGAGATTTTAAAAAGTGATTTAACCGGAAAAACATTAATATTGACAACCACTGCAGGCACAACCGGCCTTCTGAATGCAATAAATGCTGATATGATCATTACCGGAAGCTTTGTCAATGCAGGAGCAGTTTCCAGATATTTAAGATTTCTAAAACCATCGCATGTATCTCTTGTAGCAATGGGCTACAGGGCAACACAATCAGCTGATGAAGATCTTTTATGTGCTGAAATTATCAAATCGGGTTTAGAAGATACTGCCCATGACTATGAAGATCGAATCAGAATGCTAAGGGAAAGCTCAGGAAAGAGGTTTTTTGATCCGGCTAATATCAACTTCTCCCCCCCCACAGATTTTTTCCTCTGCTGTATGCTTAACAGGTTCGATTTTATTCTCAGGGGAGAAATACGATATGACGGGAATATTGACCTGATGAAAATTGGCTATTAACCTGCCAATCACCCCATGATTCAAGCAGAAATGCAATGCGAACGGATATCAGAAGTGGATCTCAATTAGGTATTCGCAGAATTCGGATACCTTATTTACCATTGCTTAACTATAATATCGGAAGGATCTTCCTTCTGCCATGTATCTCACGGTATGTACAGAACATACTTACCTTATAAATAGCAAAGAGAAGCAATGACGGATCAGAGGAGTCAATTTTAATTTCCATTCTTTCTCTGAAGCGTACAAAGATGCCCGCGAGGATAAGATTGAGCCTGAAAACCCTGATTATATTATAAATGCGCAGCATAGTAACTGATGAGGAGAAAGCTCTTTTATCAGTAACGCTGTCATACAGCATGCTCAGGTTTTCAATTCCTAGTTTTGTTTTATTGAGGTATTCCCTGTTCGACTCAAGACCTTCATGAATTAATCCGTTGTCGATATGCAGGATTTTAATTCCGGCCTTTTCAAGCTGGTAACTGAAGAGTGTATCTTCATGGCCATACTGTTTAAGTTCTTCATTAAACCTCAACTTCGAGAAGATGCTTTTATCGATCAGAACATTAAAAGTAGTGAATGCGGCATAAGGCATTTTATTCCTTTCCGATGCTTTTCGCTGTTCCCTTTTTCTGCCATATTTCCATCTTAGAATCTTATCAGGATCACCCGGAGGTGACTCGTGATATAGTACTCCGCCAGAGATTACTCTTGCTGTCGGCATTGCTTCCACCCATTTCATAATATAAGCTTCTGCAGTCCCCGGTATCATGGTATCAGCATCAATGAACAGAAGGTAATCTCCTTTTGCCTCAAGGGCAAGCTTGTTCCTGATTGCAGCCCTTCCAATATTTTTCTCAGAAACGATCACCTTTACACCGTCGCCTTCAAGTGATAAATATCGGGCCCTGTATTCCGGCGTTGAACCATCATCTCCTATCAGAATTTCTATAAATTCCGGAACTTTCCCTATGCAACTCTTCATACTATGGACAATAGCCACAATATCATAATCGCACACCGGGATGAGCAATGATATAGTCATCTTGAATTAATCGGATTTAGAATTCAAAAGTAACTAATATTTATTATATTTTCTCTTTAAGGCAATTTGGCAAAGAAATTGCAATGACTATTTTTGTTAACGATTTTAATAATCCCATCACCTTATGAGAAGAGGTATTCTTGTAATTGCTTTTACACTGATTACAATCACATCGATTGGACAGGTTAAAACTGGCTATAATATTGGCGTTTCAATCCCCGATATCAGGGATTCCTCGGTGTATCTTGCATATCACTTTGGAAATAAGCAATATATAAGGGATACTATTACACTTGACAATAAAGGATCTGGGGTATTCTCTGGAAAGGAATCGCTTCCTCAGGGAATTTACCTGATAGTGCTTCCCGGAAAAAAATACTTTGAGGTTCTTATCTCTGAGAATCAAATGTTTTCAGTATCATGCATCTATAAGGATTACTTCAACTCATTAAAATTTTCAAACTCACCAGAGAACACGAGATTCGTCGATTATGAGAAGAAATGGAGCCTGATGCAGGAGAAGGCGGCATCTCTGGGCAAGAGAATAAAGGACAACAGGGGGAACAGTGATTCTCTCAGAATACTAAAGGAAGATCAGGATATTCAAAGCAGGGAAATGAAATCATATCTTAAAAGTGTTGTCGCCGATAACGGTAATAATCTCCTATCAGTACTGGTAAAATCAATAATTCCCATTGATGTACCAGCGTTCACGGTACCTGAAGGATCAGGCAATTCAGATTCAGTAAAATGGGTAATGAACTACAACTATAATAAAGACCATTTTTTTGACAATATCGATTTTGGTGATGAGAGGCTGCTGAGAACTCCGATTCTACAGGCCAGGCTTGATGAATTTTTCACAAACGTTCTTATCCAGTCTGCTGACTCAATAAACCGGCAGGTTGACAAGCTTCTTCAAAAGTGCCAGAACGATTATAAAATGTACCAGTTTGTAGCCGTTTATCTTTTCAATCATTTCCGGGAAAGTGAGATCATGGGCCATGATGCGGTGATGGTAAAGATCGCCGATGAGATATATTTGTCTGGAAAGGCCGACTGGGTTTCAAAACAGTTTGTTGATGACCTTCGAAAGCAGGTCGAGCTTCTCAGGCATAACCTTATCGGGATGAAAGCCGAAAACCTTGTAATGGATTCCTATAAAGGCACTTATGTAGCTCTTTATGATATTGAAAAGGAATTCACTATATTATATTTCTGGGAACCAAATTGCGGACATTGCAAGGAGGCTACACCAAAACTTAAAAATTATTATGACAAAGCAAAAGATGAAGGAATAGAGGTTTTTACTGTCTGTACAACAACAGATAAAAATGCCTGGTCAAAATATATTGAGGAACATGAACTGAACTGGATTAATGGATGGGACCCTGAGAGGCTTACTCATTTTGATTATTTTTATGACGTCCAGTCTACTCCTACAATTTATATATTGGACAGAAATAAAAAAATCATTGCAAAAAGACTTTCGGTTGAGGATATCCCTTCATTTATAGATAATTACAGGAAATACTTCAGGAAATAAGGTTACTGTTTTTCACCAGCCATTCTGCAAGGCTATAAATTGATTCGAATTCGACAGAATTATCAGTAAGAACAATCAACCATTTACCATTTTCTTCCCCCGGTGTTATTAAATATGGAACGGAATAATTATCCGAAACCGTATACCCTGAGCGGACAAGAGCTTTTATTGTCCAATCCCTGATCAGACCTTCGCCCCTCACAAAAAGCTTTCCCCTTTTTTTCGTAAGTAATGAGAAAGTACCGTCTGAATAGTTAAAACTTACAATACCAGGGTCAAACAGGCTGTTAAAAGCACCGCTCAGCACGAGATCTTCAGGAGAACCTTCAATAAGAACATTATCAAGTACCAGCCATATTTTGTCTGCCTGATTAAGGGCTATATTAAAATCATGTGTCGAAAAAATTATTGTTCGTCCCCCGCGGGCAAGGCCCGACATGAGATGAATCATTTCATATCTTCCCGACACGTCAAGAAAGGCTGTTGGCTCATCCATAATCAGAATATCCGTTTCCTGGGCAAGAACCCGCGCTATCATCGCTCTCTGGCGTTCACCGTCGGAAAGTTCTGAAATGTAACGGTTCCTGAAGCTGGTCATTCCGGTTTTGTCCATTGCAGATTCAATGGCCGCCTCGCCTTCGGAATCAATGCTCCCGGTCCATCCAGTATGAGGGAATCTTCCAATTGCAACAAGATCACAGACTTTCATATTGCTTGCTCGGACGATCTCTGTCGAGATATACCCTGCCTTTCTGGCTAGCTCAAGTCGTGAATATTCTGAATTTTCCCTGCCATCAATAAAAATCCTTCCTCCCAGCAACGGTTGAAGTCCCATAATTGTCCTCAGAAGGGTACTTTTTCCTATTCCGTTCCGGCCTAGAACTGCAACCAGTTCTCCTTTCCTAGCAGTAGCAGAAACAGGAGGCAGAAGCTCGCGTTTACGCTTGCCGGAAATGAAGCCGATACTGAGGGCCTGAAGTGATAGTATTTCGTTGTTATTGATTTTCATCATGCAAAACCGGATTTTTTACCTGACCTCAGAATAACCCAGATTACAACTGGTATGCCGATTAGCGATGTAATTGAATTTACAGGAAGCATGGCACCTGTACCAGGCATCTGCGATATAAGATCACTTGCCATCATGATAATACCTCCGCAGAGCATTGACCCGGGGACAAGTATAAAATGATCTGATGTCCTGAATATATTTCTGGCAATGTGGGGAACCGCAATTCCAATAAAACCGATTGGTCCGCAGAAAGCAGTTACACTGCCGGCGAGAATACATGTGCATGCAAATATGAGGCTCCTTGAAAACCTTATATTAAGACCTATGCTCATCGCATAGTTTTCTCCGAGAAGCAGCGCATTAAGCATCTTGACAGAAGCAAGGCTAAGTATAATGCCTGCAGTGACAGAAATCATTAAAACATTCAGCTGGGAACCGGTCAAATTGCCAAGGCTTCCCATAGTCCATATTACATAAGACTTCAGCATGGTCTCATTGCTGAAATACTGCATAATGCTTACCACGGCCGATATACCCCCCGACAACATTAATCCTATAACAAGAATGACAAAAATATCCCGTATACGTGAGGAAATCAGCATGATCAGAACCATGACAGCACCAGCACCTATCCATGCTGAGAAAACTAGAGCCCAGTTTCCAAAACCGTGAAGGTTTCCTGTTGTTATACCGGCAGAGAATCCAAGGATGACTATAGCAACGCCAAGACTTGCGCCGGAGCTCACTCCAAGAACATAAGGACCTGCCATAGGGTTACGGAAGAGAGTCTGCATCTGTAAACCACTAAGCGACAATGCGATGCCGACGAACATGGCAGTAAGTGCCTTCGGCAGCCTGAATTTCATTACAATAGTCTCAACATCTGAACCCGAATGATTTGTCAGAGCCTGAAAAACTTCAGAGATTTTAAGATTTACTGATCCAAGAAACACATCAAGAATAAAGAACACTATAAGCAAAATGATCAATATACTGAAAATCAAGGCTATTCTTTTGTTCTTATATTGAATCCCTATATTATTCATTTCCCGTCCTGATATATCTCAATTATTCAATTTTTTTGTAATAAACCAGATCATAGTTTTCAAAAAGCTCAGGGTGAAGTATGCAGGCTATATCCTTCAGGATAACATGTGGGTTTATTGTCCCGCTTTCCCAGTAATCGTTGCCTCCCCCTGGTGACATTCTTTTATTATTATTATAGAGGTTTCCGTTTTTGAAAGATTCGATGGCTTTAAGCCTTGGATCAAATGCTGCAATCTCGGATTTTGAATTTACACTTCCTGTATTTAGCCAGAACTCTGCTTTAGCCGACTGAAGGTATACATTTTCAAGACTGTAAGGCATCGACACTGAGGACTTTATATCATTCCAGAGATAGCGGCCGCCTGCATCATCTATAAGCCTGCTGATATATGAATTGCCAGGTGATATGTACCATGTATCTTTAAATGGAAGGCCAAGAAGCACGGAGGGTCTGTTTTTTATTTTACCTGCAATCTGTTCCTTCAACTGTTCATATGAGACTGAAATGGATGTAAATATGCTATCTGAAATATTTTCCTTGCAATAAAGAGCTCCGAATAGTTTAATCCATTCGGCTTTTCCCAGGGGATCATTTTCAAGATAATCAGCATCAAACATCACCTTAATGCCCATCTCCCTGAGCTTCGCGGTATAACCTTCCCCTTCGCCGCCTATCCCATACATAATTAACAGATCTGGGGCTATTTTTAAAATAAGTTCATTGTCAATTCCGGCATCATAACCTATTTCAGGGATTAGTCCAATTCTTATTCTTTTGGCAACTGACTCATTATATATATACTTTGTTCCTGAGACTCCAGCTATTGAAGCTTCTTCACCAAGTGCGGAGATCATAGCTATGTGAGTGGTCGATGTGCAGATAATTCTCTTAATAGGAACGCGAATTATCCTTGAAGTATCGTCATAATGGAAAGATTGTGATGTACGGTTGACCAGGTAATAAACCAGCTCAACATCCCTGGCGCCCTGCCATGGGTTTTTTATTGTAAGAATTGTGCAACTGTCAGTCTTTTCGAGTCTAAATCTTTCTGCTTTTGTAATCATTCGGCCTGTCATAGCTGTATCTGGCTTTTTATGTTTATTTTCCTTCCGGAAACATGAAAAGGAAATGAAAGCTAAAAGAATTAACATTGACACACCAGCGATAGCTTGCCCTGGAAATATTACCCGATCATTTCTCAATGTCATTATTATTAAACCTGAATAAAATTGTCAGATCATATGATCTTCCGGCAAGAGGATAATCAGCAATTGCCTGATGACTAATATCAAAAATATTATCGATCCTGAAATTAAGGTCAATCAAATTCTTCCCCGGCTTAATATTATATCCGAAAATAAGCCCATTAAGCGTATAACCCTTAAGGAAAGAAGTGTTATCTGCAGTTGTCCATGTGCGGCTGGTAAAATTCGCTACCCAGGAAAGATACAGGTTCCTGTAAACCATCTGAATAGTCCAGCTTGCCCTGTTTTTCGGAACATAAATCAGTTGCTTGCCATTGTTGACTGCAGTTTCTGAATTAATTTCTGATGCTTTGGTGAAAGAATAGCCTGAATTCATAATGAGATGAAAATTATCAATGTCATACTTTAATGAAAGTGATGATTCGAATCCTGAAGTATTCACACTGCCTATATTGTCGGCAATCCAGTAATAACTATCACCCGGATGCCATTGAATCATATCCCGGATATAATTATTGAAGTAAGTAAACTCTGAATTAATTGTTATAACTGGAGAGATTCTCTGGTCCATGCAGTAGCCAAGTTCCCAGGAATATGAATATTCATTTCTGAGGTTCAGATTTCCTCCGGGTGACCAGTGAAGGTCATTCATTGTCGGGATGGAAGAATTCCTCGAAACATTAAGCTTCAGAAAATGATCAGCGCCGGATATAACACGATACTCGAAGCCAGCCGCGAAGTCCGGCATCAGTAACTGGTTACCATTCAGTATCTCTCTCAAGAGAAGCAAAGTTCCGAACCTGTTATTCGATTTATGTTCTGCTGACAATGTAAGGGAGGCCGTATTTCTTGATGCCTTTTCCGGATAATTCACTGTAATAATTGAACTCATCTCATCATCAATAACCAGTTTTAAACTTGAAAAATCGCTGAAATGTTTTGTCATCCCGGTTTTAAGGACGAATGAATTTGAACGGTTTCGTGAGTCGATATAATATTTTGGAAAATAATAATTGAGTTTTGAGTATAACCAGGCACTGTTTATAAAGAATTCATTATCTCCGCTTTTCAATTCTGAGCTTACCTGGGTTCTCAATGACTCATCAAACTGGTATTCTCCTGAATCAGGTACTTCATAAAGAGTTGAACCGGGAAGGTGTCTTGAGGCTGACTGATACCAAACTCTGGCCGATGTAATAATATCAGCCTTTTTATAATAGAACTCCTGCATGAATCCTTTTTGAGAACCGTTGCCATTTTTTCTTTTCTGCATTTCCGGTTCAGGAATAGCATTGGTATTGAGAAAGGGAAAATTATTCTCTGACGACATAAAATAAGCTTTTGTAACCGACTGAAAACAATCAGTCCCTGTTTGAACTTTAGCCATCCCCGACCAGGTGTCAAAGCTTCCGACTCCGGTCTTTATATCTGCTCTGGTTTGTTTTGACCATATCGGCTTACTCTCCAGATTAATTAGTCCCCCTATTCCTCCAAATCCCGTTTCCATGGAAGCGGCCCCATAGCTTACCTGTATGCCATCGGCCATACCTGAGGGGAATAATGAAAAATCCGTTTGTCCCAGCATAGGGTCATTGAGATTAATGCCATTCCAGGCTAACTGAGTCCGTGCCGCTCCTGCTCCCCTGAATGAAGTGCTTGCCATTGCTCCTGCTCCATAGCTCTTGAAGAACAACTGGGAGTTGTTATCAAGAGTTTCAGTAATAGGTAAAAGCGTATAATTGCTTAGAAGTGTGGAATCTACACTAATTTTTTTAAAACCTGGATGAGAGGGAAATGATTTGCTTTTGCTGATAATAATATCTTTAATTCTGATTGTGTCTACACCTGATTGCACCTGCCCAAAGGAAGAAACAGAAACTAACAAAAAGAATAATAGAACCTTGTAATTCAATTTAATTCCCGAAATCTTCATAAACAAGTCTTTAATGAATGACAAACAACTTCTTTTACTTCATCAAAGCAATCAGGAATTTATACAGGGAATCATATTGATCCGGAGCCTTTCTTCCCGAAAGCCTTGAATATAGATTTGTCTGGCAGGTCTTCTGACTTGTCCCGGTTCTATGAAGCCTTCCCCTTCGATAAGCAAAGAGTGGCAGGGTATCATAAAACCATCATCGTTAGAACGATCGGGCATCACAGCAGCGGGTACTGTTACGGATTCTGACCGTATTCCCTTTTCATCGCATTGATTTTATTTCAATGCAACACCAATACATTGCGAAGATAATCTAAATAATTGCGATGCGCGGGCTATAGCAATAAGAAATATCAACAGGTGTTGATAAATTGGCTTTGGGCGTCAAATTACAGATTGTAAGTCAGGAATTTATGCTATTTGACAGAGTTCGCTGCCTGAAGTATCTGTTCAGCTGTTCCGATTCTGTATCCTTCTGATTTGAAAATTATTTCACCGTTCTTGTTCACCAGCAGCAGCAGCGGGAAATTATTCCCGGACGTTTCTTTACAGATTAAATCATTACGTAAAACGCTTAGGCCAGAGTCATCGCTGAAAAGTGAATTGTACGGGAGTTTCTGTCTCTCCTCTGGACTAATTGTAGTGCCACCTACAGTAAAAAAGACAAAAGCGCCGCCCCATGCATCAAACTCCCTGTCCATTTGCATAAAATCATTAAGGACATGCCTCGATGGTTCCTTATCTGTTTCAAGCCACATAATTATTGCATCTCTTCCGGCCATACTCTTATATTTATCCTCCTCATCATCAATACCTATAAGTATCCTTGTGAGCTCTGCCTTACCCAATATTTCAGTCTGCTTGTTTTCATGCCTGATTTTAACATCAATTTTCTTATGCTCTCCCCCGACGATATTAAAAAATTCAAGAGATGCTAATATTCTGTTATCATCAAGCCGGTTCCCAGTAACGAGCATATAATGCCCTGGGATCAAACCCAGTTCCTGAAAATCATTGATACTTTTATTTTCTTCATATTCAAGAGTGTTGTATCTCCCATTTTCGAATCGTGCCAGCGTAAAGTTTTTATAATACTCAGGAACGGGATTTTTATCTGAAGAAGCAAGTTTCAGGAAGCCTCTTTTGTCTGAGGCTTTGGGCTGGCCTGCAAAATATACATCATGCCAATCAGATCTTAAATAAAATTGAGGAATATTGCTGCCAGGCTCAAGGCGTGATGGAATTCCCAATGACCTGGCAATTGCGACAAAGCATATTGCTCTCGATCTTGAATCGGAGATCCCAAGTTCAATGACTCCCTTTGGAGTTATCGGGGTTTTCGCATAATTCAGATCATTGTCAATTCTTATTTTCCGGTCAAGAAAATCTCTGATAATAGATGGATCTGCTTCTGCTTTCTGACGGAGTTCCAATGGGAATACCTTCAAAATATAACTTCGCCAGGCAGATAGCATTTCATCTTCAATCCTGGGATTTAGAATATAGTCAGAAAAGTACTTATCATTAGCTCTATCCGGATTTTGTCTGCAGTTCATAAGGTGATCCATCAGGATCACTTTCTTTGTGTCGCGAAGATCTTTCTCTGCTACCACCTCAAGCAGAGTAATTGCCTTTTTCCTGAGAGAGTCAGGAACTGCACCGATAAATGATAAAATACTTTTATAGTTGCCCATGCTTTTGGCAATCAGCGAAATGAACCTGGTTGTATCAAGTCCATGGGAAACAGCAAATTCCTTAACAGTATCATGACCCGGCCAGGAATCAGTATAGTTCTTTCTGAGAGAGTTCTCTTCATTCAGCCGTCGGTTGTTTTCTTCAGAAAGTTCAGCAGGAATCCCCAGACCTGGCAATCTTTTAACAGGGGTTGAAAGATCAAAATCAAATTTAATTCCGGTCGGAATATTTCTGCCGGGATTAAGAGTGAGAGTATCCGTTTCTCCGACTGAAATCTTTCTCCAATCGAATTCATCATCCTTCCTTGCCCAGATCAGGAGATCTCCAAATCCGGTTTCAAGGCTGCTGATCCCATTAGCATCTGTGGACACTGATGCTATGGGATAGAACTCAGCATAATTATAAAGCTGGTATTCAACGGTTGCATCTATAAGCGGTGCTCCATGAGGACCTATGACCTTTACATAAATCCTTTTTGTCATTGCGTACTTTGAGAGATTGTTTACGATGGAATATTTGTCAAGCTTATTAATAACATTCTCGTTGCCACCTGATGCTCCAAATGATTTTGTATTTACCAACATAGCTCTTTTTGCAGGTTCTGTGAACCATCCAAGGTCGGCAAGCGGTTCAGGTTCGCAAGCTCCCATGTATGACCATTTGCCGTTGTTCCAGAACTCAACCCATGCATGGTTATCATCACAATGAGCCCAGCGCGGAGTATATACCTGCCTTGCCGGGATACCGGCGGTGCGCAAGGCTGAAACAGTAAACGTCGATTCCTCGCCACATCTTCCCCTTGCCGACAGGATTGTGCTCATGGGCGCTGATGTTCTTGAATCGGAAGGCTGATAAGTGACTTTTTCATGGCACCAGTGATTGATCTCAAGTGCCGCATCAGTGATGTTCTTATCCTTTACTCTAGAGTAAATTTCGTCATAATACTTTATCCTGAATGAATCAAGATTTTCATTGTTAACCCTCACTGGAAGCACATAATGCAGGAATATATCCTCAGGAATAGATTTACCCCATGAGAAGCTCTTTCTTGCATGCATAGATATATTAATGTTTGATAGGAAGTAATTGACATTATAATCTGCCAGGTCGTTGAGAGGCATATATGCATAGAGGAATTTAAGCGCCTCTTTCTGTTGAAGCGAAAGATTATTGTTAAATTCGCCAGTCAAATCACTTTTCCTGTTCTGCAGAAGTGTAATTGTTTTTGCAAAATCCTTATCAACCTCTTTTCTATATGCCGTATCATTAATAAGATGCCTGCCGGAACAGCCTGCTATAACTAAAAAAAGCAGGGCTGCAATAATTCTGATTGAATGTTTCATGATCAGTATGGTTTAAACATTTCCACAGGAATTCCGGATGATAAGTTCAGGTGTAACGGTAATTTGTCTTTTGAATTTTCCCTTGCCCGAATTTTTAATTTCTGTCCAGATCATATTTGCAGCTTTTATTGCTATTCCCGGTAATGGCTTTCGCAAGCATGTAACAGGTGATGATATCTGGTCAAAACCTGCGCCTTCTTCCATTGATATAAGTGCCATATCCTGAGGTACACGCATTTTCCTTTTCTGGAAGTGGGTCATAAGAGGATATACCAGGTAGGAATGCAATACAATAACTATTTCTGCACGGAAAGGTGGACGACAAAAAGTATCAAAACCTTCAAAATTAATATCACCGCTGGAAGTTGACATTTCAAGTTCCATGACAACAGGCTTATTGACTTCGGGGATGATGCTCAATGCATTTTCAATCTCATCTATTAAAGCACGATCTGATCTGATTGTGGTATGATCTGTGACAATAATAATGTTTTTATAACCAAACTTTTTCGTATGATTTGCGACAAGCTGTGCACCTGCGACCATATCACTATTTACTGAGTTAAGCTTTCCTGTCCTGAGATTTTTTTCAAGAAGAATAAAGGGGTAATCTGTAGACCTTAAAGCCCTGATAGTCGCATCATCGGCAGTATCACCGACGAGAATTATTCCGCTGAAGAATCTTTTAAAGGCATTGGTAAGCCTGTCAAATCGCTGATCATCAGGATCTTTGGTAATAATTGAAAAACCAAGGCCGATACTAGAAAACGCCTTCTGCAGATAAGGTGTGATTCCAGTTACAAAGGGATCATTCAGTGATGGTACAATCATCCCGATAATACCCGGTGTCTCTTCAGTCGGTGACGGATCTTTCTTTTCAGCAATCATGCTGAAATATCCCATCTGCTTTGCTAAGGCAAGCACTTTTTCCTGGGTATCCTTTCTGATCCCATGCTGGTCAGCTTTATTATTAAGTACCAAAGATACCAGCGTACCTGAAACTCCCAGCCTGGCAGCTAAATCCTTATTTTTAAACTTCTTCCCCATTTCCCCGTATTATGAAAAAGCTAAATTTATGTTTTTTTTCTGATGTACATATTTTATTAATAATATTTAACTAAAAAAATCAGAAAAAGAGCGTACCGGGATAGTACGCTCTTATAATGATGTTCTCTGTAGATTTTAAATAATTATCTTTTGGGAGTGTTCAGACCTCTCTGTTTAGAGGCTTCCTCAAGCCGTTGCTGCCACTTCGATTTGGGAACAGGCTTCTTCTTGTTTGCCTCAAGAGTTGCAAGGACTTTATCTGCATCAATAAATCGTTTTGAAACAAGATTCTGTATCCATGTTATTAAGTTCGCCAGGAAGTAATAATAAGTAAGTCCTGATGGCAGGTTATTCATAATAAGCATGAACATGATCGGCATCATATAGGTCATCATCTTCATGCCGGGCTGATCCTGCCCAGGCTGAGATCCTGTCATTTTCATTGTGAGCAAAGAAGATACAGTCATCAGTATAGTGAACAAGCTGACATGATCGCCATACATCGGGACATTAAAAGGAAGTTTGAGTATGGAATCATAGGTTGAAAGGTCAGTGGCCCAGAGGAAATGCTGCTGTCTCAATTCTATAGAAACAGGGAAGAACCGGAACATTGCAAAGAGGATTGGCATCTGCAGAAGCATTGGTAAGCAGCCTCCCATAGGGCTCACTCCTGCCCTCTTATATAGGTCCATTGTAGCCTGCTGCTTCTTCATTGCATCATCCTTCTTCGGGAATTTCTTACCTAATTCATCAATCATGGGTTTAAGAACCTGCATTTTAGCAGTCGACTGGTAAGACTTGAATGTAAGTGGGAAAAGCACAATCTTTATGATGAGCGTAAGGATAAGGATAATAATCCCATAATTACCAATATATCTATTCAACAAATTGAAAATAGGTAAAATAACAAACCTGTTAATCCATCCGATTATATTCTTTCCAAGGTTTACAATCTTATCAAGTTCAAGTCCTTCTTTTCGCAGAGTTGAAATGTGATTGGGACCAAAATAGAATTTCATTGCGATTTTGGAGTCAGTCCCCGGAGTAAAGGGGACACCAATCTCCGAAGTATAATATCTAAGATATTTTGGTGACGTAAGTGTCCGTGTTGATGAAACCGATGCATTCAGAAAATAATCATCAGTTATCAGAACCGATGAGAAGAACTGGTCCACACAAGCAACCCAGTTCAGTTTAGTGGGAATATTTTTCGATTCTATCTCTTTTTGCTGCCTTAACTTCAGGTCCTCAACATCATCCTGATAATTCTTAAATTTTAAACCGGAATAATTGTCCTCATTCTGCCTTCCTTTTTCCTGCTGTGGCAAATACATCCGCCAGTCGAGTGTAATATTATTCTGGTTTGCAGGCATAATGTCATTCAGATTCTTGAAGGTTACGTCAAATGAGAGGCTGTATTTATCGGGTGCAAGAGTATACCTATATTCTATATACTTATCATCGCCAGCATAAAGTCTCAAATTAACGGTCTGAGGCTTATCGGTCACAACATAAGATTTTTGGTCTGTTACAGGCTTGAAGAACAGATTGTTGGTTCTTACAGCTTTATTATCGACTGTAAAAAAGTTGAAGCCAAAGACTGTAGAGTCGCCTGAGAAAAGGATCAGTGGAAGAGCATTATAGGTCTTGTAATCCTTCATAAGGGCTGAATATACCCTTCCTCCCTTTGTGGAGATCTTAACCTGAATTTTATTATTTTCAAGGGTTATAAATTCATTATCGCCTTTTGCAGCAATTGCAAATGCTCCATATTGATTGGCATCCTCCTTTTCAGTATGCTGGACTGATAAAGAATCTGTCCTGGAAATGTTCTCTGTTTTAGCAGTATCAGCTACCTGACCTTCAGTAGATATGCCAAGCTTAACATTCAATTCCTCAATTTTTGCAAGTACCTCAGGATTGTTCGCCTTGAATCTTAATGCATTTACATATTCAGTTCTTGCTCGTTCAAGATTACCGGCTGCTACTTCAGACTCGGCTATTTTGACTGCATTCTCAAAACCTTTATTCAACCGGCTTCCGTTATAGATACTGAATCCGATGAATATTGCGAAAATTAAGATGATGCCTGTTATTGTATTCTTATCCATTATTCAAATTAGATTAATAAATCATTTCTTCAGAACAAACCCTTTCAGCCAATACAAGCCTGAATAAACTTAACAAAGAGCGGATGAGGCTTTATTACGGTGCTGCTGTATTCAGGATGAAACTGAACTCCAACAAACCACTTATGTCCTGCCAATTCCATTATTTCCACAAGATTTGATTCAGGATTGATTCCAACAGGGATAAAGCCGTTCTTCCTGAAATCATCAAAATATTTATCATTGAATTCATATCTGTGCCTGTGCCTTTCAATTATTTCCGTTTTCCCATATGCTTCATATGACAGGGAATTTTTGCTTATGATGCATTTGTAACCGCCAAGCCTCATAGTTCCTCCCTTGTCGATAACGCTTTTCTGCTCTTCCATAAGGTCAATAACCGGATATTTTGTCTTGTGATCTATTTCAGTAGAGTTAGCACCTTCCATATTAAGGACATTTCTGGCAAATTCGATCACTGCGCATTGCATTCCAAGACATATCCCGAAGAATGGCACGTTGTTCTCCCTGGCATATTTTGCTGTAAGTATTTTGCCTTCAATCCCTCGCGAACCAAACCCGGGGGCTACAAGGACCCCATTGAGCCCTTTTAGCTTCTCATTTACATTTTGTTCTGTAATATCCTCTGAATGAATATATTCAACATGAACGGCGCATTCATTATAAGATCCGCTGTGAAGGAATGATTCGGATATAGATTTATAAGCATCAGGCAGTTCAACATATTTCCCGACAAGGCCTACTTTAACAGAGTGTTTGGGATTCTTAAGACGCTTAAGGAACTCCCGCCATTCGATGAGCGGAGGCTCCTGGCCGATGGGCATGCCAAGCTTCCTCAATACGATCTGATCGAGTTTTTCGCTGAGCATTCTGACAGGTACTTCATATATTGTTGAAACATCGAGAGACTCAATAACAGCATTTTCTTCCACGTTACAGAATAAAGCTACTTTCTTCTTTACATCTACATGCAACGGTACCTGAGTTCTGAGCACAAGGATATCGGGCTGAATTCCTGTCTGGAGCAGCTCTTTCACTGAGTGCTGCGTAGGTTTTGTTTTTGATTCCCCGGTTGCAGGAAGATATGGTACAAGCGTCAGGTGAATGACGATGCAATTCTGAGCTCCGAGCTCCCATTTCAGCTGTCGTACAGATTCAATGTATGGAAGCGACTCAATATCACCTACTGTTCCACCAATTTCGGTAATGACTATATCATATTTATTTCCTGAGCTTACCAGCTTAATCATTCTTTTTATCTCATCGGTTATATGAGGAATGACCTGAACAGTTTTTCCCAGGTAATCTCCTTTTCTCTCCTTATTGATAACCGACTGGTAAATCCGTCCGGTTGTTACGTTGTTAGCCTGGCTGGTAGGGACATTCAGGAATCTCTCGTAATGGCCGAGGTCAAGGTCTGTCTCGGCACCGTCGAGAGTTACATAGCATTCGCCGTGCTCATAAGGATTGAGTGTTCCGGGATCGACATTTATATAAGGGTCGAGTTTCTGAATTGTGACTGAATAGCCCCTGTCCTGCAATAATTTTGCAAGCGAAGCAGAAATAATACCTTTTCCAAGTGAAGAGGTAACCCCGCCAGTTACAAATACATATTTAACGTCAGCCAATGTTTGAAAGATTAATATCCAATATTGTGGTCTTAAGGATTAATCATCAAGACCTGACAAATCAATCATTTTAACTTTTTCTTCAAGAGTCTTGATCATTTTCTTTGCATTCTCGATCTTCTCTTCAACTTCCTTTATCATATTGTCGGCATTAACCGATTTGGTAAAGAACCCGATATTATTCTCCCAGAGAACGATATCGCTTTCAAGCTGTTTTATCTTGGTAAAGAATTTTTCACGCTCATTGTGAATTTTCCTTGATGCTTTCGGGTTTGTTTTAAGATTATCGAGCTTAGTTCTGTACTTAAGAATGCTTTTATCCTCATCAGCAATTTTCAGATTGTCGAACTCTTTATTGAGAGCATTCCTGTACCTGTTTGTAATTTCCTCCTTTTTATTAAACGGGACGAATCCTATTTCTGTCCATTTACGCTGCAATTCTTTAAGATGGTCGAAAGCAGCCTGCACATCAGTGCCTGGTTCAAATGATTCAAGCTCTTCAATAATAGCAAGCTTTGCCTTCAGATTATCTTCATATGAAGTATCAAGGTCGGCAAAAAATTCCGTTTTCTTGTTAAAGAACTGGTCGCATGCTTTCCTGAATCTCTTCCAGCTTTTCTCAGATTGCTTCCTCGGAACAGGGCCAATCTCCTTCCACTCTTTCTGCAGCTTTATCAGAGCATCAGAAGTAGCTTTCCAGTCAGTACTATCCTGCAATGCCTCTGCCTGCAGGCAGAGTTCAATTTTCTTTTGTAGGTTAGTCTGCTGAATCTCTTTATTATCAGCATAGAAACCTCTCTTCTTTTCAAAGAAGTTATCGCAAGCCTCCCTGAAACGCTGATATACCTTATTATTCTGCTTTTTGGGTGCGAATCCGATTGTTCTCCACATTTTCTGAAGAGCAACAACTTTATCAGCTTTATCATCAAAATCCCTGAAATTCTTAATTTCAAGTAGATTTATAGCCTCAACTTCCTCGCAAAGCGTAATTTTTGATTCAAGATTTTTACGCTGATCATCTTTTTGTTTTTCGAAATATTCGTGGTGCCTTTTATTTATCTGAGATGTTGCTTCCCTGAATCTCTCCCAAATTTCATTTTTAGATTCCTGTGGAACAGGACCTATCTCCCGCCATTGGTTATGAAAGTCCTGTAAAAACCTGAATGCATTAACGGGATTAGGCTCAAGCATCAGCTGTTCTGCCTTTTCGCACAGAAGTACTTTTTGTTCAAGGTTTTTCTTAAGGTCGAGGTCCTTGAGTTCTTTATTTATCTTGATGTAATCGTAGAAGATCTCGACATTATGATGGTAATTCTCCCACAAGTCTTTCAGGGAATTTTGCGGAACGACACCGATAGAGTGCCACTCATTCTGCAAAAACCTGAATTCATGAAAGGTTTTATTAATTGATTCTTCCCTATTTACTAGCTCTTTAATCTTATCAATTATTTCGTATTTCTTTTTAAGGTTCTCATATTTCTCAGCCTCCTGAATCTTATTATAGTCAGATTTTTTTTCTTTATATTTTTCAAGCAAGTGTTTTACACGGGCTTCCGAAGGGTCAACCCATGACCGATACTCCTCAATTTTGCCTCCTTCCTCAAGAAATTTATTTTTTCTTTCTTCTCCTTCCTGCTTCAGCTTTTTATAAAAAAGCACTTTAATGCGGTCAATATCACTTCTGATTTCAGCAGGAGGCCTGTTTTCTATGATCAGTCCCAGGGTATTGGCCAACTCATTTTTAGAAAACCCTGAATAATCAACAGGAGGAAGAACGATATCGTCCAGTATTTGTTCAGGATCAGGTGCCGTATCCGATTCCTGATCCTGGTTTTCTGTTACATTTACTTCGACCTTTTCAGGAGATGCAACCCTTACTCTCGCTGGTCTTTTTTTTTCTTTTACTTTGTTTTTCTCCGGGCTCTTTTCAGTTTCAGCTGCTTCGCCAGGTGAGTCAGCATCGATCGCTTTTTCAGCATTTGTGGTTTCCTCAGTTCCGAAGGCATTATCTTTTGCCCCGGATTGTTCATCAAGAACAGATTCTTCCGGATTTTTCTCAATCATTTTCAATCCTTTCTTATGTCAGCCTCATTTAGTATTTTTCACCATGGCAAACCATGGAATTTTTAAAGCTACGAAAATATTGAAATATTTATTAAAACTCAAGGAATTACATAAATAAATAAGATGGCCCTATAATAAGGAGACAGTGCAAAGGCGAAGAAAAACTGGCACTAAGAAAAACAATTTTTTAAATTGGAAACCATATTCATAGAAATATATATAATATCTTTATCCACGTTACAGCGATAATTTAAATTACAGATCAGGTAAATAATATAGAATAATGGAAAAGAAAGACATTATAATTTTGGCTGTCGTGTTCTTTGGCGTGGGACTGAGTGTGTACCGGAGATTTATTCAAAAGAAAGGCAATGCGAATATTGGAGGGAAAGATTCTAAATCATCTTCCGTATTTTCATCATCATCCAAAGATGATGATTATGAACCTTATTCAAAGAAGTGAATTCCTATTACGGTTTATTCCTTGAGATTATATATCTGAAGGGATTTATTATCCTTTGTAGCAGTCTGATTTTATCAGTAATAATCTCTGCCGTGCCCTGCATATTCTGCGTAAAATCGAGCTTGCGATTGTATAAAGTGGTCAGTCCCTGCGGCAGGGTAACTTCTATGATATAAGCATCACCGCTGGCGACAAGCGATTTCGATCTGACATAGCCTCTCACCATACCATATTCCAGGTATGGGAATCCGCTAAGTTTAATATTCACTTCCATTGAGGTTTTCACCTTGCCTGACCTTTCCATGCTAAGAGTCATCCGGCCTATATAAGCACCGGCGTTGTCAGGAATAACATTAAGGACATGTTCACCAGTTGTAACGGATTGATTCTCACTCCAGTATTTCGTAAAAGCAACTGTTCCGGCCACAGGAGAAACAAGCAGAAATTTGTTTTCCCATAATTTTACCTGGGCCCGAAGATTTAGGAATGCTTCATCAAGGATAGATGAGAAATTCTGCTTTTCTTCAGAACGCTTGATAATATAATCCTGGAGCAGTTGTTTCTTTTCTTCAAGATTAATCGAAGTTTCCGACTGGTTAAGTCTGACTTCCTGAAGTTCAAGCCTGCTGCCATTGTACGACTGTTTTGATTTTTCAAAGTCACTTTCGGAATAGACTTTCCCAATAAATAATAAAGAATCGCGTGAATACTTTTGTCCTTCAAGCCTTAAATTATCAGAAATAAGCCTTTCCTTCACTTTCATTCTGCCGATATACTCCTCGAGAACTGAAATTTCATCAGTTACTGAAACAATCTTTTTGCCGTAAAAATCATTTCTTACATATGTATCATAATCGGAAAGAGCTTTAAGGAATGTTGCATAAAATGATTGAAGGTCGCCCAGATCAGAAAGCAGAGGAAGGATCTGGTAATTAATATCTGAAGGCTTTTTTACAGAGTCGATGACAGCCCTGAGAGTATTCACATCATTCATGGAAGCTGTTGTTTCCATAACTGCCAGCAATTTTCCGGCTATTACTTTTTCCCCGTCGCTTACATAAATTTTATTAATCCGGCCTGTTACTTTTGTCACCAGTGAAACCGGAGGATTAACTGTTGTGATCTCAATTGGTGCGGGAACAATATCAGGATACTTAATAACCCATGCAAATATCAGAAGCAGAAGGAAAATGGCAAAGATAATAGTCGTGCCAATACGGATCAATTTTCGTGGCGGAACTGAAATGATCTCATTAATCGGATCTGAATATAATATCTGAGGCTTTTCGTTCATCGTCATAAACTTCAGGAACCCAGTTCAAGCTGGTTTTTAACAAGTGTATAATATGCTCCCTTTATTGCAATAAGTTCAGAGTGGGATCCGGTTTCTACGATCCTGCCCTCATCAAGGACGACAATATTATCTGCATTTCTTACTGTACTCAGCCTGTGAGCAACAATAATGACTGTCTTCCCGCTGAAAAAACCTGAAAGATTGCTCACAATTACCTTTTCTGTTCCGGCATCCAGTGAATTTGTTGCCTCATCAAAAATAATGATCTCTGGATTTTTATATATTACTCTGGCAATCAGCAGCCTCTGAATCTGACCTTCGCTCAGGCCATGCCCGCTTGACCCGATTTTGGTATTATATCCAAGCGGAAGGGATTCTATAAAACCCTTGATATTGGCAGTTTCCGCTGCCCTGATCATTTGCTCTTCATTTATTTCTGATGCTCCCGGGGCGATATTTGCGGCAATGGTATCTGGGAAAATGAATCCATCCTGCATTACTGCACCGGTTTTTGAACGCCACACTTTCAGCGAGATGTTTGAAATCCTGGTGTCGCCGATAAGCATCTCACCTGCCACAGGCTGATAAAAGCCAAGGAGTAATTTCAGAAGGGTTGTTTTTCCACTCCCACTTGTTCCTACAATTGCGGTAATCTTATTCTTCTCAATGAAGAGGTCTATGTCTTTTAATACAAAAGGAGAATGGGGCCCTTCATATTGGAATGAAACATTATTAATATAAATATCCTTGCAGTCAGGTAGTTTTCTGACTTTCATTTCAGGTTCAGCCTCCTCATTGTCCATTTCATGCACTTCGGAAAGACGATCAAGGCTCATCTTTGCATCCTGGGACATCCTGAAGAAACTGATCAGCTGGCTTAAAGGAACATTCATCTGCCCTATTATAAATTGAATAGCCAGCATAGTGCCAAGAGTAATATCGCCTTTTATAACTGCAGTGGCAGCCACAACCGTGATGCACAGGTTCGTTATTTCATTAATGAAAGTTGCTCCGGCTGATTGGTATTGTATTAATCCGAGACCCTTTATTTTCAGTCCGAACAGCGAAGCCTGCAATTTCTCCCAGTCCCATCTGTTGCTCAGTTCACTCTGGGTCAGCTTTATCTCCTGCATTCCATTTATCATGGTTATTAGCTTGCTGCCCGACTCTGACATTTTTTTAAAGCGCTGGTGATCAAGACGAGCTCTGGATTTCATGAAGAGGGATACCCATGTTATGTAAAGCAACGAACCTGCAAGAAACAAGAGAAGGATTTTAGGGCTGAATATTGCAAGCACAATGCTGAAGACGACCATATTAAAAAAGGAAAAGAGTATGCTGAGACTTGCTGATGTCAGAAACTCTTCAATCCTGTTGTTGTCATCAATTCGCTGGAGGATATCTCCCGTCAGCTTTGTATCGAAGAAAGCAATCGGAAGTGCCATCAGCTTCTGAAGAAAGCCAGAGATAACAGCTACATTTACCCTTGTCCCGATATGCAGAAGCAGCCATCCCCGTATGAATTCAACTGTCATACGGCCGATTACGAGAGCGAGCTGGGCAAAAAGAACAAGGTAAATGAAACTGATATCGTTGTTGTTAATCCCGACATCAATTATAGACTGAGTAAGGAATGGAATAATAAGCTGTATGCAGCTTCCCAGGAACAGGCCAAGAAGCAGCTGGAACAAATATTTTTCATAAAGCCTGAAGTACTTAAGCAGGAATCTGAATCCTCCCGACTTCTCGTGCTCGCCCTCTATTTCATTAAGTGCAGGAGTAGGCTCAATTATAAGGACCAGTCCCGAAGGCTTTTCATCAGTGATCGTTGATGCCCAGTTCCTGGTAAAATTCTCCCTTGAGTACTTTATTATTCCAACAGCAGGATCAGCTACCCAGACTTTATCGTTTTTAATCTTGATTACAACCACAAAATGTTTTTGTCTCCAATGCACTATTGCAGGCAAAGGGGCATTATCAACAAGCATTTCAAATGGGATCCTGACGCCAACTGTTCGAAAACCAAGATTATCGGCCGCTTCCGAGAGGCCAAGGAACGAAACACCTTCGCGTGTAATGAAACACTTTTTCCGGATTGTCTCAAGAGAAAAGTTCTTTTTATAAAACCCTGCAACCATTTTAAGGCAGGCCGGACCACAATCCATTGCGTCAGGTTGTTTTACAAAAGGGAATGACATTGTTCTACCGGAAAAGTTTATATTGAGTAAAGATATTTATATTTCATTTAGAAGATAACGCTGATCTTTATAAATTCGAGTGCCGGAAACATTAAATAGTTTTGGTTTTCGGAAATAGTATATTTGCCAATTGATTTGCACCGGCACAGGGTTGTTTAAGAAAATATCAGATAAAAGTATAATTGAGGGTGTCCTGAACCAGGATGATAAAACTCTTAACTGGCTGTATGATAATTATTTTCAGACAGTTAAAAATCATATCATCAAAAACAGCGGAAATCATGAAGATGCCTCAGATGTTTTTCAGGATTCAATAATTGTGCTATACAGCCAGATCAGTGAAAACTCGCTGAATCTTACCACGGATCTCAAGGGTTACTTTTTTGGTATAGCTAGGAATATCTGGAGCTCCCATATGAGGAAGAAAAGGGAGACTGAGGAAATAGATGCAGATTTGATAGATTACTCCGATGAAAATGATTTTACCGATCCGTTGTTCGAAAGAATAGTAAGCAGGGCATTTCTGAAGTTAAAACCCGATATGCAGACTGTCCTTAATCTGTATTCTGATGGTCATACATATGAAGAAATTGCTGTCAGAATGAATCTTAAGAATGAAACCTATGCCAGAAGAAAAAAATATCTTGGCAAGGAAGCACTTCTTGAATTAGTACGGGAAGATCCTGAATATCAGGAATACCTTCGTTTCCTCAAGTAAATAAAAACTGAAGATGCGAGTACACCAAGAATACATACAACTATTAAAGGGATCCAGTGTTTTGAATAAACCGGCTTATTTTCACCATAGACTACAAGTGAAGCCCAGAAATATGGATGGGACCTCAACTGGCTTGCATTCTTCAGGTATTCAGTTCTTGAAGCTTTCAGAGCCTGTGATTTTGATTTACCACGCATAAGGTTGTCGTAAAACATTTTCATAACTTCAGTTCCCGATTTATCATCAACCTCCCACATCGACATTACCACAGACTGGCATCCCGAATATAGAAATCCTCTTGCAAGACTAAGTATTCCTTCTCCAGAAGAAAGGAGCCCATTACCGGTATTACATGAACTCAGAACAACCATCTTTGCGTTCATTGGAATTCCATAAACTTCATAGGTATAGAGTAATCCGTCTTCGGGAGGATCATTTTCCTGGCTGAAAATCATCGCGGACTTCATTGGGTTCTGGTCATTCAGGTAAGTATGCATTGCAAGGTGAATTATGCTATAGCTTGCTGCGACTTTCTTAAAGACAGACTCTTTTGCATGACTGAAAAGATACGCCTTTCCTCCTGTAATTTTTGAAATGTACTCAGCCTCCTGCCGTGCTTCAGGCAGGTCATAAAGTACTCCCGATCCGCCATGAAGCCCGACAAAAAGTGAATCGGCGTTTATTGCCCTGGCATATACCGGTGCAAAAGCAACCAGGTCCTTCTCAGCCTTATTCTCTCTCTTTACAAGCTCTTTCATAAATGTTGCAGAATATGTGTAAGAGATATTGTAGTCTTTCATAAGGTAATTAAGATCCCTGTAATTCAAATTGTGATCATCATCAACTTTCGTTAGAAGTGTTTCAAACGGAAGATAAGAAAGGATATTATCCGGTGCTATTATCAGATTATCAGAGATAAATGATTTACGGACCGGCTCTATAAGCATTTTGTACAAATCATATCCCTTCTTCTTATATTCATTGAATTTTGTTCTTGAATTCACTGAAACTGACTGGTCAGACAAAAGAGCTCTGAATGCACGCAGATTATCCAGAAAAGCTGAGTCAATTTTAAACGTATACATCTCAACTTTTATTCTGTTTACCAGGAAGATGTACATGTCTGAATCAGATATCACATAATTAAGGTAATTATTGTTTCTCCCGATGATTGACGGTATCTCCTTCACTGATGGGACGCTGAAATTATACTTCAAGGTATAATACCCGGGATAATTCTTTTTAAAAGTCTGAAGAAGCGAATCTCTTGCTTTGATTGATATCATCAGCTTTCCCTTCAATTCAGACACAATATTTGAATTGGGGGCTTCCTTGTCATATTCTGCTGATATCCTGGCATTAAAATACCCTATATTATTCTGAAGAGACTTTTCGAGATCGGCAATATTTGCCGGTATATTGAATTGAATAGCGTTAAGTTCCCTCGTTGCGGCCAGCAGTCCGGCAACTTTTGATTTTTCGGCAAATTCAAATGCTTTCTCAAGGAAAATGGATTTACCGGTTCTCCGATAACATAGATCCAGATCACGAATTGCTGTCAGGTAAATATCTCTGAAATGATTTCCGAGAATCAACCTGCTGTCTTCTTCACTAATATTGAATCGTATCTTATCGAGCAGAGATATCATTAATTCTGATGTCAATGCAGCAGCTTCAAGGGCTTTCTGGTCAGAAGATTTAGAATATATACTCCATAATATATCATACTTAATGCGAAGAATATTAAGAGTTGTTTTATCGGCTTTTAATGAATCGGCAGGCGGATTCCGATAAGGGTCCTCGAAATTGAGGGTATTATCGGAATTAAGCAGCAACTCCTGTAATTTTAAAAGTGCACCATCGGCATCACCACATCTGAACAAAGCATTTGCATAATTTGGCAAAACAATATTTCTCAGATTTTTATTCTCAATGTTATGATTCAAATAATCAATACAGATGGAATAATTCTTCAATGCATTTTGAGGATCATTGACATAGATTAGCAGATAAGTAGCATAATCATTAAGCATTTCAGCATAATAACGTGAATCAGCTCCATACAGGCTCTTTGCTCTAACCATTGCTTGTCTGAGGAGGGCCTCTCCTTTCTGTGTTCTGCCTGCTTTTCCAAGTCCTATTGCATAGGTATTAATCAAATTGAATGAGAACAAAGATTTATCATATTTAGCAAGTTCCACACCTTTGTTAAAATATTCATTCTCCTTTTCTGTCAAGCCCAGATTCCCGTAAGTAATAGCCAGGCTGTTAATAAGGTTAATGTACTCTGTATCCGGAGTTAACCTGTATTTTTTAAATATACTCTCAGCCTCTTCAAGATAGATTCTCCCCTTTGCATAATCACCCATTGTCGTAAAGCCAGATCCTATGGTAGTATAGAGATTACATATTTTTATTCCGTCAAGCCCCTGCGGATTATTACTAAGAACATCGAAGGCTTTAAGGGAATAGCTGATAAAATCATCATAATTCTTGGATTCAAATGAAACACCGGCAAGGAAAGCATATTCCTCTGCAATGTCACCGCTATACTTGCCGGCTAGTTCTCCCTCACACTCAATAAACCCCATAGCGTATCTTACAACTTTATCATAATCGCCCAGGTTATTATATGACAATGCCAGGTTAAATAGTGTTTTGGCAAGTATTGCATCCCTTATTTTTAATTTCTCTTTAATATTAAGAGAACGTTCAAGCCAATAAACAGTCTGACTATGTTTTTCAGCTAACAATTCACATACACCTATATAATAACAGATGTCTGCTGTGAATGCGCTATCAGAACTATTTATTGTAACAGAGCTGATCAGGCTGTCAGCCAGTGATTGAATTCCGGGAATATTATTCAGAGACCTAAGTTTTAATATTTCCGCGTATAGGATCGAAAGTGATTTATTCTGTGCATCAATCTTATCATTTGAGCTTCCGGCCTTCTGCTGCTTTACTACCTGGTTGCATGCTGCCAACCCGTTTAAGGGTAACAGATTTAAAGATCCAAATAGGATAAACATTATAAATATGCGGCTGGAAAAACAAGTCTTTCCTCTCATTTAATCAAATAATTTCTTTCCCCTGTTAAAATTCTCAAAAATATGGGAAATAACCTAATGGCATTTTTATTAAATTCAGTTTTATAATTAGGCTGATATTCTGATATTTATAAATTATTAAAAAAATAAATGAATTTTTCGTGTCACAAATCGGGTAGTAATGACATGTATGTTTGAATACAGTTAAAACGAATTACCCTGAATTAGTTTCAAACCTTTTAAAAAGAAAAATTATGAAAACCCTGAATTTCAAAAAAACCAACGACGTTTTTTCAAAATTTACCCTTTCAAGCATTGAAATGATTAAAGTACGTGGTGGTGGTGTTGAAGATATTCCAGTATTAAAACCGTCAAGCCCCCCTCCTGTTAAAATCTGAAACTGAAAGATATTTTCCTGTCGAATTTACAGGAATTAAAATACAGGTTCGTTCTCACTTATAGTAATTGAACTTTTTACCCAGGACTATATATGCCCTGGAGAGAATTCTTACCGGAATATTTATGGTATTGATTCTGAAGCATAGCATTTAACGATACCTATATATTATAGGTTGTTTTGAAACGCATAGTTTAGGATTATAGCAAATTATTGAATATTAATATTATACTCATGAAAACAATTGATTTTTCATATTTCATCGAAAGGTTTATTGCCGACGAGATGAATGAAGCTGAGAAGCAATGGTTCCTCAAGGAGCTTGATGGTAATCAGGGACTTCGCGAAGAGGTTGCTCTGCGTGAAAGAACTGATAAAGTACTTAAAAGCCATGACGTTATCAGGTTGCGCAATAAACTTTCAGAAATTGAGAATAGCAGAAGCATGCCTATTCCCACTAAGACAACCGGAAAAAGACTGCCAATCAGTATTGCTGCTGCTTTGGCCGGGCTGATAATAATCAGCAGCATAACCTTTTTTGGAACCAAACATCTCACAAATGATGAAATTCTAAATCAGTATTACAAATCATACGACGGGGGTTCAATTTCCAGATCGTCGCAGGCAGCAACAAACAGTGATTATTCTACCGGTATGGAATACTATAATATTCATGATTACAAGAATGCTGCTCTCTATTTCAGTAAGGTCCTTTATGTTGATCCTGAAAACATGGAATCCACAATGTTTTACGGGACATCCAGCTTTGAGGTGAACAACTATCCAGAGGCTCAGAGATCTTTTATAAAAGTTATAGACAATAATAATAACCTTTTCATGGAAGACGCAGAGTGGTACCTTGCTTTATGCTATGTGAGAACCAATGACATAAAAAAGGCATCTGATGAATTAAAAGCAATAAAGAATTCCAAGAGTATTTACAGCAAAAATGCTGCAAAAATGCTCAGACAGATTCAATAATATCCTGAATTAAAGCATTTAGCCCGGAATCTTGCATTACATATATGTCTCAGAAGATTGAAAATATTGCAACTGAAAATCATCTCAATTCGGAGAATAATCCGCAGGCTAACACAATGATAAGCTGTCCTACGATATTGGCTGGAATGTCTCATGAGATGAGAACGCATATGAATGCAATTGTTGCATTTTCATTTCTGATGGGGAGGAAAGGATGCGATGAAACGGAGCGTATGGAATTCAGCAACCAGATATTATCCTCATGTGAACAAATAATTGGTTTATTTGATAATTTTCTTGATTCAGCTATAATTGAAACGGGTAATTCAAAAGCTGATCTTAAGGTTTGCAATCTCAATAATATTCTAGATGATCTCTTAAACGAATTCAGGGATACGTTAAGCAAGGGATCGGACATGGATGTAGTTTTGGTGACCGAAAACAGTTTTGCTGATAATGTTGAGGTAATTATTGATCCAAACAGGGTTTTCAGGGTAATTCGCAACCTGTTTCAAAATTCACTGAAAAACACAAAATCGGGGTATATCAAGGTCGGTTATTATTTCAGGGATGATAATCTGACCTTTTATGTAATAGATTCTGGCCAGGGTTATTTCAAATGCAAAGAATTTCTTCATACTGAAGATCTTAATGATTCGTTAACCAAATATAACGATACCTGTTCTGCGGTTAACATTACCCTGGCCAAGAATCTAATTCACTTGCTTGAAGGTTCAATCTGGATTGAATGCAACGGTCTCACAGGGTCAGCAATCTATTTCACAATTCCGGTTAAAATCAATGAGTCGGGAATATCCATCAATAAATATGTAAATTCAATGATTGCAATTTAATAAAATCACGATGTTATAGTCTGCAATATAAATAGCATGAGAAAAACCGTCAGGATACTGGCGGTTTTTATTTTTTTCTTGCAATGACTTTTGCTTCAGTACGTCTGTTTAGCTTTCTGCCTTCAGAGGTAACATTGTCGCCAACCGGAAATGCATTTCCATAGCCCTTATACTTTAGCCTGTCAGATGAAATCCCTTTGCTTATGAGATAGTTAACAACTGATAGAGCACGTTTTTCAGATAATGAGAGGTTGTATTCATCTGTACCTGTGGCATCGGTGTAACCTCCTATCTCTACCACTATATCTTTATCATTGAATATAAGATCAGCAAGGTTGTTAAGCTCCTGCATCGATTCTTTCTTTAATTCCCATGAATCAACCTCATAAAACACATTTGCCAGGAGCATCTTTGCTCCCACTTTTGCCTGGCTCAGGGCGATCCTTTTTATAAATGGTTCCATAACCGGATGTTTACCTTCCAGCATAAAATTCTCTGAATAAAAAAGATATCCGTTTTTTGAAACATTTATTCCATAATTATATCCCGAGGGGAGACAAACCAGAAAGTTCCCGGCTTCATCGGTTGTATTCTTAACAGTTACCTTGTTTGTCGACAGATTTATAAGTTCGTAGTCTGCTTTAAGCAATTTTCCTGTCTCTTTATCTGAGACTTTGCCTTTCAGATAAGATACCGGATCAGGTCTTATAGATTCATCAAGAGTGAAGTAAAATATATCTTTCCCGTTGCCATTATCACGGTTTGAAGAAAAATATGCTGTCGTTCCCGTAACATCAATTACCAGGCCCATTTCATCATTGTAAGTGTTGATAGGGTATCCCAGGTTCTTAGGTTCTGACCAGGTACTGTCATCCTGCATCTTTGACATGTAGATATCGTAGCCACCCATTCCCGGACGTCCATCAGAAGCAAAATAGAGGGTTTTACCATCAAAATGGATAAAAGGCGACATTTCATTTCCTTCAGTATTGATAGTCTTACCCATATTTACCGGAATACCCCATGTCCCGTCTGCCTTCATCCTTGAATACCAGATATCTTTTCCTCCGAATCCTCCAGGCCTGTTGCTCGAGAAATAGAGGACGTTGCCATCTGCGCTAATTGAAGGAGTAGATTCCCACGCAGTAGTATTTATCGGCCATTTCAGGTTGACCGGAGTCGACCAGTTTCCATCGTTAAACGCAGAAAAGTACAAATCACAGCTTCCTAGTCCCCCTGCCCTGTCACACGCCGTGAAATACATGTATTTTCCGTTTGATGAAAGAGTCTGAGCTCCTTCGTTGGATTTTGTATTCAGGGGCTCTCCTGCGTTATATGCTTTCTGCCATTTACCATCTGACCATGTGCTAATATAAAAATCTTCCTGCGAGGATCCCATTGCCTTCGGGTAGTAGTCGGAATAGATCTGCCTGGTAAACATAAGTGTCTGACCATCTGCTGTTATTGATGGCCAGTATTCATCATCAGATGAGTTAATTGCATCACCTAAATTAACAGGATTGAATTGAATGGGGTTTTTAATAGCTTCGATAGCAAATTCGCAATTTTTGATATTCTTCAGCGCAATGATCCTGTTTTTCTCAGAGTTGCCATTATTTTTCAGGTATGTTTTATAATGTATGAGCGCATTAGCATAATCTCCAGTCAACAATTCTGCATTTGCAAGCCTGAAATAAACCGGTCTATAAGCTATGGAATCAATTCTGACTGCTGCCTGATAATTGGAAGCAGCTTCAGAAAACCTGTTCATGTTGGTATATAATTCTCCGAGCATCATGTATGCTTCAAAGAACTTATCGTCGTACTTCAATGCTTCCTTTAATTGCTGTTCGGCTGTCTTGTAATCAAGATTCTCATAAGATTCCTTCCCTTCAACATAAACTTTTACAGCTTTGCCCGAAGCTGAGTGCAGTCCCTGTGAGTAGCTGTTTCTTGAGATGCTGCAGGAAGTAACCAGTAATATTATTATAAAGGTGTATTTCACTAATATTTAAGGTATATGCATATATTTATGGGCTTGCAGCGAAATCCTCCAGACCGGGTTTTTCCTGACATAATCAACAATTTCCGGTATAATATTCTCGAACCGGCTCCATTCAGGCTGAAGGAACAATCTGCAATTTCTACTGACAAGCTTCCTGTACTTTTCAGCCCAAAGAAAATCATCGCTTGTTTCTATTATCACTTTAAGTTCATTGGCCATCCGGCATATCTTTTCTGAAGGAGGAACATTTCTTTTTGGTGAAAGGCATATCCAATCCCACCTTCCGCTTAACGGATATGCACCTGATGTCTCAATAAATGTACAAATATTGTTCCGTTTCAGTCCTGAGCAGAGATAATCAAGGTTCCACATCAGCGGTTCGCCTCCGGTGACAACCACAGAATCAGCTCCGGAGCCCACTGCCCGTTCAATAATCTTATCGGTCTTCATCAGCGGGTGAAATTCAGGGTTCCATGCAAAGCGGGAATCGCACCAGCTGCAACCCACATCACATCCACCCAGACGGATAAAATATGCTGCCTTACCGGTATGCCATCCTTCACCCTGAACAGTAAAAAAATCTTCAACCAGTGGCAGATCTAATCCTTTTAAATCATTTTTATGGTCTGATCCCATGTTTATTTTCCTGTAGGCAAACTTTTTATATAACGGTAACCCAATTGCAATATTTCATAATCTCAACGCAGACAGGTGTTATTTACCTGTGCCAAAGAGTAATGGATATTCACGTTTCTCAGCTGCCTTGACCCATTCCACCGGGATAATCTTCCAATTGTCATTGGGTGCCGGTGATATTGTTTTTTTTGCCTCTATTGATTTCATAATATAATATCGCAAGTCCCTGTCAGTGGATGCAATAAGGCGTTTCCGCAGCATGCCTGCATCCAATCCTGCACCCTCAGTAAGATGTCCTCCTCCCCCATTTCCCCGATATGAGTTTAAAGCTACCTTGTACATTCTGCCCTTCTCGAAAGGCTTTCCGCCTGACAGCGATTTAATAAAAACACGTTGCCCTTCAGGCTTCGTAACATCAACAACATAATCAATTCCTGCTGCCGAATCAAAATTATAGGGTTGATTCTTCATCCATGCCTTGCCGTCAGTCAGAATCGGCTTTCCATTCCTGCCCATCCTCAGCTTTAACAGGTAGCTTCCCGGCCCCTTCATGGTGTTAAGCCATTGACCATAGGAAAATTCAAGGTATTTCTGAATCTCCTCCCCCGTTAAATTCATCGTATAAAGCATATTCTCGAACCTGTAGAGCTTGAACATATCGCCTACAGTTATTTCCCCTTCCGGAATTTTGACGTCGAATGATAGCGGAGCAGCAAAAGAAATATCGGCACCGGTTATCTCAAGCTGAAGTGAATGGATCATATCAACAAAAGCCGACGATCCGAAATAGGAATCCCTTGATGAAAAAGTTGAGCTTGAAGTTCCGATAACCCTGTTCACATATTCTTTAATTGCTTCACCTTGTTTCTTAAACTTATCGATGAAAACTGGATCAGGGTCATATTCTTTAACTTTGATTATTTCTCCTGCTATTTTTTTCAGGTTGCTATTTTTAAATAACTTTTTGTTGAAAGTGATGTCGGCCCTGGCAATATTTTCCGATTTGCTTCCTCCATTTAGGATAAGAACCGTATCTCCTTTGCAGTTGACTATTTTCTCATTGGCAACCTTATGATCATGACCGCAAAATATTATATCAAAACCCGGTACATTAAAGGCTACTGCAGCAGTTCCATTTTCATCAGAATGTGAACCTTTCTGCAGACTTCCGTTATTCTTTTCAAATCCTGAATGAAACAGACCTACGACAAGGTCGGGTTTCTGCTTCAGAATTTCAGGCATCCATAGCTTTGCCGTTTCTGTCATATCGCGAAACTCCATTCCGGAATATAGTTCCTCAGGAAGCCATTCCGGTATCTGGGGAGTTATGAGTCCAAGAACGGCCACTTTTATATTATTCTTCTCGATAATGACATAGGGAGTAAAATAGGGCTTCCCGGTTTTTATATCGATAGCATTTGCTGCAAGGATCGGAAATTTATCTTCTCTCCTCACTCTGTCATATACTGAATGTCCAGCCTCTATATCATGATTCCCGGCGGTACATGCATCATATTGAAGCCAATTCATAGCTTCAGATAAAAAATGAGGCGATACAGTATCAATAAAATTGTAATAATATACCTCCGGCTGTCCCTGAAGATTGTCCCCGTTATCGAGCAGAAAAAGAGGATCGCCTGCTTTTCTTTGTTCATTAATGTATGTCGAAGAATTTGCAAGTGAAGCTGAAAGTTTTTCTTTTTCGATGAAGTCGAAGGGCAAAATCACGCCATGTACATCAGTGGTTTCAAGGATTGTTATATGATGCCTCCCAGCTTTATTGCATGCTGATAACGAAATGATAATCAGCAAAACAGCAGCGAGTATCTTTAGATATCTGGATTTCATTTTAAAAAGTATTAATTATGACATAAACATAGAAAAGAATATCGGTATTTTCTGCATTAAGAACCATTTAATGGCAACTCTTATGGTTAAATAATATATTTGTATTCAATTTAGAATTATGGTGCAGACAGGACTTGATATTATCTCCGATAAAATTCCTTCCAGGTTTTACGGCAAGAGAATTGGAGTTCTCTGCCATGCACCAAGTATTACCAGCAGCTACAAAAACATTATTGAGGTTATTGCCGGGAGCAATGATTGCATTTTGTCAGCGGTATTCGGTCCGCAGCATGGCATTTACGGACAAACGCAGGATAACATGATTGAGTGGGAAGGCAATATGCATTCTGAATATAATGTCCCACTGTTCAGCCTTTACGGCAAATCCCGCAAACCATCACCGGAGATGCTCCTGCATATTGATCTGCTCCTTATAGACATGCAGGATGCAGGTGCCAGGCTATATACATATATCTGGACCATAAAACTGTGCATAGAAGCCTGCTGCGAGGCAGGAATACCGGTTTATATACTTGATCGTCCAAATCCTATAGGAAAACTGCCTCTTGATGGCCCAGTTCTAAAGAAGGAGTTTTTTACTTTTGTGGGCGGGGCTTCCATACCACTTTGCCACAGGATGACAATCGGGGAAATGTCGTTATGGATTAAAGAGAAGTATTATCCATCCTGTGATCTTAATATAGTCTGGATGAGAAACTGGCATAGGCACTCATTATTTTCTGAAACCGGTTTGCCATGGGTACTGCCTTCGCCTAACCTGCCAACTCTCAAAAGCGCAATTGTCTATCCTGGTACTGTCTTGATAGAAGGTCTGAATATTTCTGAGGGAAGAGGTACAACGATTCCCTTTGAGCTCTTCGGAGCGCCTTTCATTAATGCAGAAAAGCTAAAGAAGAATCTGCTTGACAGAAACATACCCGGCTGCACTTTCAGGGTCCATAATTTTAAACCTACATTTAATAAGTTCTGCGGAGAGAATTGCAATGGCCTGCAGATCCATGTCACTGAACCTGAGAAATACTTCCCCGTTTCGGTTGCAATGGAAATTTTCAGCGCAATAGTGGAAACATCTCCTGAGAATTCTCTTCAGTTCAATTCCCCTCCGTATGAATATGAGGAAAAACTTATTCCATTCGACATTCTATCAGGCGATTCCGGTATGCGTGAAGCTATTCTTAATAAAGTTCCTTTAAGCATTGAAAGAGAAAGGTGGAAATGGGAAATCGAAGAATTCAAACAGGAATTCAGCAAGTTTTCAGCGTATAATGAATGACAGAGAAGTTATTCTATGGCAGAAAGGAAGATATTTTCTCTATCAGCTGCCCTGAATAAATCGGTTTAATCAAATAATCATCAAACCCTGAGGCCAGTATATTCTCCATATCGCCCGACAGACCATAGGCAGTCTGGGCTATAATTACAACTTTGTCCCTGAATTCCCTGATTTTCTTTGCAGAGGTATAACCATCCATAAGAGGAAGTTGTATATCCATCAGGATAACGGCTATATCAGGGTTCTGCCTTGAGATTTCAATAGCCTCCAGTCCGTCTCCAGCATTAAGAATAATTGCTCCGCTTTTTTCAATGATTTTATTGAGGTATAGCCTGCTTGAAAGGTCATCCTCAACAATCAGAATTTTTATTCCAGCAAAGTTCTTTACATTCATGTCACATTTTTATTCAAGAAATCCGTCATCGCGCAATAAAAGCAGTATAGCCGACTGGGGGACAACTATATATTTCTCATTATTGAATTCTAGCTCTATCGCGCTGTTTTGCAAATAGACAGCCTGGTCACCTTTCTTTAGCTGCAGAGGAACATATTTAGGTTCATCGTTAATGTTCTTCCACGGTTCGTCTGAATCATTTATTGAAGGTATCGGATAGCCCGGGCCAACTTTAACGACATATCCTATCTGGACCTTTTCGTTCTCATTTACACCAGGCGGAAGAAAAAGTCCGCTCTTTGTTTTTGATTGAGGCGTTTTTGGTTTGATAAGTATCCTGTCGCCGATCACAATAAGTTTCTGAAGGTCTTTCTCATCGAGGAATACACTCATTTCTGGTATAATTGCAGACAAATTTAGGATTTTTTATGCAAAACGGCTATTGACTGCAGGTTTTAATTAATATTGCAGAAACGTCCTATTGTCGAAGGTATTTTGATATTTATGGCCTCTTCTGACATTTATAAAACCATAAAATCTGTTTCGCACGGCCTTTTTAAAGAAAAGGGAAGTAAATTCGTTTCGATAGCCTTCCGGGTGAAAAATGAAGGCGAAATAAAAATGTTCCTTGATGAAATAAGGAAAGAACATCATGATGCAAAGCATCACAGTTATGCATACGCCATCGGTGTAGATGGAGCTACATGGAGGGCGAATGACGACGGTGAGCCATCGGGAACTGCAGGAAGGCCAATTCTCGGACAAATAAGGTCTTTTGGACTCACTAATGTACTTGTGATTGTCCCACGGTATTTCGGTGGCACTTTACTTGGAACAAGCGGTCTTATAAATGCTTATAAATCTGCAGCTGGATCAGCTCTTTCAAATGCAGAGATAATTGATCATGTAATTCAGCAAAAATGTGATCTTATTTTTCCCTACCTGGCAATGAATGATGTTATGAAAATAATCAAGGATGGAGATATTGCACAATCTGCTCCCTCCTTTGGACTGGAATGCAGACTGACAGTCTATATCAGGTTATCTGAGACAGAAAAGATCAGGGCGAAGTTATCAAGGATCGAAGGTCTTAAAATCAATCTCCTGGAGGTTGAATAAATATTCTTTCCAATCTATAAAGTTGTTAATTAATTATCAACACTTATCAGCTTAATGTCTAATCTTGAGTAAATTTGAAAGAGATATTGAGTCAGCTCTTAATGTGCCAACATAATGAAAAAGAGAAGTTTAGTTTCAATTGACGATTTCTCGACGGAGGAAATTTTAAAGGTTCTTGACCTGGCCGTTGAGTTTGAGAAACAACCAATCAGGAAACTGCTGGAA
>Ga0182019_10000098_pt1 | contig 42328 bp, 34 predicted proteins | sample 812E2MmetaG_FD_120483 | JGI IMG/M metagenome (GOLD analysis project Ga0182019, IMG submission 120483) | Permafrost microbial communities from Stordalen Mire, Sweden - 812E2M metaG | ecosystem: Environmental > Terrestrial > Soil > Wetlands > Permafrost | place: Sweden: Stordalen | collected...
CGTTTTTCAGCGCACTTTTACCAGGCTCCGCCATGCACCGCTTTCACTACGTCGGAAACTCCCTGCACTGCGAATCGGTCGAGCTGGCCGCCGTGGCGCGGCTCTACGGCACCCCGACCTATGTCTACAGCGCGGCCACGGTGGAGGACAATTACCGGCGCCTGGCGGGCAGCCTCGATGGCCTCGATGTGCAGGTGTGCTATGCGATGAAGGCCAATTCCAGCCTCGCGCTGCTGCGCCTGTTTGCCAACCTCGGCGCCGCCTTTGATGTGGTCAGCGGGGGCGAGTTGCGCCGCGTGCTGGCGGCCGGGGCCAAGGTCAACCGCAGCGTGTTCGCCGGCGTGGGCAAAACCGAGGCGGAAATCCGGTTCGCGCTGGAATCGGGCATTTTCGCGCTTCATGCCGAGAGCGAGCCCGAACTGGCGCGCATTAACCACGTGGCCGGCCAGCTCGGCCGCAAGGCGGCCGTGGGCATCCGCGTGAATCCCGACGTCGACGCCCGGACGCATGCCAAGATCACCACTGGCAAGAGCGAGAACAAGTTCGGCATCCCCCTGAAGTTCGCCGCCGCGGCCTACGCCGCCGCCGCGAAGCTGCCGCACCTTGAGCTCAAGGGGGTGCAGATGCACATCGGTTCCCAGCTCACCGAGGTGGGACCGTTTGTCGAAGCCGTGGAAAAGATCGCGCCGCTGGCCCGGCAGTTACAGCGCGATTTTGGCATCACCTACTTCAGCCTCGGCGGCGGCATCGGCGTGGTCTACCAGGATGCGCTCGCCAGCGGCGCGGCGGCCTGGTGGGACGCGCTGCCGGCCGACCGGCGGCCCATCACGCCCGAGGCCTACGGCGCGGCGCTCAAGCCGCTCCTGCAGCCGCTCGGACTCAAGCTGTTGCTCGAGCCCGGCCGCTTCATGGTGGGCAATGCCGGCGTGCTGCTCTCGCGCGTCGAATACCTCAAGCGCGGCCAGGGCAAGAACTTCCTTATTCTCGATGCGGCCATGAACGATCTGGTGCGGCCGGCGATGTATGACGCCTACCACGAAATCGTCCCGCTGCAGCGCGATACCTCGCGCCGGGCATTGATGGCCGACATTGTCGGACCCATCTGCGAATCTGGCGACTGTTTCGCCACGGACCGCACGGTGCAGGAACTGGGCGAGGGCGAGTACGTCGCTTTCCTGAGTGCCGGCGCCTACGGCCACGTCATGGCCGGGCGCTACAATTCCCGGCCAATGCCGGCGGAGGTGCTGGTTCGCGGCAGCAGTTTCGAGCTGGTCAACGCGCGCGAATCGTTCGAACAGATGGTCGCCGGCGAACGCGTGCCGGCCTGGCTGAAGTAGCGTGGTTTTGCGCGAAGCGCAGCGCCGGCCTCGGACCGGCGCCCCACCACCGAACCGCCCGGGGCCACATTCTTTTCGTGAACAATGGGGCGCGGTCGGTTAGCGTTGTTTCCCAGTGAAGACCACCACCCTCAGTTTGCGGAAACTCAAGGGGCAGCGGCCCATTGTGGCCGCAACCGCCTATGACGCCCTCACCGCGCGTTATGCGGCGGAAGCCGGCGTGGATCTGCTTTTGGTGGGCGACTCGGTCGGCAACACCCTGCTCGGATTCGCCAACACAATCCCGGTGACCCTCGACATGATGGTGCACCACACCTCAGCCGTCGCACGCGCCCGGCCCGAGGCGCTCGTCGTGGCGGACGTGCCGTTCGTTGAGGCGCATTTCGAGTTCAAGCAGGTGCTCGCGTCCTGCCAGCGGCTCATGCAGGTGGCCGGGGCCGAGGCGGTGAAAATCGAGGGTGGGAGCGGTTTGGCCGGCAAGATCGGCCGAATCGTCGATGCCGGCGTGCCGGTGATGGGCCACCTCGGCCTGCAACCGCAGCAGGTGCAAGTCCTTGGCCGCTACCGGCGGTTTGGCGTCAAGCCGGCCGAGGCCGAGCAATTGCTGGAGGACGCACTCGCGCTGGAACGAGCGGGCGTGTTTGCCGTTGTCGCCGAGATGGTCGAGCCGAACCTCGCGCGCACCATGACGGAAACCCTCAAAGTGCCGCTCATCGGCATTGGGTCGGGCCCTGGCTGCGACGGCCAGATCCTGGTGTCCACCGACCTGCTGGGCTTCGTGCCCGATGCAATGCCCAGCTTCGCCCACGCGTTCGCCGCGGTGGGCGACGAGATGAAAAGGGGGTTTGCCGCCTATGTGATGGCGGTGCGCGCGGGCAAGTTTCCGAAGTGAAAAGCCGCGCCGGCGGGGCGGTTTTTGCTCGCCGTCGCGCCGCTGCCGGAGTGTTGATCTTCGGTGCCATGCTGCATCGAGCCCTCCGCGACGAAGCCTGTGTCACCAACCGCCAGCTGGGCGGGTCGGGCTTGGTCGACCTGACGTTCGGCAACGTCAGCGTCTTCGATCCCGGCGCCGGCGTCTTTGCCATCAAGCCCAGCGGCGTGCCTTATGCCGACCTTACACCTGGGAAAATGGTGCTGGTCGACCTCGAAGGCCGCGTGGTCGAGGGCAAGCTGCGGCCGTCGTCGGACACCCCGACGCACCGCCGCTTGTTTCAGGCGTTCGGCGGCATCCGTTCCGTGGTGCACACCCACTCGCGCCATGCCGTCAGCTTCGCGCAGGCGGGGCGGCCGATCCCCTGCTTCGGCACGACGCACGCCGACTACTTCAACGGCGCCGTGCCGGTGACACGGCCGCTGACAAAGGTCGAGATCACGGAGGCCTACGAGTGGAACACCGGCGATGTCATCGTGGAGACTTTCCGGGACAAGGACCCGCTCGATGTGCCGGCGGTGCTGGTGTGGCGCCACGGTCCGTTTGCCTGGGGTCCGTCGGGGGCCAGGGCCGTCGAGACCGCCTTTGCCCTCGAGATTGTGGCGCAGATGGCGCTCCACACCCTCGCGCTGGAACCGCAGCGCGGCGAGATCGAGCCGGAGTTGCTGGGACGGCATTTCAGACGCAAGCATGGCCCGAGCGCCACCTATGGACAGCGCGGCCATGGCTGACCAGCCCCCGTCGTCTTTCTTCTTCAGTTTTCCATCTTCCTTCGTTCTTCCCCATGTCATTCACCCTTGGAATTGATTATGGCACCAATTCGGTGCGGGCGCTCGTCGTGCGTTGCGCCGACGGCGCGGAACTCGGAACCTGCGTCGTGGATTACCCGAGCGGACAGCAGGGCATCCTGCTCGATCCACGGGACCACCATCTCGCGCGCCAGCATCCGGGCGACTATCTCCATGGCCTCGAGAAGAGCGTGAAAGGTGCGCTCGCCGCGGCCCGAAAACAACGCGGCTTCGATGCGGCGAAGATCGTCGGCCTCGGCGTGGATACCACCGGTTCGAGTCCAATCCCTGTCGACCGAAACAACCGGCCGCTTGCGCTGGACAAGAAATGGCGCAAAAACCTCGCTGCGCAGTGCTGGCTCTGGAAGGACCACACGGGCTGGCGCGAGGCCGCGCGCATCACCGAGCTCGCCGCGCAACACCGCCCGCACTTCATCGCGAAGTGCGGCAACACCTACTCTTCCGAATGGTGGTGGTCGAAGATCTGGCATTGCCTCGCCGTCGACGCGCCGGTGTTTGACGCGGCCTACTCCTGGGTCGAGCTCTCCGACTGGGTGCCCGCGGTCCTCGCCGGGGTGACCGACCCGACCAAGGTCAAGCGCGGCGTCTGCCCGGCGGGACACAAGGCGCTCTATTGCGAGGAATGGGGCGGCCTGCCCGACAAGGAGTTCCTGGCGATGCTCGACCCGAAACTCGCCAGTCTTCGCGACCGGCTTTACGAAAAAGCCTACGACGCCACCGAGCCCGCGGGCGCGCTCTGCGCCGAATGGGCGGCCAAGCTCGGCCTACCGGCTGGCATTCCGATCGCCATCGGTGAATTCGATGTGCACTACGGCGCCATCGGCTGCGGCGTCAAGGAGGGCACGCTGGTCAAAGTCATCGGCACCTCCACCTGCGACTGCGGCGTCGTTTCCGCGGACAAGCAGGTGCCCGACATCCCCGGGATCTGCGGCATCGTCAAGGGCGCGATTCTGCCCGGCTACTACGGCATCGAGGCCGGCCAGTCCGCGGTGGGAGACATCTTCAAATGGTGGGTCGAGGGCGTCTGCGAAGGCGACTCCGCCCTCCACGCGCAGCTCTCCAGGCAGGCCGTCCGGCTGAAGCCGGGCCAGTCCGGCCTGCTCGCCCTCGATTGGAACAATGGCAACCGGACCATCCTCGTCGACCAGACCCTGTCGGGCCTGCTGCTTGGCCAGACCCTGCACACGACGCGGGCCGAGATCTACCGGGCCCTCATCGAGGCCACGGCCTTCGGAGCCCGCGCCATCATCGAGCGCATCAAGGAATATGGCGTGCCGATTGACCGCGTGGTCTGCGCCGGTGGCATCGCGGAAAAGAACCCGCTGCTCATGCAGATTTACGCGGATGTCACCGGCTGCACCATGCTCGTTGCCGGGTCGGGTCAAGCGTGCGCGCTGGGCTCGGCCGTCTCCGCCGCGGTGCTGGCCGGTGCCCACCGGGATTTTGCGACCGCCCAGGCGAAGATGACCTCGCTCAAGAAAACCCGCTACCGGCCGGCGCCCGCCGCGCAAAAAGTCTACCACCAGCTCTATACTCTTTATCGCCAGCTGCATGATGCGCTCGGCGGGCTCAACAGATCCGCCGATCTGTCGCGCGTGATGAAGGATGTGCTCACGATCAAGGACGCCCAGTCGGGCTGACGCCCGACGCCCAAAGCTGTCAGCTTAAAGCTCTGAGCTTACCGCCTGTTTTACCAATGAAAAACCTCACCACCTCCGAAATCTGGTTCGTCACCGGCAGCCAGCACCTCTACGGCCCCGGCCCGCTCAAGCAGGTCGCGGCCAACTCCACCAAGATTGCCGAGGCCCTGGACGCCTCAAAGCGCATCCCGTTGCAGGTCGTGTTCAAGGCGCTGCTGACCACGCCGGACGAGATCCGCGCGCTCTGCCTCGAGGCGAACCATGACGCGAACTGCGCCGGCCTCATCCTGTGGATGCACACCTTCTCGCCCTCGAAGATGTGGATCGGCGGCCTCTCCGCGCTTCGCAAGCCGTTCGTCCACCTCCACACGCAGTTCAACCGCGACCTGCCGTGGGGCGAGATTGACATGGACTTCATGAACCTCAACCAGTCCGCCCACGGCGACCGCGAGGCCGGGTTCATCCACACCCGCATGCGCCTGGGACGCAAGGTGGTCGTCGGCCACTGGGCGGATCCGGAGGTCCAAGACCGCCTGGCCGCCTGGATGCGCGCGGCTCGGGCATGGCATGATCTGCAAGGCGCGAAGTTCGCCCGCTTTGGCGACAATATGCGCCAGGTCGCTGTCACCGAGGGCGACAAGGTCTCGGCCGAGATGAGGTTTGGTTTTGCCGTCAATGGGTACGGGGTGGGTGACCTAGTCGCCCGGACCTCCGATGCGGCCATTGACAACCGGGCGATCGATTCACTGTGCGCCGAATACGAGTCCCGCTACACGGTGGCGAAAGAGCTCCGCAAAGGCGGCGCGCGCCACGACTCGCTCCGCTACGGTGCGCGAATTGAACTCGGCCTGCGTAATTTCCTCGAGGACGGCGGCTTCAAGGGATTCACCACCACGTTCGAGGATCTTCATGGGCTGCGCCAGCTCCCTGGCCTCGCGGTACAGCGCCTGATGGCCGACGGCTACGGTTTCGGCGCCGAGGGCGACTGGAAAACCTGCGCCCTGCTTCGCGCGATGAAGGTGATGGGCGCCGGGCTCAAGGGCGGCACCTCGTTCATGGAGGACTACACGTACCACCTCAGCCCGCAGGGCCACCAGGTGCTGGGCGCCCACATGCTTGAGATCTGCGAGTCGATCGCGGCAACCAAGCCATCGCTGGAAATCCATCCCCTTGGAATCGGCGGCCGGGAGGATCCGGTGCGCCTGGTGTTCGACGCACCCGCCGGCCCCGCGCTCAACGCCTCGCTCATCGACATGGGCAACCGCTTCCGCCTGCTCGTCAACGAGGTCACGGCGGTCAAGACGCCCAGGCTGCCGAAGCTGCCCGTCGCCCGCGCTGTCTGGGAGTGCCAGCCCGACTTCAAGACCGCCTGCGCCTGCTGGATCCTCGCCGGCGGGGCGCACCACACCGGCTACAGCTACAGCGTGACGACCGAAATGCTCGAAGACTTTGCGACGATTGCGGGGATCGAGCTGGCGGTCATCAACGCCGACACGCGGCTGGGCGACTTCAAGCAGACTCTCCGCTGCAACGAAGTCTACTACCACCTCGCCCAGGGCATCCGGGCGTAGGCCCCTCCCGCATCGCCTCACGGGCGGCATGGGCTGCCGCGCCGCCTGATCTCAACTTGTGGCTTCAACACCGGGTTCCCAGACCACTTCAACAATGCCTGGATTTGACCGGGTGGTCCGGCGATGCGGGGCACGAAACATCATTCTGATCCTCTTCCGCCTTGGCGTCAGCCTCCGGGTGGCGGCACCGACAGGCTAATCTGGAGGTCTTGAACCATGAAGGATAGCCGGCGATCATCGTCATACCGGCCTGAAGGGACGGCTGGCACGGGAGTCTCCAAGCTGACAACGGTATCTCCCGGCGGCAGCGGAAACCGTGCGGTCAGGACGGACTCCTTGGGCTTGACGGAATGCGCGGTCCAGACGCTCACGCCGCGGACACGAACCTCCACTTCCCGTGGACTGATGCTGCGCGTGGTGAAAGATAATCCGGCCTCCAATGCGCTCCCGGTCGGATTGTTGATGAGCAGACTGGCCTGCTGGGCATCGGCCCAGCGCCAGGAGTGATTGCGGTTCCACTCCTGGTCTGACCAACCATCGCCAAAACGGACCGTGACGGCCAGGCCCGGCGGCGGCGGCGCGATGACCGTGTATTCCGCCGGCGGCCTTGCGACGCCCTGATTCTGGATCGTGAACAGGTAGACGCCATAGGGCACGAAACAGTTGCCGAGGAGGAACCAAGCCAGCCAGCCGCGGTGAGGCCGCATCGCCAGGATCAAATTGAACGCCAGCGTGATGGGAAGGGCGTGGCGGGTGATGGTGAAGTGGCTTTCCCAGGGAATGAAACTGATGCACAGAAAATACGGAACGAAGATGGCTCCCGCCCGCCAGATCCGGTTGTTCCAGTCGCGGTGAGTCAGCAGATAGATGCACTGCGTCAGCGTCGCAATGATGGTCAACAGGGCGTGGAGCGGCTCACTGCGATAGAGTTCGGAGTACCAGTGGCTCCATTGAATGTCGCCATTTACGGCATGGACGCTGAATTCTCCAAGTTTCGCCATGATGCCCTGCAGCGGCCAGGCAAGATTGCCACCGGCGATCGACTCCTTCGGCGGGAACCGCCAAATCACATAAGCAAACCACAGGGCAGTGGGCAGCCCGGCGATCAGCGCCAGGAGCAGGTTTCGTCTGGCCGCCGTGAGCCAGGGCGGTCGGTAGTCCCAGAGCCCAACGATGCCGATGATGTTGGGCTCGCGCGTCAGCGCCGACAGCGCCAGCACCCCGGCGCCGCCCGCCCCGCCCACCATCATGGCGAGGGTCATAAGAACAAAACCCGGAAAGTCGGTGAGCGACGAACGCATGGACTCGATGATTCCGCAGGTCATCAACATCGCGGCAAAAGCGGCGAGTCCACCCCATCCATAGGGGCGGAAGAGGGTGGCCATCATCACGGCGAAGCCGATCCAGAAGATGAGATTGAGCGCGGCGTAGACATTCAGGACCCAGAACGGCTTACCCAAACCACCCAGCCATGCCAGCCACGGCATCAGGATGCGGCGGGACCGGTAGGAGGGGTTGTCGAGCGCGATTCCAAGCTGGGGGTCGCGCAGCAGCGGATCGAGGGCGAGCTCGGCGTAAAACTGGCCGTCAAAACCCCAGCGACTCGCTGGGTCGATGTATTTGGGTGTAGCCCGGTAGACGGCCAGACCGCGATCGTCAAACTCGTGCCCAATCTGCAGGAGCTTCGTAAGGCCGAACTCGGGCGAATAGACCCCCGCGTAGGTGCGAAGGAACAGGAAAAACACCACCGCTCCGATGAAGGCGAAGAACCAGAGACCTGGGCGGGCGAAGGCTTGTCGGAGCGTGTTCAAGAGAAGGCACGGAGTGAAGCGGGTCGGTCCGGCGCTTGGCAATGAAAACTGGAGCCTTCCACCACAACGGGGAGCGTTCTCCCCGGTCGTCGGCAGCGTCTGGAACTCGGTGGTAACACGGGTGTCCCACCCATGGGGTTTTCGCAAGGCCATCCGACATGGGCAAGATGCCCATTGATTATCCTCCTCAATCCCACGGCTCAGGAGAGCCGTGCCACTCCTCTATCTGTGGCATGGGTCTCCCGACCCATGATCAGAGTTTCCCACGGAGCAAGATGCCTACGCCACCCTACAATTTCAGTCGTCGCAAGCGCAGGGCATTGGAGACAACGCAGATCGAACTCAGGCTCATGGCCACTCCGGCCAGCATCGGGTTGAGTCGCCAGCCGAGAATGGGATAAAGCGCCCCGGCGGCGACCGGAATGCCAAGGCCATTGTAGACAAACGCGAGGAAGAGGTTTTGCTTGATGTTGCGAAGGACGGCGCGGCTGAGGTGCAACGCCTTCACGATGCCGCGCAGGTCGCCCTTCACCAGCACGAGGCCGGCGCTGTGTATGGCGACATCGGTACCGGTGCCCATCGCAATGCCGACCTCGGCGGCAGCGAGGGCTGGGGCGTCATTGATGCCGTCGCCGGCGAAGACCACGCGTTCGCCGGCGGCGCGATGTTCGCGCACAAGTTCCTGCTTGCGGGCAGGCGTGACGCCGGCATGCAGGCCGTCCAAACCAAGCGTCTGCGCCACCGCGCGGGCGGTGGCCTCGCGGTCACCGCTCACCATGACCACGCGCATGCCCAGCCGGTGCAACTCGGCAATGGCTTCGGGCGTCGTCTGTTTGATGGGATCGGCCAGCGCAATTGTGCCGGCAGTGCGCCCGTCAACCGTGACGCTAACAAGGGTGGCGGTCGGGTGCTGCTCAGAAGCGTGACTTTCCAGCGCGTCAGGGGACACGCGTCCGACCTCGATGATCCGTCCTCCGACGCGTGCCGTCACGCCGACTCCCGGTTCGGCGGAAAACCTGTCCGCCCCTGGCAGCACCAGGCCGCGGGAATGGGCGGCCTCGACGATGGCGCGGGCCAGCGGATGTTCACTGTTGCTTTCCGCAGCGGCGGCGGTGGCGAGAAGCTCGTTAGGCGTGAGGTGGAGCGGCTTGTCCTCAAGCCGCTCGGGCGACGATGAAAGCGCGTTGGGACCAACGCGCTCCACCGCTGGCACGATAGCAACCACGCGCGGCTTGCCTTCGGTCAGCGTGCCGGTCTTGTCAATGAGGAGCGTGGTGGCGTGGGCGAGAAGCTCGAGCGCCTCGGCGTTCTTCACCAGCACGCCCGCCTGCGCTCCGCGGCCGATGCCGGTGACGAGGGCGACGGGCGTGGCCAGGCCGAGCGCGCAGGGGCAGGCGATGATGAGCACGGCCACGGCATTCACGAGGGCGTAAATCAGGCGCGGCTCGGGTCCGAGCCAGAGCCACAGCCCGAACGTCACCACTGCGATGCCGGCGACTGCCGGCACGAACCAGGCGGCCACCCGGTCCGCCAGCCGCTGGATTGGTGCTTCGCTTTCCTGCGCCTCTTCGACGAGGCGGATGATCTGGGCCAGCAGCGTGTCACGGCCGACGCGCTCGGCGTGCATCACGAAACTGCCGGTCGTGTTAAGCGTGCCGCCGGAAACGGCATCGCCGGCTCCCTTGGTCACCGGACCAGGTTCGCCGGTCAGCATCGATTCATCGACGTTGCTGGCGCCCTCGGCCACGCGCCCATCCACCGGAATCTTCTCTCCGGGGCGCACCCGCAGAAGATCACCGGGAACAACGTCGGCGAGCGGCACGTCCTCCTCGCGGCCCTGGCGGACCCGATGGGCGCTCTTCGGCGCAAGGCCCATGAGATCGCGGATGGCGGCATCGGTGCGGGAATGAGCGCGCTGCTCCAGAATCTGGCCGATCAGAACGATGGTGGTGATCACGGCGGCGGCTTCGAAATAGAGCGGCACACCATGGGCTCCGCGCAACGAGGCGGGAAAGCGATCGCCGAACAGGACGGCCACCGCACTGTAACCATAGGCTGCGCCAGTGCCGGTGACCGTCAGCGTGAACATGTTGGTATCGCGGTCCCGCAGCGAGACCCACCACCGACGGATAAAGGGCGCGCCGCTCCAGAAGAACACCGGGGTGGTCAGCGCAAACTGCAGCCAGCCGGACAGCCGCGGGTCCAGGCGGTGCCACCATGATGGGGCGACCATTTCCCCCATCGCCAGCACGAGCACCGGGAGACTGAGCGCGAGCGCCACCCAGAATCGCGGCAGGAGAAAATGCGCGTCCGGCAGCCCCATGTAAACCGGCGTGTCAGGACCGGGCGCCGCGGCGCCGGCGGCAGGAGTCGGATGCGGGTCGGGCAGTTCAGTCATGGAGGTTGTGTCCGAGACGCTGATGCGCCTGCCGGGCCGAACTGATGCGTTCGAATGTCGCGGAGTCCGCGTCAACGCCCGAGGCCGGCCGTGGCCACGGCGGTCCGGAACTCACCCTCGTCGAACCCAACGCTCTGGAACTTGATCCGGCCGTCGGCACCGATGACATAGAGCCTCGGAATGTAGTTGGTGGCAAACAGTCTGAAAATCTTCCGTTCCTGGTCGGGCAGCAACGGGAAGGTGAGGCCAAGCTTTGCCGCGAAAGGCCGGAGCTTGTCCGCTCCCTCCTCGCGGCCGATCGCGAGGACGACGAGCCCGCGTCCGCGGAATGCCTGCCAGAGTTCCTTTTCGACGTGGGGCAGCTCGGCGTTGCACGGGCCGCACCAGGTGGCGAACAGCGAGAGGACGACAACCTTGCCCTTCAGCTGATCGAGAGCAAACGACTCTCCGGTGATCGCGGTTCCCGTAAAGGCGGGCGCGAGGTTGCCAGCCTTCGTCAGGGTGGTCTTGGCAACCTCTTCTTCCTCGCTGGAGGCCGGGGATGCGAGCGAGGCGGCCAAGAAGGCGACGGCAAGGAGAAGCAAACGTTGGAAATTCATCGGCGGTGGGATTGATGATAAGTCGCAGCGGCGGGGTCAGCGACCCCGCCCTACAGGGTCCGAGATGTCGTTCAGGCTGTTGGCGCGTATACCTTCTGCTTGAGGTTGCCGGCGAGGTGGCGGCGGAAGGTGGCCAGATCCTTCACGGCGCCCAGCGCGACCAACTGGTTGGCGAGGTTACCCACGGCGGTGCCTTCGAGGTTGAATGACACGACGGGAATACCCGCAGCGTCGGCGGTGGCCTGGCAGAGCAGGCGATTCTTCGAGCCGCCGCCGACGATAAGAATGCGCCGGAACTTCCGGCCGGTCATCCGCTCGAAGGCCTGCAGGGCGCTGGCGTGGCCGCGGCCGAGCGACGCGCAGATCAGACGAAGGTAACCGGCGAGATTCTTCGGTGGAGCGGCCTTGTTCCGGCGCAATTGCGCATCGATCGCCGTCCGCATCGACGGAGGATTGGTAAATACGGAGTCGTTGAACTCCAGCAACCGGGCGGGTGCCGGGAGTTTTTCCGCAGCTGTGATGAGCGCCGCCCATTCGCGGTCAGTCTGGGGACGTACGGCAAAATCCTTCATGGTTTGCTCGAGCAGCCAGAGGCCGACGACGTTGGTCAGCGGGCGGTAGCGGCCGTTGCCGATGCGCTCGTTGGCGACGCGCGCGGCCAGCGCCTCGGGACCCAGCACCGGGCGGTCGCTCTCGAAACCGACCAGCGACCAGGTGCCAGAGCTGAGGAAAAGGTCGCCGCCATCGGGCGCCGCCGGCATGGCATCGTAGGCGCAGGCGGTGTCGTGTCCGGGCACGGCGATGACCCGGGTCGTCGCCAGTTCCGGCAGGTCGCGGACCGCGCCGAGGCGGGTGCCGGCGAGGATGGGCTTCGTGAACCAGTAGGCCGGAACGTGAAAGTGGTCGAGGGCCGGCCGCGACCAGTCGGTCGAATGCACATCGAGCAGCTGCGAGGTGCTGGCAATGGAGAGTTCGTTTTCCATGCGGCCCGACAAGAGGTAGTTGAAGAAGTCGGGCAGGAAGAGGCAGCGCATGGCCAGATCGGCGACCGCCGGGCAGGCCGCCACGACCTCCTCGAGCTGAAGGCTGGAATTATAAAAGACGTTGGGGATGCCGGTCGCGGCGTAAATGCGCTCGAGGGCTGCCCGGGTGTGACCGAGGTGCTGCAGGCCGGGCTGGGTGCGCGCATCCCGATAGGCATGCACGGGAAACACCAGCCGGCCGGCATCGTTTACGAGCGCGTAGTCGACGCCCCAGGTGTCAACGCCGACGGAGGCGAGCCGGGCGCGGCGGGGCAGGGCGGCCGCGGCCTTGAGCAGGCCGGCGCGCACCTCGGCCCACAGGCCGGCTACGTCCCAGTAGTCATGGACTCCGAGGGAGCGGAACGTGTTTGGGAAGCGGTGCACCTCCTGGAGGGAGAGGCGGTTCTTCGACCAGACGCCGAGGATCACGCGGCCGCTGGTCGCACCGAGGTCGATGGCGGCGGAGTAGACGGTGGGCATGAGGGCGATTTTGATTGGCGGGCGCGGAATGGCGAGCCCGCAGAGTCTGTCCGGGACCGGACTGTACGATGCGCCCTACAGAAATGGGGATTGCGGCCCGGAATGAACTCCGCACCCTGCCTTTTTCGCGCGATGATGACAATTGAGCGCAAGCCACCGTTGGGCAAAAAAGTGCAATTGATGGCCACGTGCCTCTGCGACGCGTTTTATGATGACGCGGCGGTGGCGACGGTCCAGGTGCTGGAACACCTCGGGCTGACAGTCGAATTTCCCCAGGCGCAGACCTGCTGCGGTCAGCCGGCGTTCAATGCCGGCGACTGGGCGGCCTCGCGCCGGGTGGCGCGCCATATGGTGCGCACCTTCAAGGGCGAGCTACCGGTGATCGTGCCGTCGAGCTCCTGCGCCGCGATGGTCTTCCATGGGTCGCTGCTGGCGTTCGAGCATGAGCCCGACCTGCCCGCGGTGGAACAGCTGGCCCGGCGTACCTGGGAGCTGGCGGACTTCATCGTCCATGGCCTCGGGGTGACGACCTGGCCGGGGCGGTTTGACGCCGCCATTGCCTTCCATCGTTCCTGTCACACGCGCGGCTCGAACAGCGCCGAGGCGGCGGCCACGCTGATGCGCTCCATCCCGGGCGTGAACCTGGTGGAATTTGGGGAGGCCGAACAGTGCTGCGGCTTCGGCGGCACGTTTTCCGTGAGTTTTCCCCACATTTCCGAGGCCATGGGCCGGCTGAAGCTGCAGCATCTGCGCGCGGCCCAGCCCCAGGTCCTGGTGGGGGTCGACACCAGCTGCCTCATGCACCTGAGCGGCCTCGCCGAGAAAGAGGGGCAGCCGGTGAAGCACCTGCACGTGGTTCAGGTGCTGCGCGACGCACTCAAGAACGGAGGGTTGCTGTGATGAAATTTCAGCCGATCGACCAGTTTGCCACCACGCTGGCCCCGGAGAAACGCCAGTCGGTCTACGGCGGCACCAAGGCCACGCACGAGAAGCGCACGAAGCTGTTGGCCGCGCAATTCGCGGAGCCGGATCACCTGCGCCGTTTGGCGGGCGAGATCAAGCAGCATGCCATCGAGAATCTCGACACGCTCCTGCCCCTGGCCGAGGAACGCCTCAAGGCAGGCGGGGCGCAGGTCCACTGGGCGGTCGACGCCGAGGCGGCGCGCCGCCAGGTGCTCGCCATCCTGCAGCGCCGCGGCGCCACGCGGCTCGTCAAGGCAAAGACTATGGTGAGCGAGGAGATCGAACTCGCGCCATTTCTCGAGTCGCATGGCATCGAGTGCCTCGAAACCGACCTCGGGGAGTTCATCATCCAGATCGACCACGATCACCCGAGCCACATCGTGCGGCCGATCATCCACAAGAACCGCCGCGAGATCGCGGTGAGTTTCGAAAAGAATGGCCTCGGCGCCTACAACGACGAGCCCGAGGTCATCACCCGGCGGGCGCGCGAATTCATGCGGAAGAAGTACCTGGCGGCCGACGTGGGCATGACCGGCGCCAACTTCGTCGTGGCCGAATCCGGCCGCCTCGTGGTCGTGACAAACGAGGGCAATTCGCGCTTCAGCCTGGCCGCGACCAAATGCCACATCGCCCTCGTGGGTATTGAGAAAATTGTACCGCGCGACCGCGACCTCGCGCTCTTCCTCAACCTGCTCGCCCGGTCGGCCACCGCCCAGCAGCTCACCGTCTACACGGAGTTCATCCAGGGGCCGAAGGCCGCCGGCCAGCCCGACGGCCCCGAGGAGATGCACGTCATCTTCGTTGACAACGGCCGCACCGAGGTGCTGGCGAGCGAGTGCCGGGAGATCCTTCGCTGCATCCGCTGCGGCGCCTGCATGAACGTGTGCCCTGTCTACCGCCAGGTGAGCGGCCACGCCTACCGCAGCGTGTATCCCGGACCGGTGGGCGCGGTGCTTTCGCCGCTGCTGGCGGGTGAGCATTTCCTCGACAAGGCCGACCTGCCCAAGGCGTCAAGCCTGTGCGGCGCGTGCAACGAGGTCTGCCCGGTCAACATACCCATTTCCGACCTGCTGCTCCGGTTGCGCGACAAGGGCAAACGCGAGGGCGCGCCGTCGCCCGGACTGCCGCCGATGGGTCCGTGGGCGCTGCTGGCCTCGCAGCCGCTGGTCTGGAAGGCCGCTTTGTTCTGCGGCCGGATGCTTGACCACGTGCCGGGCGCGCTCATTCCCGTGCCGGCGTTTCATGCATGGACCGGCTGCCGCACCCTGCCCAAGTGGCGCGGCGGCGAGTTTCGAAAATGGCTCAGAGTCCGAAAGAAGTAGCGCCGGTCTCAGACCGGCGCCACCCGGTCCGGGCGGAACCCACGATTCCCTCCAACCCCTTTCTGAATCTTTGAACCTCGCCCATGGTTGAACCCGCCTCCAAGTCTCGATTCGAGTCATTCATCCCGGACGGCGCGGTCATGCGGGAATTCACCGTGCGCGCCGTGCTTACCGGGACGGTGCTCGGCATGATTTTCGGCGCGTCGTCGCTTTACCTCGTGCTCAAGGTCGGCCTGACCGTGAGCGCGTCGATTCCCGTGGCGGTGATCTCGCTCGCGTTGTTCCGGGGGCTGTCGAAGGTCGGCGTTCGCGATGCCACGATTCTCGAGCACAACATCACGCAGACTGCCGGTTCCGCCGGTGAATCGCTGGCGTTTGGCATTGGCGTCACGATGCCGGCCATCCTAATTCTTGGCTTCGATCTCGAGCTGACGCGCGTCATGCTGGTGGCGATGCTCGGCGGCCTGCTGGGCATCCTGATGATGATCCCGTTGCGCCGCGCGCTGATCGTCAAGGAGCACGCCACCCTCAAGTATCCCGAAGGCACAGCCTGTGCGGCCGTGCTCAAGGCCGGCGCCAATGCGGATGACCGCGCCCACGCCTCGCCCGGCGCGCAAGCCGAGATTTGCGCGGCCACCGCCGCCGGGCTGGGCGCCGCCCCGGGGGCGAAGGCGATTTTCGGCGGCTTCGGCGTCGGACTGTGCTACACGACGCTCAACATTGCATTCAGGGGCTGGAAGGATGTTTCGGAGAAGGTTTTCGGTCCGCCGTTCAATGCCGGCTCGGCGAGCGTCGAGGTTTCACCCGCGCTGCTGGGAGTCGGTTACATCATCGGTCCGCGCATCGCCTCGATCATGTGCGGGGGCGGCGTGCTGAGCTACCTGCTGCTCATCCCGATGATCAAGTTCTTCGGTGAGCATCTGACGACGCCGCTGTCCCCCGGCACGAAGCTGATCTCCGCCATGAGCCCGGGGGAAATTCGTGGGGCGTATGTTCTCTATATTGGCGCGGGCGCGGTCGCGGCGGGCGGGATATTCAGTCTGATCCAATCCGCGCCGACCATCTGGCACGGCTTGCGGGAAGGCTTGCGTGACCTCGGCCTGTCCCGCGCCGACGTTCGGCCGGCCGGCGGGACGCCGCGCACCGAGCGCGACATGTCGATGAAGTTTGTGGCCGGCGGCGTGATTGTGCTGCTCGCGGCCATCACCTTTGCGCCGACGCTGGAGATGAATCTGCTCGGCGCGCTGCTCATCGTTTTGTTTGGATTTCTGTTCGTGACCGTATCGTCACGGCTGACCGGAGAAATTGGCTCCTCGTCCAATCCGATTTCCGGCATGACCGTGGCCACGCTGCTGTTCACCTGCCTGATTTTCCTGCTGGTCGGCTGGACGGGTGGCACGCACTACGTCACGGCGCTCTCAGTCGGGGCGATTGTGTGTATTGCGGCCTCGAACGGCGGCACCACGTCGCAGGATTTGAAGACGGGCTTTCTCCTCGGGGCCACGCCGAAGTTCCAGCAGTGGGCGATCATCGCCGGTGCGGCGCTGTCCGCCGTCTGTCTCGGCCCGATCCTACTGGTGCTCAACAATTCCGCCACAGTTTATGTGCCGATCAAGGACGTGGCGCCAGCCGGCCTGCACACGGACGCCAGCCTGCTGAAAAAGACGGAGGGGCTCTCGGGCCCGCAGATTCGTGACGACCCGAACCGCTATCTCGTCTGGCAGAAGATTGACGGAATCGGCGCCCCCGCTGGCCGCTATCTCGTCAATCAAAAGGGCGACGCGGTTTGGCTAGTGGATCCGGGCATCAACGGTACCCACCCGACCCGACCCGACGGCAGCAGCGTCCGGAAATTCGATGCGCCCAAGGCCACCCTCATGTCCTATATCATCAAGGGCATTCTCGACCGGAAGCTCCCCTGGGCGCTGGTCCTGCTCGGGGTGATGATCGCGGTGACGCTGCAGATGTCCTTCGTGCCGGCGCTGGCGTTCGCGGTCGGGGTTTATCTGCCGCTCTCGTCCTCATCGCCGATTTTCATCGGCGGCCTGGCGCGCTGGCTGGCGGACCGTCACACCCGGCAGCAGCCGAAGTATGCGGCGATGAGCTCGGACGAGTTCGCGCAGGAGAGCGACAAGAGTCCGGGCGTGCTGCTCGCCTCCGGTTACATTGCCGGCGGTGCGATCGCGGGCATCATCATCGCGATTCTCCAGGGCGTGCCGGCCTTCGAGGGTCTCAACGATGCGATCGAGCAATGGGCCAATGCCCACAATCCCTTCTATAACGGACCCTGGTCCGATGCCCTGACCTTGATCCCGTTTGCGCTCCTGACGGGCGCCCTTTACCTGGTGGCCCGCGAGAAGCTGCTCGTGGCGAAACCCCATCAGCCGGGAATGAAACCTTAACCACGGATGGCACGGATGAGTACGGATAAACCCCAATGCGTAGCCAAAGCCGTGAGGCTTTGGAACCGAGCGATGGTCCAAACTCTCACGAGTTCGGCTACGCTATCACCGATCCAGATTCATCGCGGAATTCCGCAGTCAAGCGAACCCCATGAACGACGATCGTGAAGTCATTTTTAGCCGGGTGCGCGGCGCGCTCGCTCCGCTGGCGAAGCGCGCGGCCTATCCGGCCTTTCCCGACAACGTGGCGGTGATGCGCGAAATCACCGACTGGCGCGATCCTTGGGGGGTGTTCTGCGAGCGGACCAAGCTTGTGAACGGGACCGGCTTGGAACGCCCGGAAGACCTCGTCGCGCTCCTGAAGACGGGCCCGTGGCTGCATGGCTACTGCGACCCGAAGCTGTGGCCGCGCCTGGCGCCGGTCTTCGGGCCGGAGTTCACGGTCGAGCTGGAGTTCGACCGCACGCGCGTGGACGACTACCAGTTTGGCATCACGCGCGCCGTCGGCGCAATCGCCGAGACCGGCACGCTCATTCTGTCCGACACGACCACCTCGCGCCGGCTCGGCGCGCTGGCGCCGTGGGTGCACATTGCGCTGCTCCGCCGCGAGGAGGTGCTGACCAATGTGGCGCAGGCGGTCGCCCTGCTCGGGGACGACCCGAACATCATCTGGGTCACGGGTCCATCGAAGACCGCCGACGTGGAGGGCATCCTGATCGAGGGCGTGCACGGCCCCGGCCGGCAGATTGCGCTGCTGATGGGATAGGCGGTCTCTGCCTGGATCATCCAGTTGTAGGAGCCTGCTTGCAGGCGATGATTGGATCCGTGCACCGGCAAGGAGTCGCCTGCAAGCAGGCTCCTACACGTGCTCCAAAATCACTGGATTCGTCAAAGAGCCGATCTTTTCGATGTCGATCGTGACGGTATCGCCCGGGCGCATGAACACGGGCAGCGGGCGCGCGAAGCCGACGCCGTGGGGCGTGCCGGTTAAAATCACCGTTCCAGGCAGCAGGGTTTTGCTGCCGCTGAGAAACTCGATGAGCGCGGGCACGTCGAAGATCATGTCGTCCGTGTTCCAGTCCTGCATGACCTGGTCATTGAGCAGGGTGCGGATGCGCAGACAGTTGGGGTCAGGAATCTCGTCCCGGGTCACCAGCACCGGGCCGAGCGGGCAAAAAGTGTCGAAGCTCTTGGCCTGGCACCACTGGCCGCCGCCCCAGGGTTTGCGCTGCCAGTCGCGGGCCGAGACGTCGTTGGCGCAGGTGTAACCGAGCACGTAATCGAGGGCGTCGGCGCGGGCGACGTTCTTGCAGCGCCGGCCGATCACGACGGCGAGCTCGCATTCGTAATCGACCTCGTCGCTAGCCAGGTGCCGCGGAATCTCGATGGGGTCGCCAGGGTTTTGCACGGCACTGGTGGCCTTGAGGAAGAGCACCGGCTTCTCCGGCGCGCCGCGGCCGCCTTCCTCGGCGTGTTTCCGGTAGTTCAGTCCGATGGCGAGGAGGTTGGCGGGAACCACAGGCGCGAGCAGCTTGCCGGGCCGCACGACCCGATCGGTCGCGTGGAATTCGCCAAGAATGTCGCCGGCGATCTCGCGGGCGGTGCCGTCGGGCTGCAGCGCCGCGTAAGCCGGTCCAGTGGGACCGAGGTGACGGATGATTCTCATGCCGGTGACAGTGTGGCCGGCGAAGCCGGCAAATCAACCGCCGTCAGGCCGCGATTGGAGTTTTCTTGAAGGGAATGACTAAGGAGCGGTGTTAAGCCATAATGGAGTACGCTCTCGCCAGAGGCCAGAGCCCCACCGGTGATTTCCTGCGAAGGTGCTCCGCCCCAAATCATGAACCTCGCCTTTGAGGAGCCCGGCTCCTCTGTCATCGGCCTTCGTCATGGCGCTGCCAGCGTTTTTCGGATGGCCCGGCTGTTTCTTCGCGGACTGGTGCTCTGTGCCACCGCTTGCGCCCTCAAGGCTGACCCGGCGCCTGGGGCCAAGGAGGAGGGCGGCCGGTCCGAGACCGCTGCTTCCAGCCCGGAAGAGGAGGTAGTGAAGCTGGACAAGGTCGTCGTGACCCCGAGCCAGTTCGGCATCGCCGAGGAACGCGTCGCCCCGAACGTTACGCTGACCAACGCGGAGTTGGAAACCCTGCCCCAGTTCGGCGAGGACCTTTACCGCACGATCAGTCGCCTGCCCGGGCTGACGGGGAACGATTTTTCCGCGATGTTTCTCGTGCGGGGCGCGCCGAACAACCAGCTGCTCGCGCGCTTCGATGGCGTGGACCTGATCGAGCCCTTCCACCTCAAGGACTTTGACGGATCGCTCTCGATCGTGGACTTGCAGACGATCGGCAGTGTCGACCTGGTAACGGGCGGCTTCACCACCGAGTACGGCGACCGGCTGGCGGGAGTACTGACGATGGAGACCCAGGAGTTTACGCGACCGAAGCTGCTCACGACGGTCGGCTTGAGTGTCACCGACCTTCGTGTCACCAACCAGGGCGAATTTGCCGGCGGCGACGGCCAGTGGATGGTGGCGGCGCGGCGCGGCTACATCGACCTCGCCATCAAGCTGGGCGGGGGCGAGATCGACGCCTCGCCCATTTACTACGACTTCTCCAGCAAGGTGGAGTATCGGCTCAACCCCCACCACACGCTCTCGCTGCATATGCTGTATGCGAATGATTCCATGCAACGCCTGCAAAAGGGGCGGATCGATGACGACCCCGATCTCCGGAGCCGTTACGACAGCGCCTACGTGTGGGGCCGCTGGCGGGGCGACTTTGGCGAGCGGCTGTCGGGCGAGGGCGTGCTCTCGTTAGCCCGGCTCGACTGGCATCGCAACGGCAATGGAGTGATCGACGGCGGAGTTCACCGGTTCACGTTGCAGGACGACCGTCGGCTCGACACCGTCGGCCTGCGTCAGGACTGGACGCTGAATCTGACCGAGCGGGCCCTCGTGCGCACGGGGTTCGAATTCAAGTCCGGACAAGCGCGCTACGACTACGCCCTGTTGCGCGAAATGTGGTCCCTGATCAACGGTAACCTCCTCGACACGACCCGGACGGTGAACTACACGCTGCGACCCGACGGCGATTATGCCGCGGCCTACTTCGCGCCCCGTCTGCAGCTGGGGGCACCCCTGGTGATCGAACCGGGCGTGCGCTTCGAGCGCCATTCCTACACGAATGACTCGGGCTGGAGTCCGCGGCTCAATGCCTCGCTCGCGGTGGGACCCCGCACTACGGTCCGCGCCGCCTGGGGAATCTACGAGCAGGCGCAGGGACTGCAGGAGCTCTCCGTGCAGGACCGGGAGACGAAATTCTCTCCGTCGGAGCGGGCCGAACAGCGGGTGCTGGGCGTGTCGCACAAGCTGGAGTCCGGCCTGACCCTGCGCCTCGAGGCATACGAGCGGCTGAGTTCGCACCTGCGTCCGTATTGGGAGAATCTCGTTGACGTCTTCAACGTCTTTCCCGAGGCCCTTTACGACCGGACCAAGGTCAGCCCCTCCCGCGGCCGGGCGCGCGGCCTCGAACTCCTCGCCGAGAACCGCCGCAATCCGCGCTTCGGCTGGTCGGCGAGCTACACCTATGCGGTGACGGAAGAGGAGGTCGGCGGACGCTGGACGCCGCGCCTGTGGGACCAGCGCCACACCTTCTACGCGGACGTGACCTACGTGCCTGCGCCCCACTGGCAGTTGAGCGCGTCGTGGCAGTACCACACCGGGTGGCCGTTCACGGATATCAATTACTATCTTACCACCCTGAATGACGGCTCGCTCATCTATTCCTGGACCTACGGGCCGAGGGGAGCGCTGCGGGCCCCCGCTTACCATCGCCTCGACCTGCGCGCCACCCGGACCTACCGGCTGAAGCACAGCACGCTGCGGGCCTTCGTGGACATTTTCAACGCCTACGACCGGCAAAACGAGGTCGGCTACGACGAGCATTCGGCCACGATCGTGAACGGCCAGCTGATCGTCCACAAAACCCCCGGGAGAATGCTGCCGCTGCTGCCCAGTTTCGGCCTGAGCTGGGAGTTCTGAGCATCATCTCAACGTAGATTTTCCCCGACGATGAACATCACAATCGCGAAAAAAGACCTCCTGCGTCGACTCTGCTGCGCGGCGCTTATTTCCGTCATCTTGCCCGCCCGCGCGGCCGTCTACGACTTCGCCCTCGGCGACGGTTGTCAATGGGCAGTTGATCGTTTCAAAGCCAGCTCTGGGGATGTTTCCGATTCTGCCTAGCTTTGGACTGAGTTGGGAATTCTGAGACCGGTTGACGGATACCAACCACCGATCAGCCGATGCAAAAAACCAACTGATCCCGCGGGGCAACTCCCCAATACCCACCATGAACAAGACCAAATTCACGATCCTTCGCCGCCATTATTCAGCCGCGCGTTTGCTGCTGGCCACGCCCGCCCGTATGGCGCTCGCCTTCGCGAGCCTCCTTGCCTGCGCTTTACCCGCCTCCGCCCAATTCAAGGACCAGATCGGGTTTACGCAACTGCAGGCCGAATATCCGAATCTGCCTACCGGTCGGAATCTCACGATTCTCGAGATCGAGTTCGCCGTCGATTGGACGAACTTTAATTGGGCGGTCGCCCCGGGCGGCGAACTCGCGGGCCGGTCCCTGACCTATTTTCCCGCGGGCACCAATCCGACGGGTTTCTCCGATCATGCCACCGGCGTGGCCGCGATGCTCGTCGGCTCAACCACGAGTATCATTCCTCAAGTACCGGCGCTGATCTCGACCGCGGACGAGAAGTATGTCACCGCAGCTCTGCATACTGGCGAAACGATCGCACCATCGGTCCCAGCCTGGGATCTCGAGAGCACGACTTCCTGCTGGAACGACCCCACCTGGTCCGTGGAGATCCTCCGCCGGCTCGACTGGCGGGTGGATCAGCAGGGAGTGACATTCGTGGCTGTCGTGCTGAACGGCGCGACCAACCCGCTGCCTTATGTTTTCTCCAGCGCCTACAACGTGATTACCATAGGCGTCACCGCAGGCACCCATAGTTCGGGCGATACCCTGATCGAAGGCGTGGGACGCATCAAACCCGACATCGTCGCGCCGAACGACTACACGAGCGGCGCCACACCCATCATCGCCTCCTGCGCCGGGTTGTTGATCGACCAGGCCAAGTCCGACGCCCGCTTTACCTTGGCGAAAGACCCGCGCGTGATCAAAGCGCTGCTGCTGGCCGGGGCGACCAAGCAAGAAATCCCCGGTTGGTCCAACTCTCCCACCCAACCGTTGGACACGCACTTCGGGGCGGGCCAGGTCAACATCGGTAACAGCTATCACATGCTGATGAGCGGCCGCCAGCCAACCGGAAACGCCTGGTTGTCCGCATCGGGCTGGGACAAGTCCACCAGCGGCACCGGGCGGTATTTTATCGAGGTTCCAACCGGACAGACCGCGACGTTCTCGGCCGTGCTGACCTGGCACCGCACGATCACACCTAACGCGAACTGGTCGGTCCTCACGCCCTCACTGGCCGACCTGAACCTCCGGTTATCGACCGCCAGCGCTGATTTTTCGGTCGGGACCCTGGTCGCCGAAAGCCGCTCGGCCATCGACAATGTCGAACATGTCTACCAGGCGAGTCTGCCAGCGGGGCGCTATGTGCTCGAGGTGACCGGACCGGCGGGAGTCCCGTACGGCATCGCGTGGCGGAGCAACCCCGTCGACTTGGGACCGCCAACGATCACGACCCAGCCGCAGAGCCGCACCATAACGGCCGGGCTGAGCGGGATCTTCATCGCCGTGGCGAGCGGCTACCCGGCAACGACCTATCAATGGCAGCGTTTGCCGGCGGGAAGCGGCACTTGGGCCAACGTGAGCGACGGCGGCAGTTACTCCGGGTCGACGTCCACGGTTCTGACGGTCAGCAACGCCTCGGCGGGAATGAGCGGAGATCAGTTCCGCTGCGTGATCACCAACGCCACCGGCGTGGCCACCAGTACCGCGGTGACGCTTACCGTAAGCGGCGCCGTACTCCTCCGGTATCCCGTGGGCATCGCGGCAGACAGCGCGGGCAATTTTTACGTGACGGATTCATCCGACGATACCATCCGGAAGATCACCCCCGCCGGCCTCGTCAGCACGCTGGCCGGATCAACCGGCGCCGTCGGCACGCAGGATGGCCCCGGCGCCAGCGCCCGGTTCAATCAGCCCGGCGGCCTGGCCGTGGACTCGGCCGGGAATGTCTATGTCGCCGACACCGGCAACGCCACCATCCGCAAGATCACGCCAGCGGGTGTCGTCACGACCCTCGCGGGCTCGGCAGCCAGTCGCGGAAACCGCGACGGCGTCGGCAGTTCCGCCTGGTTCAACTCACCCCACGGCCTGGCGGTGGACGCCTCCGGCAATCTCTACGTGGCGGATGCCATGAATGCCACCATTCGCAAGATCACACCGGACGGCACGGTGAGCACCCTGGCCGGTGCCGCAGGCGTCCCGGGGGATGCGGACGGCGTCGGCGGCGCCGCCCGCTTCAATTATCCCAGCGGCATCGCGACGGACAGCCGCCAGATCTACGTGGCGGATACGTACAACGCCACCATTCGCCGGGTTACTTTTGACGGCGGGGTGACCACCGTGGCGGGCTCGGCGGGCATCAGCGGCGGCAACGACGGCACCGGAATCTACGCGCTGTTCAATCAACCTGCCGGCGTGGCGGTGGATCCGGCCAGCGACGCCGGCGGTTTCTATGTTGCGGACACCGGCAACGGCACCATTCGCCGGGTCATGCCGGGCGGCGCCGTCACCACGCTGGCGGGGGTTGCGGGCATCGCGGGATTGGGGAATGGCACCGGCGGCAATGCCCTCTTCAACCAGCCGCGCGGACTGGTGGTCGACGGCAACCGCAATCTCTGGGTGGTTGACACCGGCAATGGCGCCATTCGCAAGGTCACGCCCAATGGCGTTGTTACGACGCTGACGCTGACGGCAGATACCGCGACCACGCCACCACCGTCGGGCGGTACGACCACGCCGCCGCCAGTCACGGGGAGCGGCAGCGCGTCCGGCGGCGGCGGGGGAGGTGCGCCCAGCGAGTGGTTCTGCGGCGCGCTGCTTCTCCTCGCCGCCGTCCGCTTCCTTGAAGGACGGGCGAGAGTCAACGGGCCTGCGACTTCCGAGCCAGTCTGACGAGCCGCTGGCTGGGATGAAGCAGCGGCTGAACCGCCCAGGTGAAGTCAACTGCAAGTTGTCCGCCTGGGTGAGCAACCCGAGCAGGAAGGATGCAATAACCGTTAGCGGAAAGAATGCTCCTGCGCTATATTTCGGCGCATGCCCCCGGTACCCAATGACGCGAGCAAACTGGTTCTCCTGATCGGCACGGTCAAAGGCGCGTTTTTTTATCACACCGACGCCGACCGGCAGCAGTGGAAACTCACCGGTCCGCATCTGGCGGGATGGGAGGTTTACAGTCTGTGTGGCGACAGCCGTAATGGCCGGATCATTGCCGGGACCTGCAGCTACACCTACGGCGCGACTCTCCGGACAACGCGCGACTTGGGCGCGACCTGGGAGGAAGTCGACCGCGGGCCGGCTTACACGGCGGAGTCCGGTTTCAAGCTCAATCGCATCTGGCAGATCAGCCCGGGTCACGCCTCCCAACCGGGTATGTGGTATGCGGGCGTGGAGGAGGCGGGGTTGTTTGTGAGCCGCGATGACGGCCGCACCTGGGCCGAGTTGGACGGCTTGACGCGGCACCCGACGCGACCGCAGTGGTTCCCGGGCAACGGCGGGATGTGCCTGCACACCATTCTCGTCGATCCCGGCAACCCGCAGCGCCTGTGGGTGGCCGCCTCGGCCATCGGCGTATTTCGCAGCGACGACGGCGGCCTCTCGTGGAAAACCTGCAACCGCAACCTGCCCTCCGTGCCGACGGGCCTGCCGGCCGAAACCGAGGTCAGTCGGTGCGTGCACAAGATGGTGCTCGATCCCCACCGGCCCGGCGTGCTCTACCAGCAGTTCCACGGCGGCGTCTTCAAGTCGGAGGACGCCGGCGAGTCGTGGCAATCCATTGCCGACGGCCTGCCGAGCAACTTTGGGTTTCCCATGACTGTCACGGCCAATGGGGACCTTTTCATCGTGCCCCTGCAGAGCGATGAGCAGCGCTTCGTGCCGGACGGCGCGCTCAAGATCTACCGCTCGCGCGATCGCGGCCGGACCTGGCGGGCGCTGGCCAAGGGTCTGCCGCGGCAGCCGCACTTTGTAGGTGTGCTGCGGGACGCGATGGCGGCGGATCCGCTCGATCCCGCCGGAGTCTATTTCGGCACCACGATGGGCGAGGTGTACTACTCTGCGGACGCCGGCGAAAACTGGCACCGGCTGCCCGGACAGTTTCCCCGCATCACGACCATCAAAGCCTGGCTGACTTAAGATTTCAGCTCTACAGGAGGTAACAGAGGGAACGGAGAGGCCGTGATCTCATTTGAGCAGTAGGCGTTCGAAAAGTCGGCCCCGGTGATTCTAGAGCAATTGCCTCCTGCTCCCCTCTGTTGCCTCCGTTTCCTCCTGTGAAAGGCTTCCCATGACGATTGAGGTGACAGTTCCCAGCCTACTGGCCGATTGCACGGGAGGACGGCGGCAGTTTCCGCTCGTCGCCGCCACGCTGGCAGACGCCCTGCAACGTCTCCTGGAGGAATACCCGCGGCTGCGCCCGCACCTCTACGACGAGGCCCTGCAGCTGCGGCGGCATGTGCTCATCTTCTACAACGACGACAATCTTGCGACGATTCCGGACCGCAATGTGCCGCTCAGGGCCGGCGACCGCTTGCTGGTGTTGCAGGCGGTCTCCGGCGGATAAGCCGCTCTCCGCCATCACTGGAAGCCTCGCGGCCATCGGCGGTAGCCTAGCTAACTTGTCAGCTATTAGTTGACAAGTGATTCAGGTGAAGAACGGGGTCTGCCCGACCTTAGGTTTGCGCTGCGAACGCAGCATAAACCTTGGGCGTGCACTGCCGGCGCAGCAGATACCTCAGGTTTGCGCGGCTGGCGCCGCATAAATCTTGGGCGTGCGGCTTTCAGCCACGCGCCGTTAAGCCTGCGCTGCTGACGCAGCATAGGCTCACGGCCCTGCGACTTTCAGCCATAGGCCGCTAGGCTTGCGCCGTTCCGGCATACGCCTCCACCCCCGCACATGAGCACACTAGGTTCCGGTCGCCATACACGTTGTCCACGCGGCCGACCGCCGGCCAGAACTTGAAATGGCGCGTCCAGGCGCTCGGAAACGCGGCCACCTCGCGCGCGTAGGGCCGGCTCCACGCGTCGGCGCAGACGACCTGCGCGGTGTGCGGCGCCTGCTTGAGCGGGTTATTTGCCTGGTCGAATTCGCCGGTGGCCACCTTCTTCATCTCGCCGTGAATGGCAATGAGCGCGTCGCAGAAGCGGTCGAGTTCGGCTTTCGATTCGCTCTCGGTGGGTTCGATCATCAGCGTGCCGGGCACCGGGAAGGACATCGTCGGGGCGTGATAGCCATAATCCATCAGGCGCTTGGCGACGTCGTCGACTTCGATCCCGTGTTTTTTCCAGTCGCGCAGGTCGACAATGCATTCGTGGGCCACGAACCCGCCGGCGCCCTTGTAGAGGACCGGAAAAAATAAATTGAGCCGCTTCGCCAGATAGTTGGCGTTGAGAATTGCGACCTTGGTAGCCTGCGCCAGGCCGTCGGGGCCCATCATGCGGAGATACATCCAGGAGATGGGCAGGATCGAGGCGGAACCCCAGGGCGCGGCGGCAACAGCGCCGGCGCCCATTTTCGATTTTTGGTTTTCGGTTTTCGCTTCCGCTCGCGGCAGCGCGAGCGGGTGGCCGGGCAAGAAGGGAACCAGGTGCTTCGCCACTCCGATGGGCCCCACGCCGGGGCCGCCGCCGCCGTGCGGAATGCAAAACGTCTTGTGCAGGTTGAGGTGGCCGACGTCGGCGCCGAGCGCAGCGGGATTGGTCAGACCCACGAGAGCGTTAAGGTTGGCGCCATCCATATAAACCTGGCCGCCGTGTCCATGCACGATGGCGGCGATCTCCTTGATGCCGCTCTCGAACACGCCGTGGGTGGACGGGTAGGTGATCATAAGCGCGGCAAGGTCCGGCGCATGCTGCGCCGCCTTGGCGCGAAGGTCGGCGAGATCGACGTTCCCCTCGGCGTCGCAGGCCACGGGCACGACCGTGAGGCCAGCCATCGCGGCGCTCGCGGGATTGGTGCCGTGCGCGGAGGTGGGGATCAGGCAGACCTTGCGGCGGCCCTCGCCGCGCGACTCGTGCCACCCGCGGATGGCGAGCAGGCCCGCGTATTCGCCGTTGGAGCCGGCGTTGGGCTGAAGCGAAATGGCCGCGAAACCGGTGATTTTCGCGAGCCAGGTCTCCAGATCGGCGAAGAGTTTCTGGTAGCCGCGGGTCTGCCCGGCCGGGGCGAATGGATGGAGGTGGCCGAACTCAGGCCAGGTGACGGGAAGCATCTCGCTGGCGGCGTTGAGCTTCATCGTGCAGGAGCCTAGCGAGATCATCGAATGGCACAGCGAGAGATCACGCGACTCGAGCCGCTTGATGTAGCGCAGCATCTCATGCTCGGTGTGGAACGAATTGAAAACGGAATGGGTGAGAAACGCCGAGGTGCGCGCATGCGGGGCGGGCAGATCCGCAAGTTCCAGGATGCCAGCGGCGCCGACAACGGCACGAGAGGCTGTAGCCGGGGTCGTCGACCCCGGGCCGGGCTCAGCGAGCCCGGCTACATCGCGTCCACCAACGATGGAAATGAGCGCCTGCACGTCGGCGAGCGTGGTCGCCTCGTCGAGCGAAACGCCGACGGTGTGGTCGTCGATGGAACGAAGATTGACCTTCGCAGTGGCCGCGGCCGCATGGACGCGGCTGGCGTCGACATCTCCGATCGTGAGAGTGTCAAAAACCGGCTCGGAATTCACGTGCGTTCCAGACGCAGCCAGCCCCCGGGCCAGGAGTTGGGTCAGCGAACGCACCCGCCGCGCGATGCGACGCAGGCCGTCCGGGCCGTGGTATACGGCGTACATCGAGGCCATGACCGCCAGCAACACCTGCGCCGTGCAGATGTTCGAGGTGGCCTTGTCGCGGCGGATGTGCTGCTCGCGGGTCCCGAGGGCGAGCCGGAGGGCGGGATTCCCCTGCGCGTCCTTTGATACGCCGACCAGGCGGCCGGGCATCTGGCGTTTGTAGGCGTCACGGGTGGCGAAGAACGCCGCGTGCGGTCCGCCGAATCCCATTGGCACGCCGAAACGCTGGGTGGAGCCGACCACAACGTCGGCGCCGAATTCGCCCGGGGCGCGCAGCAGCGTGAGCGCGAGCAAGTCGGCGGCGACGACGCAGAGCGCACCGGCGGCATGGGCCTGGGCGAAAAAGTTCGCGTAGTCGTGAATCGAGCCCCACGTGTCAGGATACTGCACCAGCACGCCAAAGACTGGGCTCCCGACCTTGAGCGTCCGATGGTCCCCCACCACAATCTCAATGCCGAGCGGCCGGGCGCGGGTCCTGACGACATCGATGGTCTGCGGATGGCAGGCGTCGGAGACAAAAAACACGCCGCCGGCACCCTCCTTCATGCGGCGGCAGAGCATCATGGCTTCGGCCGCGGCGGTGCCTTCATCGAGCATCGAGGCGTTGGCAATCCCTAGCCCGGTGAGGTTGCAGATCATCGTCTGGTAATTGAGCAGCGCCTCGAGCCGTCCCTGCGAAATCTCCGCCTGGTAGGGCGTGTATGCGGTGTACCAGCCGGGGTTCTCGAAAATGGTCCGCTGGATGACGGGCGGCGTGAGCGTATCGTAATAACCCATGCCGATGAAGCTGCGGAACACCTTATTCTTCCGGGCGATGGCCCGCAATTCCGCGAGAGCCGCGCTTTCCCCGGCTGCGGATGGCAGCCGGAGGGGACGCCGTACACGGATGGACGCCGGAACGGCCGCGTCAATCAGGGCGTCGAGCGACGGATGCCCGAGCTGGGCAAGCATCGCGGCCATCTCGGACTCATTGGGGCCGAGGTGCCGGCGGGCAAAGGTGTCGGGCGGAGCAAGCGGATCGCTGGCGAGGGACATACCCTGCGGACGGTAGGCGAGGGCGCCGGGCGCGCAATAGTGATTTGGCGGGCCGGTTACTTAGGGGTTGTTTTCCGGGGGAAAGCGATTCTGGTGTTTCGCGGCCCGAATCATCGCGGTTCGCGTAGCGACAAGGCAATTCCGCCGGCTCGCCGCCACCCGCGAACGCGGGTGATGCAATGACCAACCCCTTTGCCACCAAGGCCGCCCGGGCGGCCTACATTGACCGGCGCCTCGCGGAGCTTTACCCCGCGACCCCAGTGCCGCTGCAGCACGAGGACGCCTACACGCTGCTGGTCGCCGTGTTGCTCTCGGCGCAATGCACCGACCGGCGCGTGAACGAAGTCACGCCACGCCTCTGGGCTGTGGCGGACAACCCGGAAGCGATGGGCCGGGTGCCGGCGGCAAAAATCGAGGCGATCATCCGCCCGTGCGGCTTGGCGGCGCAAAAGGCGCGGGCAATCGCCGGATTGTCGCGCTTGCTCGTCGAGCGGCATGGAGGACAGGTGCCGCGAAGCTTTGCCGAACTCGAGGCTTTTCCGGGCGTGGGGCACAAAACTGCGTCGGTGGTCATGGCGCAGGCGTTCGGTGAGCCGGCATTCCCGGTGGATACCCACATTCACCGCCTCGCCCAGCGCTGGAGGCTGACCGACGGCCGCAGCGTGGAGCAGACCGAACGCGACCTGAAACGGCTTTTCCCACGGGAGCATTGGAACAAACTCCACCTTCGCATCATCTTCTATGGCCGCGAACACTGCACTGCGCGCGGCTGCGCCGGCACGGCATGCGAGATCTGCCGGGCGCTTTTTCCCGGCCGGAAGCGGGCAGTGACCACCCGAAAATAGGGCCGATCGGATTGCGGCGGACCTCGAGCCAGCATTCTGGCCGGCGCGGGGACGGTTTACATGGTTGCCAAGCCAGCGGAAAACGGGAAGCTGTCGGACTCTAATCTGACATGTTGCACAAACTTATCGCGTCGATTCGGAAGAGTCTGACGGCCAAACCCGCTGCGGCTCCCGTAAAATCCGCCCCCAAGCCTGTTTCCCGGCCCGCCAGCCACGAACATTCACCGAGCCCCAGACCTCACCCGACGGAACGATCCGAGCAGAATCGCGGGCGCGGGCACGGCCACGAACACTCGCCATCTTCCAGACCGCACCCATCGGAAGAGCCGAATCAGGATCGCGGACGCGGCCGGGGGCGCGGCCGGAGTCATGGCTATCGCCAGCATTCCGGCTATGCGCCGAATTTCGGACCAAGATCCGATTCACGGCCCGCCCCGCAGTCGGCCCCCCGACCGGCTCCCACGGCGCCGGCCCAACCGGCCGCAATGCCGGCGCATTCGGCGCCCGTCCCGGCGCCAGAAGTGCCGGCAATGAACAATCTGTTCTCCAAGCTCGGGCTCACGGACGCAATGGCCTACGCGGTGGAGAAGATGGGCTACACCGAGCCGACTCCCATTCAAGTGCAGGCCATCCCGGTGGTGCTCGCCGGCCGCGATGTGATTGGCTCCGCCCAGACCGGCACTGGCAAGACGGCCGCCTTTGCCCTGCCGATTCTGCAACGCCTCGAGGGCCATGGAACGCTGCGTTGCCTCATCCTCGAGCCCACCCGCGAGCTGGCTGTGCAGGTGGAGGAAGCCTTCCGTGACTTCGGCAAGTTCACCAACCTGCGCACCACCGTGATTTACGGCGGCGTGGGCTACGGCCGGCAGCGGGAGGATCTTCACCGGGGAGTCGATGTGGTCATGGCCACGCCGGGCCGGCTGCTCGACCTCCTCGAACAGGGCGACCTGACCCTGCGCGGAGTCAACGTGCTGGTGCTCGACGAGGTCGACCGCATGCTCGACATGGGCTTTCTGCCGGACGTGAAGCGCATCGTGCAGCAATGTCCGCGCGAACGGCAGACGCTACTGTTCACCGCCACGCTTCCCCCCGAGATTGAATCACTCGCCGCCTGGGTGCTCCGCAATCCGGTGACAGTGGCGGTCGGCCGGCGCCGCGCGCCCGCCGAGACCGTTTCCCATGGGTTCTACCCGGTGGTGGGTTCGCAGAAATTCGACCTGCTCTGCACCCTGCTGGAGCGCACGAATTTTGAGAGCGTGCTGATCTTCTGCCGCACCAAGATCGGAGCGGACCGCGTCGCTTCCCGCCTAAAAACCCACAGGCATTCGGTCGCGGTGATGCACGCGGATCGGAACCAGGGCGAACGGCAGGAAGCGCTGCAGGGTTTCAAGGCCGGCCTTTACGAGGTGCTGGTGGCGACGGATCTCGCCGCCCGCGGTCTCGACATCGCCGGCGTGACGCACGTCGTCAACTTCGACGTCCCGGAGAATCCGGAGGATTACGTCCACCGCATCGGTCGCACGGGCCGGGCCCACCATCTGGGCGACGCCTTTACGCTGGTGACCGAGGAAAGCGTGCGCGACGCACGCAGTATTGAGCGGTTCATCGGCCGCGCCATTGAATGGAAGCGCCTCGACGATTTCCCATACATCTACTCGGCGCTGTTTGACGAGCGCGCGCAGGTCGCGGAAGAAGCGGCCAAGCCCTCCAGCCGTCTGCATCGCGGCATGCGGCGCTGAGCGGACGGACCGGGCAGGCCGAAGGATTTATCCAGTCCGGATTGACGCGGTCGGATGGAGGGCGGGATCGCCGAATCCCGCTGCAAAAAGTCGTTTTCCTGCGTCCTTTTGCATCCGGCCGCGTCTGCATGGATGAAAATCCACTCCATCCATGAAAACCAACGAACAGAACCAGTCCTGCCAATGCGCCGCCCAATGCTGCGGCCCGGGCAAAAAGAATAATCTCGCCGACGCCAGGAACCAGTCCGGCCTGATTCGAGCCAGTTTTGGAAACGCGCTGAATTGGACGGACGGCATGCGTCCTTTTCTCGGATTCTACGTCTTTAAGGGGTAATCACACACGACCATGAGCAAACTTGATGCTTCCCAGATCAGAAATTACGTCCGCGAGCGTTACGGCGCCCTGGCGGAACAGGACGATGCCACGATGGGATCCGGCTGCGGCTGCGGATCCTCCGACGGAGGTGGAAGCTGTTGTGGCGGTGCGGCGGACACCACCTACAGCGAGCAACTCGGTTACTCCGTGACCGATGTGGCCAGCGTGCCCGCCGGCGCGGATCTCGGCCTCGGCTGCGGCAATCCGCTCGCCATCGCGTCCATTAAGCCCGGTGAAACCGTCCTCGATCTCGGCAGCGGCGCGGGCTTCGACTGCCTGCTCGCCGCGCGCCAGCTCAACGGCACTGGCCGCGTGATTGGTGTCGACATGACGCCGCCGATGATCGGCAAGGCCCGGCGCAACGCGGCCAAAGCCGGCTTCGCCAATGTCGAGTTTCGCCTCGGCGAAATCGAGCACCTGCCCGTGGCTGACGCGACAGTCGACCTGATCATCTCCAATTGCGTCGTCAACCTTTCGCCGGAAAAGGCGCAGGTCTTCCGGGAGGCCTTTCGCGTCCTCAAGCCTGGCGGTCGCCTGGCCATCTCGGACGTTGTCGCGACTGCGCCTGTGCCGCTGGAATTGAGAGGGAAACTGGAGGCGATCGGCGCCTGCGTGGCCGGCGCCGCCCTGATCTCCGATCTCCAGGCCATGCTCCGGGAGGCCGGGTTCAACCGCGTCGACATCCAGCCAAGGGAAGCGTCGCGGAAGGTGGTCGCGCAGTGGACCGAGGATCCGACGGTGGCGGATTTTGTGGTTTCCGCCTACCTCACCGCGTATAAACCGTGACTGCTGTGAAGCCGATCACCGCCGCCGTCGCCATTTCCGCCGCCGTGCCGGGCGATGCGCCCGCGATCGCGGCGCTGTTGCGCGATGCGGACCTGCCCCATGAGGATTTTGCCGAGCACCTGGCGAATTTCATTGTGGCGCGCCGCGGTGGTGAAGTTGTGGGTGCGGTCGGCTTCGAGCTGCACAGCCGGGACGCGCTGCTGCGCTCACTGGTGGTCGCGCCGGCCTACCGCGGCACCGGGCTGGGTGGCGAACTCGTGGACCGGCTGGCCGCCGAGGCGCGGTGCCGGGCGGCGAAGCGATTCTACCTACTGACCACGACGGCCGAGGCGTTCTTTGCCAGGCGCGGTTTTGAGAGAATCGCCCGCCAGGCGGTGCCGGCAGCCATCGCCTCGACGAAAGAATTCAACAGCCTGTGTCCGAGCAGCGCGATCTGCATGACGCGGGCGGTGGAGGCGGCGGAAGCATCATGACCGCGCAGACCTTTGATGCCGGCGTGCTGGAGATGGCGCCGCGGCTGCGGGCGTTCCTGCGCCGCCGTGTGCGCGACGACGCAACGGCCGATGACCTCACGCAGGAGACGCTGCTCAAGGTCTACCGCTCACGAGCGTCTTTGCGCGACGGCACGCGGCTGGAGGCCTGGCTCTATCGCGTGGCCCGCACGACCCTGATCGACCATTATCGCCGGCAGAAGCCGACCGAAGAACTGCCGCCGGCCCTCGCTGCAGAGAGCCGAGATGAGGTCGCGGCGATGCGGGCGGCCATGGCGGCGTCCATGCGCCGGTTTCTGGCGGAACTGCCCGAGGCTTATCGCGAGCCGGTCCGGTTGGCGGAACTGGAGGGACTTCCCCTCGCGAAGATCGCACTGCGGATGAACCTTTCGCTCACCGCGGTGAAATCGCGCGTGCGGCGCGGCCGGCTGATGTTGAAGGCAAAGCTACAGGCCTGCTGCCGGTTCGAGTTCGACCGGCTGGGCCAGGTTATCGGTTGGGAACGGCGGCAGCTGCTCTGCTGCGAGTAACGCCGCCGTCGGCGGCCTACCGGGGCTGCAGCGATTGGATGTAGAGCGCTTCGACTTTCTTGCGCGCCCACGGGGTTTTGCGCAGGAAGGTCAGGCTCGACTTCACGCTCGGGTCATGGAGGAAACAGCGGATCGGGATGCGCCGGCCCAGCTCCGACCAGCCATGAGCCTCTGCCAGCCGGGTGACGATTGTCTCCAGCGTAAGGCCGTGCAGCGGGTCCCTGGACTTGGGCGTGGTCATGGCAGGTATGAAGGCCGGTTAAAGCCCGATGGGCAATCGCGGGGTTTACCCGAGCGGGGCCGGCTTCGTAGCGCGATCGTAACAATATACCTATTGCGGAATATAGTTTCTGGACCACCTTATGTCCTGTGGAGCTGATTCGCATCTACGAATGCTTTTGCGACCGCACCCGGCTGCGCATCCTTAACCTGCTGTCGACGGGGCCGCTGTGCGTCTGCCATTTGCAGGGCGTTCTCGCGGAGCCGCAGGTGAAGATCTCGAAGCATCTGGCCTACCTGCGGACTCGCGGGCTGGTGGCGGCGCGGCGCGAGGGCAACTGGATAGTTTATCGACTACCTGCGAAAGTCTCACGGGAGCTTCGCGTCAACCTCGCCTGTCTGCAGGATTGCGCAGCCGAGGATCCGGTCTTCCGGCGGGATCAGGCGCGGCTAGCGCGGCTCGCGCCGGTCCTGCCGGAAGCGGGCGCATGCGCTTGTCCGCGCATCACCTCCAGGCGGCAATAAACCTGACTTCTCATCAAGGATTTCCCATGAGCCAACCTTCTCCCTTCAAGGTGCTGATCCTGTGCACGGGCAACTCTGCCCGCTCGGTTTTCGGCGAGTACCTCCTGCGGGCGATCGGCCGCGGACGATTCGAGACCTATAGCGCCGGCTCACATCCCACCGGCCGGGTGAATCCGCTCGCGATCCGCGTGCTGCAAGAGCGCTACCGACTCGATGCGAGCGGCGCGCGCTCGAAATCTTGGGAGGAGTTCAAGGGGGTGAAGTTCGATTTCGTGATCACCGTGTGCGATCGTGCCCGGGAGTCGTGCCCGGTCTGGCCGGGCCAGCCGGTGGTGGGACACTGGGGCTCGCCTGATCCGGCGGCGGTCGAGGGCACGGAGGAGGCGAAATACCGCGCGTTTGTCGCGGTGGCCTCGGAGATCGCGCGGCGCGTGGAATTGTTCTGTGCGTTTTCCGACGAGCAGCTGGCCGCTTTCCGGGCGGCCGACCTGACCGCGATCGCCCGGGAAGGCCGGCCGGCCGGTGGAGAGGCGGCGGCGCCATGAACCCCGAGACGCATCCACTGCTGGGCCGGCTGTCGTTTCTCGATCGCTACCTCACGCTTTGGATTTTTCTGGCGATGGCGGCGGGAGTGTTCGCGGGTCGTTACCTGCCACAGATTCCCGAGGCCCTGACCGGTTGGAGCGTGGGCACGACTTCGATCCCGATCGCGATCGGGCTCATCCTGATGATGTATCCGCCGCTCGCCAAGGTGCACTACGAGGAGCTGGGCGACGTGTTCCGGGACCGCCGCGTTCTCGGGCTTTCCCTGGTGCAGAACTGGCTCGTGGGTCCGGTCCTGATGTTTGGGCTCGCCGTGATTTTTCTGCGCGGCCACCCGGACTATTTCGCCGGCCTGGTGCTCATCGGTCTGGCGCGGTGCATCGCAATGGTGATTGTGTGGAACGATCTGGCGCAGGGCAATCGCGAGTATTGCGCGGGACTCGTGGCGTTCAACGCCCTGTTCCAGGTCTTCTGCTACGCGCCGCTGGCCTGGTTTTTCTTGAAAGTGCTGCCGCCGGCGATCGGGGTGGAATTGGGGACGCTCGATCTCTCGAGCATCACGATCGCCGCGATCGCGAAGAGCGTGTTCATTTACCTCGGCATACCATTTCTGGCCGGCGGGCTGGGCCGGCTGGCGCTGCGGCGGGGCCCGGCGGGCATTGCGTGGTACGATGGCAAATTCCTGCCGTTGATCAGTCCGCTGACCCTGACGGCGCTACTCTTCACCATCTTCGTGATGTTCAGCTTGAAGGGCGACACGGTCTTGCGCATCCCGTTGGATGTGCTCCGCATCGCCGTGCCGCTGCTCGTGTATTTCGCGGTGATGTTCGCAGTGACGTTCTGGATGGGGGTGCGTGCCGGGGCGGACTACGAGCGGACGGCGACGCTCGCATTCACGGCGTCGGGCAACAACTTCGAACTGGCAATTGCGGTGGCGGTCGGCGTGTTCGGCATCCACTCGGGCGCGGCGTTCGCGGCGGTGGTCGGGCCGCTGGTGGAGGTGCCGGCGCTGATCGGGTTGGTGACCGTGGCGCTGCGGTGGCGGAGGACGCGCTTTGGCTGAGTCGGCTGCTGACGGGACCCAGCGCCGGATTCAGTTGCCAGACGGGGCGGGGTTTGCTCTTTTGCGCGGCTCCATGAAGCTGGTCATTCCCGAAGGCGATTTCGCGGGCTACCTGTTCGATCTCGACGGCACGCTCGTCGACACCATGCCGCTGCATTTTGTGGCGTGGCGCGACGCGCTGCGGCGCTGCGGACTCGGGCGCAATCTCGACGAGGACTATTTCTACTCACTTGGCGGCGTGCCGACGCTGCTGGTGGCGCAACGCATCGGCGAGCACTACGGCGTAAAGCTAGACGCGGCGCGGGTCGAACAGGTGAAGGAGGAGATCTTTATGGCGCGGGTGTCGAAGGCGAAGCTGATCAAACCGGTGGTGGAGTTCGCCCGCAGCGTGGCGCCGACGCATCCGATGGCGGTGGTGACCGGGGGCATGCCCGAAGTGGCGCAGCACACGCTCAAAGTCACGGGCCTGGCGGCGCTCTTTCCCATCGTGGTGACACCGGCCGACGTGCCCGCGGGCCGCGGGAAGCCGGCGCCGGACATGTTTCTCCTCGCGGCCCGCCGCATGGGCGTGGCCCCGGCGCATTGCCTGGTGTTCGAGGATGCCGAGCCCGGCATCGTCGGCGCCCGCGCTGCGGGCATGCAGGTCGTGCAGGTGCCAAGCCGCGCTCTCAGCCAGTCTCCGGCGCCATAGGCCGCCAACGCGTTTTCAACCCCGCGGCGCCGCGGCGCGGCGCAACCGGTCGTTAATCGCGAGGCCCGCTCCATTCGCCGGTACCAATTCCGCGTGGAGGCGGCGCCACCCGCCATGATCGAGCCGGCGCAACAGGGCAAACAGCTGCCGCCCCGCCTCGCGGAGGTCGCCCCTGGCGCTAAGCCAGAAGATGTTTTTGCGCCCGTCCGCCCACGCCGGCTTGCGGAAGCAGATCCAGGCTTCGTCCGAGTGGGCCCGTTCGACCATGGCGGCCGTGATGCGCGGCTTCGTGACTAGGGGCTGCCGCGGGCTGTAGTGGCGGTGTAGGAGACCGGGGGCGAGCGCGGGCAGGCGAGCGGTCCGGCGGCGGGTCGCGGTGCGCACCGCCACCCCGAGCACCCGGCGAAGTTGCGCCGCCGTGATCACGCCTGGCCGCAACAGCACCGGCCGGCGGGGATCGCGGATATCGACGATCGTGGATTCGAGTCCATGGCGGCACGGACCACCGTCGAGAATATGGGCGATGGATCGTCCCAGGCCAGCCTGCACGTGCTCGGCAGTGGTCGGGCTCAGGTAACCGAACGGATTGGCGCTCGGCGCGGCGAGGGGCAGGTTGCAAAGCCGCAGCAGCCGCCGCAGCAGCGGATGGGCCGGCATGCGCACCGCCACGCTCGGCAGTCCGGCGGTCACGACATCGGGAACGGCGGAGATGCGCGCCAGCACGAGCGTCAGCGGACCCGGCCAGAAGGCGCGGGCGAGTTTCGCCACGGCATCATTCGGCGCGGCAATGCGCGCCAGCATGCGCAGGTCGGCGACGTGAACGATCAACGGGTCATTCGCCGGACGGCGCTTCGCACGGAAAATCTGCCGGCAAGCCTTCGCATCAAGCGCATTCGCGGCGAGACCGTAGACGGTTTCCGTCGGCACCGCCACCAGCCCGCCGCGGCGGAGCACCTGCGCGAGCCGGCGGAGATTTTGCGGAGTGCCGTGATAAATTTGGGCAGGCATGGACGGGCAGCGGCGACAGGAACGAAGTCAGGAAACGGCACTCCCCCGCACGGGGCGACAAAAAAGCCGGAGCGCGTGCTCCGGCCGGGTCATGGTCTGGGATCATTCAGCGCTTCACTTGTGCAGCAGCATGTGCCGGGAGCGCTTGAGGGTCTTGGTGACGGCGCGCTGGTATTTCGAGGTGAGCCCGGTGTATTTCCGCGGCAGAATCTTACCGGTATCGGTGACACAGCGGTTGAAATAGTGCGGACTGGTGAAGGGGACTTCGGCCGGGGTCAGGGTCTGCGGCTTGGTTTCGGTGGTGCTCATGCGGAGGAAAAGTGAGGAACGGTCGAGGCTGCGGTGCCAACAGGGGTTGTCAACCCGCTTTTTCCCCGTGCGACCGCGGAGCCGGAGGCCGGGCACCACGGGCGGCTCAAGCTCCCCATCTTGCTCTGCCCGAACGCCCGGCCGGCGGGGCGCCAGCCTCATCGGCCCCAAGCGTCAGGTCGGCGAACCAGCCTTGGTCCCGGCAATGAACTGCTGGGCTTTTCCGATCATTTCTCTGAGCGCTTCGTTGGTGATCGGCTTCTGCAGGCAGCCGATCACTTTGGGATGGTCCTTGTAGCGCTCAGGATCGAAACAGCCCGACATGATGATGAACTGGGCGCGGCACTTTGACCAGGTGGCATAGGTTGCCATGATCTCATGCCCGCCGAGCCGGGGCATATTCAGATCGAGCATGACAAGATCAATTCCGTTGTTGTTCTCATCCAGCAAGGCGACGGCATGAAGGGCGTCAGACACGGCCATGATATCGTGCCCCATCCCATGCAAGTGCTCGTAAAGAAGAGCCCGATAATCGCGGTCATCTTCGACAATGAGAATCTTCATGGAAGGATCTGCAGGAGGCGGAGACTCGTGTCTTCTTGCCCTTCGTCTCGCCGAACTAGGTGGGCGTTCATGCTCGTGCTCGCTGCGATTTGTCGCAATGAATTAACCTGTTAGCAGGTTGTGAAAAACACGAAACGGATTCCACCCCGGCCAGGCCGCGACTGGAGCGGGATCCGGGTGTCGCCAGAGGCCGTTGCGACCGGCCGGTTGTCCTTGGGATGCAACGGCGAGAGATCGGCAGCGGGATTTCTTTTCCCCGCGAGTTGGTCACGTTCCGCAGGCGAGCAGCGTTGCGGCGGGAGGGCGGTGACGGTCTGGGCGTGCGCACGAATGAGAATGGCATTGCCTCGGCCACCACAGAGGTGGTTGTTTGCCGTCGTTTCCCGTCAAAACTCAATTCCTAGGTCCCCGTAGCTCAACAGGATAGAGCAGCGGTTTCTATCCCCTGTGTTTGTGGATGTCTTAGATGTTTATCATCAACAATAGGATATTTGGTGGACATCGGGAAACGTGGGTGACAGGTAGAACTTTTGGTAGAACTTTTTTGGGTTCTTCTTGTCCGAGTTTTTTGCGTCATGCCCTGCCTCTGCCGAAAGCCCAGATCGCCATATTGGATGGCCAAATTCCGCGACTCTACGGGCCGCGTTGTGATGCGTTCAACGAAGCAGACCGTGCACCGCGACGCACTGAAAGTTGCGCTGACCTGGGAGGACTCCGCAACGAAGGCCCGAGCCGGTGAGCTGACCCAGGCAGCGAGCGTGAAGGTGCTCCGGGAGTTGATGGAGCAGACGACCGGCGAAACCCTGAAGACGCCGTGTGTTTGGGAAACGCTCGACGGTTACCTGGACGCCTGCAAGGCGACCGGTGGGGCAGCGAGCACGCAGGCCCGGTATCGGCCCATCTTCACCAGATTCCTCGCACATATCGGCGAGGTGAGGGCACGCGCGTCCATTGCGTCGGTCACCGTGTCCGAGATTGAAGGCTGGCGGAACGCCGAGCTTGCAGCGGGTGTGTCGGGCAAGTCCGCGAATCTCGGGTTGGGCGTATTGCGCGCCGCTTTCAATGCCGCGAAACGGCGGGGGGAAATCCTACACAACCCTTGTGATGCGGTCGCCAACGTTGCTGAGAGATCGGACGAGCGGGAGCCGTTCACCGAGGCCGATATTGCTGCGCTTCTCCGCACGGCGAAAGGGACCGACTGGCAAGGCGCGGTGGTAGTAGCGGTTTGGACGGGATTGCGGCTGATCGACGTCGCCGGCCTGACCTGGAAACAGGTCGATATGGCGGCGGGCACGCTGACCGTTACTCCTGAGAAGACCGACAAGCCGCTGCTCCTGCCGATGGCCGGTGAGCTCCGCGAGTTTCTGGCATCCCTGCCCGCCGGCGTCGGCAAGGCTCCGTTATTCCCGACGCTGCACGGTCGCATCACGGGCCGGAACGGCGGGCTCTCCAATGAATTTGGCCGCCTGATGCAGCGCGCCGAGGTATCGGTACCGGTGGGCCGGGAGAAAAGGGGCCGTGGAAGGCAAGTGCGCACGAAGAGCTTTCACAGCCTGCGGCACACGTTCGTTTCACGGCTCGCGAATGCAGACGTGCCGGCCGACGTCCGGAAGACGCTCGCCGGGCATGACTCCGACGAGGCCCATGCGCGCTATACGCACTTGGCGTTCACAAAGCAGACGGAGGCTCTTGCCAAACTGTCGGCGATTGGCGGCTGGCGATAGCGGCCATTGGTCGCGGGTTCGATCCCGTCCATCCCGCCAATTTTATAACCCATTTTTCTTAAATGAAAAGCGGGTTTTCTGTTACAATAAGACGCTTTAGTGGCAGCGATTCAATCACCTCCGAGGTCCGCTCCGGGTTTCCGTTCCGTGCCTTCCGATTGGATGATTTCTACCTTGTTCTGTCCATCGAGGACATAGCGCATGAGCAACGTGACCTTTTGGAACTCGACGCGGTAGCGATAGCTGCGCCGGCTGTCCTCATTCTTGTGATCGACAAGGACCATCGAGACGAAGTCGCCGTACCTTTTTAAGTCGTCTTGTATTTCCTTCTGTGCGGAAGAAAGCCCCTTCCAAAACTCAGCGGTGTAATCGTCGGGCCGCATGGTGCCACGCATCGCATCGTCAAAGGTGGAGCGGAGGTGCTTCGTAATATCGGGCTCTTGGTCGAGAATCGGTGGGAACTCATCCAAGAACAACCGTTTCATATTGATGAGCAGCGGCAGGGGGGCCTGGGCAAGCTGCTGGCGGAATTGGGCCATGTCATAATAATGTCCTCCCCTTTCAAGTTCGGCAGCCAGATTAAATCTTACTTCGTCCTCCCGCTCTGAAAACTGGAACAGGAGAATATCGCCGGACTTCAGGTCGAACACGTTGGAGTATTTGGTGGCGTATTGCCCCTTCTGCACACACGCACGCAAGATCGTGGCACCGTTGGCCATGGTGGGTTCGGAAGACTTCGCCAGCATCAGGTCGAGCGTGCGGCGTCCATAACCGAAACCCCGGCTTCGGTTTGATTGGTCAAACTGCAACTTCCCGTCTTCGGCCCCGATAATCACGGATGCTCCCGTCCTGTCGGCCACCAGAATTTTGGCATGGCAAAAATCCGGCTCTGGATGCTTTCGAAAAAAGGCGATGGCATCTCCGACAGTGGCGCAGGATTCGAGCAAGCGTTCGGTCGGATTTCCCCGAACGCACTGCACACTGGGACCTGGTTTCCAATTCTCGTTGAAGCCTCCCACCCAGTCGCAGGCGAGGCCTTCCGTGTTCAGGCCGCCTCGGGCCCAACCATCAACATAGCCGACGTACGCACAGCCATAATACCCGTTGCTGGCAGGAACGAACCAAATCCGCGTCTTCGGGTTCGACCAATCCTCGTTATTGCAGAACAGCGCCCGGTCGGTATCGGTAAGCACGAAAATGGTGCAGGCGTGAACCGGCGCGGAAATAATGGAGAGAATTCCCAAGACATGAGCCAATCCCTTCAAAGGAGTTCTCGCCAGGAAAGCGATATGAATTCTCATAGTTGCGATTCGTCGGTGGCCGAACGTTTCATACATGAGGCGTGCGCGGCGTTGGCGCGAGCCGTGCGCCAGCACGGATCGTGACAGCGGTGCGCATTGCCTCTGGGCGCTTGTGTGTGCCCGACATGAAAGTGACCTACGAGGTGAAAGTCCTCGATGCAAGAATCCAAAATTAAAGCATTAGACGAAAGCAACCGCGCGGCCGCGAGGCCGGGTGGGAAAGAAGCTGGAGTCAAAACGGCGAGCCCACGGACAGAAA
>Ga0182019_10000100_pt1 | contig 41471 bp, 31 predicted proteins | sample 812E2MmetaG_FD_120483 | JGI IMG/M metagenome (GOLD analysis project Ga0182019, IMG submission 120483) | Permafrost microbial communities from Stordalen Mire, Sweden - 812E2M metaG | ecosystem: Environmental > Terrestrial > Soil > Wetlands > Permafrost | place: Sweden: Stordalen | collected...
GCCGAACTCGGGGAACGGCGCGGAGACGGCGAGGCGGATGGCGGTCTGGCTCTCCCAACCGCATAAGTGCGCTGTGGCGAAGACGAGTGGATACGGCGCACCCGCTTCCGTTGAACTCAGCGCCTCCCGATACGCGGCCAGTCCGGCCTCCAGCCCAGCCGAGGCACGCAGCATGCCGCGCAAACGGCGTTCAGAAATGAACGGCATGGCCAGGGAGAACAGCCCAGTCTCGACCAACCGCCGGCAGCTTTCGCGCCCGATCGCGCGGTGCCAGGCGGCGGGCTTGTCCTCGAAGGCGTGCTGGAGGTTCGACAGCACGAGCTCCCGGCGGCGCCGGGAACCGAAGAAGACCAGATCACCCAAGCCCGCCGCCAAGCAGCGCAGCAACGGCTCCGGCAGGTGGGCGACGATCCAGGCCAGGGTATTAAGGATCAATTCAAGCACCGGAGGAGGGCGTCACAGGCGGCGGCGGGGGGTTCATGCAGAAAATGCTGATAAACATTTGCCTTCGCGGCGAAACCCCATGAAACGTATGCGTCGCGCGGTTAAAAGCCTTTTCGGCGCCCATGACCAATCTTCTGATCATCAAACCCTCGTCGCTTGGCGACATCGTGCACGGCCTGCAGGTGGCGGCCTCACTCAAGGCCCAGCGCCCCGAGCTCCGCATCTCCTGGATTGTGCGCGATATCTTCGAGCCGCTGGTGCGCATCTGCGAGGTGGTGGACCGGGTGTACGTTTTCCACCGGAGTGAAGGCGTGCGCGGGTTCCTCAAGCTCATGCGCGAAGTGCGGCAGACGCGGTTTGATTACGTGTTCGACATGCAGGGTTTGCTGCGCACCGGATTGATGACGTGGCAGTCGCGGGCCGCAAGAAAAGTGGGGCGCAGCGACGCCCGGGAAGGCGCCACCTTCTTCTACCAGCAGAAGGTCCCGCTGCCGCCTGACGGAGCGCAGAGCCATGCCCTCGATATCCTGCTGCGGTTCTGTCCGGTGCTGGAAGCGAAGCCTGAGCTGCGCGGGGAGTTGCGGTTTCGGGAGGCCGCCGACCTGAACCTGGGCTTCATTGAAGGCCGGCGCGGACAGAAGCCCATCCTGATTTTTCCCGACAGCCGCCGGGCCGAGAAGCGCTGGAACGGGTTTCGACAGCTGACCGACCTGCTGCTCCGGGACGGCTCCGGCCGCAAGATCATCTGGGCGGGCAATAATCTCGTATCTTACCGGGATAACGCCCCGGAGGGACAATTTCTGAACCTCACCGGCAACACCAGTCTCGTGTCGCTGGCTGCGCTCATCCGGCGCGCCGAGTGGGTCATCTGCAACGATAGCGGTCCCCTGCATCTGGCGGCGGCCAGCGGAGTAAAGACGCTCGGGGTGTTCGGGCCGACCGATCCGAGGCGGTATGGACCTTATCCACTCAGCAGCCCCTCCAATCACGTCGTACAAGCGCCGGTGGGCGACCTGCGCTTGCTCACCGCCAAGGACGTGTATGCGCGGTTCGCGCGTCTTGACGCGATCAGCCATGGCCAAAGCCCGCCAGGGTCCGCCTCGCCTTGGCCCCGGCGCATGGCACCGTGACCCGGCGCACGAGGCGGCTGGTGGGTAATTCCCGATGCAGCACCTGAGCCGCGGGCCCGCGGCACCCGCCCCGCCGCCGCCCGTGCCCCTCTCACCAACCTCGAACTGCACCGACCAATGAGACTGGGCGTCAGAGCGCACGATTTTGGCAAACTGCCGGTGGATGAACTGGCCGGGAGGATTGCGGCGAAGGGGTTTTGCTGCGTGCAACTCGCCCCGCCGAAGGCGATCGCCGGATTCGATACGGACGCCGGCCGGCTCAGTCCGGGTTTCGCCTGCCACGTCAAGGAGGCACTGCAACGCCAGGGCCTCGAGATTGCCGTGCTGGGCTGCTATATCAACCTGGCTGACCCGGACGCGGAAGCGCGGAAATGTCAGCTGATGCGTTTCAAGGAGTACCTCCGGTACGCCCGGGATTTCGGCTGCAGCATCGTGGGCACCGAAACAGGGTCGCTCAACGCGGACTATTCGTTCCACCCTGGAAATCGGGGCGAGGCGGCGTTTCAAACCGTGCTGGCCAGCGTGCGCGAGCTGGTGGAGGAGGCCAGGCGTTGCGGAGTCTTGGTTGGGATCGAAGGCGTGGAGCGATACGTGATCTCCGATCCCCCGCGCATCAGGCGGCTGCTCGACGACGTCGGCTCCACCGATCTCCAGATCATCTTTGACCCGGTGAACCTGCTTTCAGCTGAGAACTACCTGCGTCAAGATGCGATTGTCCGGGAATCATTCGAGCTGTTCGGCGACCGGATCGCCATCGTGCATGCCAAGGATTTTGTCGTGGAATCCGGAGCCATCAAGTCCGTGCCATCCGGCCGAGGCCTGCTCAACCACGGCCTGTTGATGGACCTCATCCGGACGCGAAAACCGTTCATCAACGTCATCATGGAGGACACAAATCCCGCGACCGCAGAGGAAGGAGTCCGGTTTCTAAAAGGGTTTTTCCCGCCCGAGGCCGGCGCCGGCGAGGCTGGCTCCAGCTCCCGGCACTGAATCCGCGCAAGGGCCTTCCCCGGGCGGCAGGGGCGCCCGCACAGAATTTCCCGCCCGCGGCGGCGCGTTGTCATCGCGACCGTGTGGCGACGGTCGACTCTGCGAGATGTTTGCCCAGCTTCAGGACTTCCACGCCAGCCAGCAGGACGATTCCGATGCCGTGGGTATCATTGAGGTTCCAGAGCAACTCCTTCTTGTAATATTCGGGGGTGAAAGAGAATTCGGAGCCCCGGCACACGCCATGGACATTTCCGTCCTTGTCGATCGAGATCCGGTTGAGCCCCTCCCAGCCCTTGAAGACCGCCCGGATATAGGCGGCGGGGGCTTCCAGCCAGCCATATTGAATGCCGCGGGCGAACGCGTAGATGAACATCGAGGTACAGGATGACTCGGGGTAGGAGTCCGTGGCATTCAGCACCTGGTGCCACATGCCCGCCTCGTCCTGGAGGGCAAGGTAGCCTTCGCATAATTCCCGGAACATCGTCAGCAGGGCCGGCCGCAGCTCATGCTTTTCCGGCAGCACGGCGAGAAGTTCGGACAGGGAAAAGACCGCCCAGCCATTGCCGCGTCCCCAGGGCACACCGGTGGCCATCTGGCGCTTGAAGTCATAAACATGGGACATGACTTTCAGTCCGGGGATAAACAGATGCTTCTTGAAGCCGATGAACTGCCGGGCGGCGTCATCGACATATTTGTTGTCGCCCGTCAGCTGGTAATACCGGCAGAGAAAGGGCACGCTCATGTACAGATCGTCCACCCACATGGTATCCTCATGGAAAATATGCATGAGGTTCTTGCGGAAGAACGTCCCATCCGGCTGCCGGATCTGCTTGTTGGTGATGTAGTCGGCGACGAAGTCGGCGATCTCTTTGAAGCCCCGGACTTCGAAATGCTGCGCCACTTCCAGCAGGACCGAGCCGAAGGAGCCACAATCGTCCAGGCTGTCGATGCTGGAGAGTAAGTGATGCACGGCCGTGGCGCCGCCGTATTGTTTCTTGTCCCAAAGGGCGTAATGAAACGTGTCGCAGCAGTACTGGATGTGGTCGACGATGTACTGCTGAATCTCCGTCGAACCAATCGCTTTGGCGCTATGCAACAGGCCGTAAAGCGTCACTCCGAGCGGATAGTTCCAGCGACCGAAGAGGGGATTCTCATTGTACGGCCTGACCCAGGTGTCCGGCAAGTCGACACGCCAATAAGTGTCGCCCAGCAGGCAAGGAGTCACTTTGTGGAGATCCTTCAGGCTCGCCAGCTCCAGCTTGTCGGATGAGGCGAAGGGGCCGAGGTAGATCCACGGCTCGGAGGTTCCCACGATGCTGCATGGGCTGGTGAACGGCAGGAGGTCGCTTCCGTTCTTGATCGTGAAATCGAATCCCCATGGGGAGCCTTTGCAGCCGGACCTCACCATCACATCCTGCTGGCCGAACGGAACCTTGACGGTTGTCGCCAGCCTTCCCGACGCGGCGGAACGGTAGACCTCCCGGCCGGCAATATGGATGGCGATCGGACCGTTGTGATGGCCGGTCAGCGTATACCGGCCGTTGCCGGGCTGCAGGAAGAACGCTTTGGCCCAGCCAATGGCGACGGTGTTGGGAGCCAGACCGAAGATGCGCTCCAACTGCCCCATCTTCAGGCGGGCCTTGTCCCAAGTCAATTCCGGGAACCATTTGATCCCGGTGTCCTTCTCGCTCAGGCCGGCCCCCGGCAGCGTGGCCAGCTCTGCCGACATCGGCTCGGTGAAAATCCAGCCTTCCTGGCCGTCCCGCTCGGGCGTCGGCATGAGGAAATAGTACGGCAGCTTCCCCAGCCAGGTGCCAAACTTCCCACCGAAGCCGGCCGGCGTCTTCTTGAAGCGAATGACAAAATGATTCCACCCGGCTTTTAGCGCGATGATAACCGAATGCCGGTCGTTGCGGTCGCGTTCGTGGAAGATGTTCGACTTGAAAATGACCTGGCCGTTGCAGTCGATGACGATGGGTCCGTAACAGGACACATCGAACTTAAGCTCGGTTTCGCAGTTGCCCCAGTATTTGGCCCACGCATAGACAAATTGCTCGGCCTCCGCCCCGGGGAAGAACCGGTTGAAATCCACCTCGTAGCGATAATCCCGGCCGCGAAGAATCCCCCGCTTGCTGTAGGCCCGGTAGGTTGGAGGATTGGAAGGATTGACGCCCACATAACGCCGGCTGACCCCTTCAAGGGTTTTCTCCACCTGCATTCCAACCCGCTCGAACATGCAGTTATGATCTTCAAAAAAGAAGCCCATGAATGTAGAAATGATTCTCGATTGATTAAATGCTCAGGAGATGAACGCCCGGCCTGGCAGGGGCGGTTTCAAAAAGCCAGGAGGGGCAACGCTGGCATTGCAGGAAAATGGGGTAAGATCTGGTGGCTACTGAAGTAGCTTCTGCGGTCCCAAGTTCTGACTCAACATGAGGGGCGTCTGACTGTAAGATGTCGTCGGTTTTTCTGAAAAATTAGTGGTTTTGTCATGTCCGAGATGCGCTGGTGATGGTGAGCGCCGGCACCCCGCCCGGCAGGGACTGATAATCTCCTCGGAGTTACGATTATTTGAACTTATGGTCCGCCAGGTTCGACGTATTCGAATGTGGACGCGCCTGTTTTGACGTGGAAAACAGCCTGATGAACGAGGGAATGGAACAATTGGAGCAACTCTACCGCGAAACGGGGCCAGCCCTGCTGGCCTTTTTCCGGCACCAACCGGCGCTGGCTGGAGCCGCCGAAGATCTGCTCCAGGATACGTTTGTTCGCGCCCTCCAGCACCGCGAACGGCTTGACGGGGCAGTGTCGCGCCGCGCTTACCTGTTTGGGATCGCGCGTCATGTCGGTCTCGATGCGCTTCGGAGGCGGAAGCCGCTCGACGAACTGGTCGAACCACCCGCGGCGCCAGCGACCCGCGAAGACGCCCGCCTTGAGTCGATGCGCGCCGCGATCACGGAGCTCCCGGGGCCGCAGCGCGAGACTTTGATGCTCAAACTCCAGCACGAGCTCTCCTATGAGGAGATCGCCGAGGTGCTCGCCATTCCCGTTGGCACCGTTCGATCCCGCCTGCACCACGCCGTGCTCCAACTGCGCCAAATCATGACCGGTTCAAATCACGATGAAAACTGAAACCTTGGAAATGCTCCTGCTCGACCAGGCGATGGGGGAACTCCGGCCCGAAGTGGCGGAATTGCTCGAGGCACACTTGACGCGCACTCCGAAAGCCGCGCGGCAGGCGGCCGGACTGGCGGCGACCATCCAGCTTGCGCGGCAGGCGACCGCCCTGACTCCCGAGGCGCCCCGCCGACCTCTGGCGGTGGCGCGCCTGCGGAAGGTCCAGACGGCGATGCGTTGGCGAACAGCCGCCTGGGAGCTGACCAGAATGGCTGCATGCGCGGTGCTCGGATTGATTCTCGGCTGGCAAGGGCACATCAACCGGGGCCGACCGGTCGCCGCAATGGCGCGGCCGGGGGGGAATCCGGATCTCCCGGCCATGGTTGCCGAAGGCGAGCAGGTGCCGGAAAGCCGGACGGACTTCTGGTCCCTGGCCAATCTGGGGGAGGCCCAGCGGGAGCGGCAGTCAGGGTCGAGCCGACCGGGCAGCCGCTACCGGTTGCATTGGGATTCACCGGTGAAGATGCCGCAAGTGGAGGAGAATCTATGACAACTGTTAGCGCCGAGAAATCCTGGCGGGCGCGGGCCGCCAGGCCCGCACTGCTGCTGGTCCTGCTGTTGGCCGGATGCCTGGAAAAACACGTCGTGTGGTCGCCGGACGGCAGCCGCGCGGCCGTGATCGCAAGGGACGGCCTCTATCTTTGCGACACCGACGGGAAACTGACACCGCTCCTGTTGCCCGGCGTCTATCAGGCGGCCTGGCTTGGGGACTCCCAGCGGTTGGTGGTCGCCCGAAAGCGGAAAGCCGACAGCTGGACACCCATTGCTGCGGCGCTCGGCTCCGAGCGTGCCGCGGCGGTTGTCGCGCGGGCGGAGGCATTGTGGAAGAAACTGGAAGCCGGCGGTGCCTGGGGGGTCCTGACGAAGGGCGACGGCGAGAAAAAAGAACCGGTCATCTTGAAGGTGTTTCTCCGCGAACGCTACGGGGAGGCCTTGCGCGCCAAAATGGGCGCGGGGGATTGGGATGAACTCAAATCCAAGCAGGTCGAAATCAATGAACTGGTGGTGGCGCGACTCGAGGATGGGAAGATCCAGCCCGGCACGTTGCTCCACGAGGGTTTGGATGAGATCAGGGATATCCGCGTCGGTCGGGGCGATCGGTTTGTCGCGGTGACGACGAACCAGGCTCCCGATAATGACAAGGAGAGCCGCCTGCTGCTTGTCCGGATTGACGTCACCGGGGCCACTGCGGCCGCCGAACACACGGCTGCCTATCCCGACTGGACGGCGGACGGGCGCTCGCTGGTCTATGTTCAGGCCTCGGGTGAACGAACCGGGAACGACGACCTCCGGCTGGCGACGCTGATTCAACGCGAGGTATTGAATGCAGACGGTCAGATCAAGATCGCCGAAAAAGCGGAGGATCTGGCCGGGTTGTATTTTCAGGACCAGACTCGTGTGCGCTGTCTTCGCGACGGGCGGATTCTGTTCAACGCCGCTGAATTCAATCTGCCGGTGTCCGTCAAGGACTTCGGCGGGGATCGGGAGAAGCTGTTTGTGCTCGATCTGGCGCGCCAGGCGACTTTGGTGCGGATGATTCCCCGCAGCGAGGCGGAGAAGATGCCCAAGAATCTGACATTCTTCGAGGTCGGTCCTGACGAGAAGCAAGTACTGGTGGGCGGATTCGACGGCGAGGTCAGCGTCCTCACGCTTGCGAGCGGCGACGTCGACGAGGTGCAGCAGGCCGGAGAGTACAGCCTGATGGGCGCGCCGGTCTGGCGGAACGCCGAGGAGATCACGTATGCCCGGCGCAACCCCGCCGTGGAGGGAAAGAATCCATCGCGCAAAGGGGAGATCGTCCTGCGCAAGGTTGTCCTGCAAAAAGGCGACCGCGAGAAGGTGCTGAGTCAAGATTGGTCCAAGGAAATGCTGGAAAGCGTTTATGGTAGTTCGGAAAACCACCCGCAAGGTCCCTGACCTTTGCCGCGGGTGGCAGTAATCGAGGCGTGGTCAATCGACCCGACCCAAAGCGGGGCCGCCGCAACTTCGCGCTTTATTCCTCCGGTCGCGACGCCACACTGACACGCTTATGCTGGATCCAAAACTCCTTCGCGACTCCCCTGAGGTGGTTCGTGCGGCAGTGGCCAAGAAGCACCTCGACGTGGATGTGGACGCCGTGCTGGCGATGGATGTTGAGTGGCGCGCGCAATTGGGCGAAGTCGAAGCCCTCCGGTCCCGGCAAAAGGCGGCCAACGCCGAGATGGCGGCCCTCAAGAAGGGATCGCCGGAGTTCATCGCCAAAGTGCAGGAGATGAAAGCGGTTTCGTCCGAGCTCAAGGGCAGGGATGGGACGCTGAAGCAAGTGGAGGAGAAGTGGCGCGCGGCCATGCTCCTGTTGCCCAACATTCCACACGCCAGCGTGCCGGAGGGACTCACGCCGGAGCAGAATGTAGTGCACGCCACCCATGGAGATCCGGCCGGGGCCTCGCCGCACGCCCGTCCGCACTGGGAGATTCCCGGTTTCGACCGGCTCGTCGATTTTGCGCGCGGCACCAAGGTGACCGGGGCGGGCTTCCCCTTTTACATCGGCGACGGTGCCCGACTCGTGCGCGCGCTGCTGCAGTTCTTCTTGGACGAGGACGTGAAGGCCGGCTACACGGAGATCAGTCCCCCGATTCTCGTCAACGCCGCCAGCGCGACCGCCGTCGGCCAGCTCCCCGACAAGGAAGGGCAAATGTATGAGACGACGCCCGACCACCTTTATGCCGTGCCGACCGCCGAGACGTCGCTCACGAACTTTTTCCGCGACGAGATTCTCGACGAGGAGGCGCTGCCGATCCACCGTTGCGCCTACACGCCGTGCTTCCGGCGCGAGGCCGGCAGCTATGGTAAGGACGTTCGCGGGCTCAACCGCGTGCACCAGTTCGACAAGGTCGAGCTGCTGAAGTGGGTGCATCCGTCGACCAGCTACGATGAGCTGGAAAAGCTACGCGGGGACGCCGAGCGGCTGTTGCAGAAGCTGGAGCTGCCGTATCGGGTGCTGCTGATGTGCGGCGGAGACATGGGTTTTGCGCAGGCGAAGAAATACGACCTCGAGGTGTGGGCGGCGGGTCAGAAGCGCTGGCTCGAGGTTTCGAGCTGCAGCAACTTCGAGGCCTTCCAGGCGCGGCGGGCGCAGATTCGCTTTCGGGCGAAGACGGGCGGCCGGCCGGAGCTCGTCCACACGCTCAACGGCTCCGGTCTTCCCGTGCCGCGCGTGTTGGCGGCGCTGCTGGAAAACAACCTTCAGGCCGACGGTCGCGTGCGGATTCCGGCGGCGCTGGCGCCCTATTTTGGGAAAGAATGGCTGGAGTTTGCCTGAACAAACCCGCCGCCTGGGAGTCCGATCGGGACAAGCCCCGGGGGTGGGCGGGGGCGTGGGCCGGCCGGAGAGTGACCATCACCAATGAGGACATCGCCTTGGGAGAAGAAAGCGGCGCGCTTCGCCGAGCTGGTGCCAAAATCCTGGTTCCATCCCGCGGTCAAGGCATGGATTGAAGGCCGGGAGGCCGGCTCCCGCGGCACGTGGGCCGCGGCGTTTTCCGGCGGCGCGGATTCCCTGGGGCTGCTGCTCCTGCTGTGGGCGCACTGGCCCGAACGACGCAGTCAGCTGGTGGCCCTGCATTTCAACCATCGTTTGCGCGGGCACGCGGCCGGCGCTGACGAGCGATTCTGCCGGAGCGTGTGCGCCGCGCTCGGTGTGCGGTTGCACGTCGGTCGCTGGAAGCGCGTCCCGCCGGACGCAAGCGAAGAAGAGGCGAGGGCGGCGCGTTTCGCGTTCTTTGCTGAGAGGATGAACCGGATCAGGGCCCGGGCGCTCTGGCTCGGGCACCACCAGAACGACATTGCCGAAACGATGCTCATGCGTCTGGCACGCGGCAGCGGGACGGGCGGGCTCGCCGCACCACGACCGGTCCAACGCGTGGGCAGCCGCGTGCATCTGCGGCCTCTGCTGGTCTTGAAGAAGGGGGCGATTGTCGCGGCAATGCGCACCGCCGGAATCGGCTGGCGCGAGGATCGGACGAATGCGGGCGGCGACCATTTTCGCAACCGCATCCGCCACCGCGTGCTGCCTGCCTGGCAGGAAGCAGCCGGCCGCGATGCGGTGGCCGGGGCGGCGCTCGCCCGGGACCTACTGGAGGAGGATGATTCCGCCTTGGAGGCCTGGCTGGACCAGTTGCGACCAGTGCGGCGTGGAGTGCTGGATCTGGCCATCCTCAAAGGCAGGCCTCGAGCGATCTTTCGCCGTGCGTTGCGCAGGTGGCTGGGGGTTCAACCTCTGGCCGGCGAATTGTCACGGCGGGGATTCGAAGACCTGCTGGCCGTTGTGCTGGCGGGCCGGCCAGACCGGCGAAGCCTTGGGCGCAAGGGATTTGCGGTGGTAAGCGGCGACAGGCTGCGGTTCGAGCGGATGATCGCCGGGAGAAGACCAGGCCGGAAGTGAGCTGGAGGCCGTTGATTGCGCGGAATTTCCGAGCGGTTCAATTGACTTCTCCCGCCGGAACCTACAGGCTGTTTTCATAGTCCATATCTCCGCATGTCTGATAACGACAACAAGACGAAACGCCGCCCACTCAAGAACCTGCCTCCCGACCGGTTCCAGCCGAAAGTATGGCTCATCTGGCTGGCCATCATCAGCATCCTGATCCTGGTGTTGAAGTTCAATCCCGGAAGGATCAGCTCGCCGGCGACATTGAGAATCCAGGAGGTCGTTGACTTCGCAGTGGCGGATGCCGCGCTGCCGCCGGAGAAGCGGATGATTACCGAGGGAAAAATCCGGCCAGACCCGTCCGGCGGCCGCGATTGGGCGGAGATCACCGGTGAAATGAGGGAGCCAATTCTTCTGAGCGACAGCGGAAAGACGAAATCCTTTCATGCGGCCGGCCGTCTGACCGATGCCTACATGGAGATGCTGCAGAAATCGAAGATCTTCACGGAGGTTTCCGCGACGAACTTCGCCACGCAGATTCTTTTCAATGTTTTGCCATTCGTTATTGTCATTGGCCTGCTCTATTTCCTGTTTGTGCGCCAATTGAAGCAGGCGGGGCGGGGCGCGCTCAGTTTCGGGAAGAGCCGGGCGAAGCTGCTGACGCGGGACCGGGACCGGATCACGTTTGCGGACGTGGCGGGCTGCGATGAGGCCAAGGAGGAAGTCTCGGAAGTCGTCGAGTTTCTCAAGGATCCCAAGCGATTCCAGAAGATTGGCGGACGCATTCCGAAGGGAGTGCTCATGGTGGGCCCGCCCGGCACGGGAAAAACCCTACTCGCCAAGGCGATCGCCGGCGAGGCCGAAGTGCCGTTCTTCTCCATTAGCGGGTCGGATTTTGTGGAGATGTTTGTCGGCGTCGGCGCGAGCCGGGTGCGCGACATGTTCGAGCAAGGGCGCAAGAACGCCCCCTGCCTGATCTTTATTGACGAGATCGATGCCGTGGGCCGGCAGCGCGGCGCCGGCCTCGGCGGCGGCAACGACGAGCGGGAGCAGACCCTCAACTCGATGCTCGCCGAGATGGACGGCTTCGACACCACGGAGGGCGTCATCATCATTGCCGCGACCAACCGCCCCGATGTGCTCGACAGCGCGCTCCTGCGGCCGGGCCGTTTCGATCGTCAGATCTTTATCGATCTGCCCGATCTGGTCGGCCGCGAGCAGATTCTGCGCGTGCATTCCCGCAAACTGGCGATCGCCGAGGACGTCGATTTGAGCGTCGTGGCCCGGGGCACGCCCGGGCTGTCGGGCGCCGAGCTGGCCAACCTGCTTAATGAATCCGCGCTTCTGGCTGCGCGCCGCAATAAGAAGCGCGTCGACATGCACGACATCGAGGATGCGCGGGAAAAGGTGCAGTTCGGCCGCGAACGCCGGCGGATCATGGACGACGAGGACAAGAAGATCGTCGCCTACCATGAGGCGGGCCACGCCCTCGTGGGTGCGGTCGTCGACGATGGCGACCTGCCGGTGCACAAGGTCACGATCATTCCGCGCGGTCGGTCGCTGGGCAGCACGATGTACATCCCGAAAAAGGACATCTACAACTATGCCAAGCGCCGCATGCTCGCGCGCCTGGCGACGCTCTATGGCGGCCGCATTTCCGAGGAAGTGGTGCTCGGCGACATCACCAGTGGCGCATCGAGCGACATCCTGCAGGCCACCAAACTGGCCCGCAGTATGGTCTGCGACTGGGGCATGAGCCCGCTCGGTCCCATTGCTTACGGAGAGAACCACGACACCGTTTTCCTGGGCCGGGAGATTGCCCGCAGCGAGAATTTCAGCGAAGAAACCGCGCGGATGATCGATATCGAGATTCACAAGCTCGTTGAGGAACAGTACAACCGGGCCAAGAGCATCATCATCGATAAACGCGCAGCACTCGACCAGATCGCCGCGGCGCTCCTTCAGTACGAGACCATCGAGGGCCGGCACGTCCTGGAGATCCTTGAATTTGGCGAGATCCGCTCGCCGGTGCTGCCCCCGATCATCACAAACAAGACGGGTGACAGCCCGGAGAAGAAGCCGGCTGAGAAGACCGCCCCCGAGGGCCTTTCGGGCGACGCGCCCGCGCCCGCGCCTTCCCCGGCCTGAGCGGCGGCCGGGATGTCGCCGGCCAGCAGACGCCACACCCGGAGGAATGACGCCGGACAGGTGTCAAAGGTCATCCGAATGCCGTCAGCCTTTGGAGGGCGGCGCGCCGTCGCTGCCTGGAGTCTTGAGTGGCCCGTGCACAACGATGTTCAACCTTGAACATCGTTGTGCACGGACTTCCGCGAACGAGCGGCGCTGACGGCGCAGCGCCCTCCAGGTGCCGGCAATGCGGGAGGACTGGTGACGCGCTGTCCAGGAAGGCCCTCGCGCGGCAACTTTTGATTGGGGAAAATCTGCCTTGGATTGTGGCGGAATAACCGCCAGCTTGGTCACGAGACTCGCCTTATGAACATCTGCTGCATTGGAGCCGGTTACGTGGGCGGGACAACCATGGCGATCATCGCCCAGCGTTGCCCCGGTGCGATTGCCACGATCGTCGACATGAACGCGGCCCGAATCGCCGCCTGGAATTCCAACAAGCTGCCAGTCTACGAACCGGGGCTCGATGAGATCATCCGCGAGGTGCGGGGGCGCAACCTGACATTTTCAACGGACATCGCCGGCGCGATCAAGCGTGCCGAGATGATCTTTGTGTGCGTGAACACGCCGACCAAGGATTACGGGCTGGGCGCAGGACGGGCGGCCGATCTCCGCTACATCGAATCCGTGGCGCGAACGATCGCCGAGCACGCCAACGGGCCGAAGATCATTGTGGAGAAGTCGACCATCCCGGTGAAGACCGCGGAATCGATCCTGGCCATCCTCGCCGCCAATGCGCGGGGATTCCGTTTCCAGGTCCTGTCGAATCCGGAGTTCCTGGCCGAGGGCACCGCGATGAGCGACCTGCAGAACCCGGACCGCGTGCTGATCGGTGGCGAGCGCACGCCCGAGGGCGATGCGGCCGTGAAGACGCTGGCCGACATCTACGCCAGCTGGGTGCCTCGTGAGCGGATCATCCAGACCAGCCTCTGGTCGTCCGAGTTGTCGAAGCTGGTGGCCAATGCCTTCCTCGCCCAGCGGATCTCGTCGATCAATTCGATCTCGGCGGTGTGCGAGGCGACGGGCGCGGACATCGACGAAGTGGCCCACGTGATCGGTCGCGACAGCCGCATCGGGCCGAAATTCCTGAAGGCCTCGATCGGCTTTGGCGGGTCGTGCTTCCAGAAGGACATCTTGAATCTCGTCTACCTTTGCGGGCACTTCGGGCTGGCCGAGGTGGCCGCCTACTGGGAGTCCGTCGTGCACATGAACGACTACCAGAAAGAGCGCTTCACGGCGCGGATTGTGAAGGCCTTGTTCAACACAGTGGCGGAAAAGAAAATCGCCGTGCTGGGTTTTGCCTTCAAGAAGAACACCAATGACGTCCGGGAGTCGCCGGCGATCGCCGTGTGCCGCGCCCTGCTGGGCGAACTTGCCCGCGTGTCGATCTATGATCCCAAGGTCGACCCGGTGGACATTGAGCGGGAGCTGCCCGGCCCGGACGGGGCGGTGGATGCCAGGCTGACGATTGCCAAGAGCGCCTACGAGGCTTGCGCGGGGGCGCACGCGGCGGCCGTCTTGACCGAGTGGGATGAGTTCACGACCCTGGATTTTGCCCGGATCTTCGCCTCAATGCCAAAACCGGCGTTCATCTTCGACGGACGCAATATCCTCGACCTGCCGAAACTGCGGGCGCTGGGGTTCCAGGCGATGGGAATCGGGAAATAGTAGGACCCCCGACGATTGCCTGGCGACGCGCACCGCGCGAGGGGGGCCGAGCGAATGGGGGCAGGCCGGAACGTCAGGAAGTCCGGCGGCGGTTGAGGCGCCAGGTGGCGAACAATGCGCTCAGTCCAAGGAGCACCGCGCCGTAAACTGAGCTTTCCGGCACCGGTGTGATCTGATGGTCGTACGGCTGCCACTTGGTGCTGGCGGCCGCAAAACCGCTGAAGACGATCCGCCCGAGATTGGCGGCACCTGGGTTCACCAGCGAATAGAAGTAATCGACCGCATCGGTCCAGTTTTGGATGGTGAGGGTGACACCCGCCGCAATGGCCACCGAGTTCAATCCCAGGATGTTCAAAATCGAGTTGCCGGCTCCAAAATCGATGATTGAGTTCGCCGTGACCGACAGGGCTCCAAAGGTACTCGTGCCGGGGCCGAGAATGAGCGTGCCGCCATTGAGCACCATGGTGCCGGAGGAAAGGTTCAGGGCTGAGCCGAGCGTGAGCGTGCCGGTGCCGGTCTTGGCGAATGTGCCGGTATCGCCGCTGGCAAAGGAACCTGAGAATGTCGAGGAGACATCTCCTGACCCGACCGTGAGCGTCCCGCTGCCGAGCTGAACGGTCCCAGCTCCGGAGAGTCCGCCGATCGTCTCGCTGTAACTATTGAGATTGAGGGTGGCCCCGCTTTGTATGGTCACAGCGGAGGCATCGGGAATGACGTTGCTCGCGCCCAGCCTGAGTGTCCCCGCGTTGATATTGGTGGCTCCGGTGTAATTGTTGGCGCCCGAAAGGGTCAGGATGCCGTTGCCGGTCTTCGCAAGGTTGGTGCCGCCAATCGCACTGGAGATCGTCAGGTCACTGGCGAGGGTTGAATCCCGGGCCACGTTGATGTTGCCGGTGGCAAGGTTGAGCGTGCCGCCCGAGATCAGGGAAGTCTGATGTGCGCTATTGGCGTTTGAAGTGAGGTCGCTGCTGGCGGTGACGGTCTGGCCGTTCGTAATGTTCACCTGCCCGCCGTTGAGGGTGAGGGATCCAAGGCCGGTTGACACTCCCACGTTGAGGACACCGTCTGAATTGATGGTAACCGCTGAGGTGGGGGAGATCTGATTCGCGTAGCTATTCGTCCAGATATCGACCTTCACGGTGCCAGCAAGAGCTGGATTTGACGATCCGGCGCCAATGGTCAGGGGGCCATTAATCCCATACCATCCCGGCGAAAACGGTCCGACAACGAGTTCGATGGAACCGGCATTCACGACAGTGGCGCCGGTATAATAAGTGTTGTAGCCGTAAAGAGTTAGCTGGCCGGTTCCATTCTTAATGAGTCCTCCGGTATCCCCAACTACGCCGGCATTAGCATTGAACCATGTATCGCCAGGACCGTCGACGGTGAGGGTGTGGTTTCCCAAGGCCAGGGTTTGTGCGCTGACGTAATTATCATCGATATAAAGAATGTTGCCGGCGGTTGCGGAGAAAACCGTGGCGTTGGAGGCGAGCGCAATGCTGCCGTTCCAGGTATTGTTTCCGCTGACGTTTTGTAGCGCGCCTGATCCCGTCCCGGTTCCGTTCAGGACGAGGGTGCCGCTATTGGTAGTGGTAATGCCACCCGCCAGCTGGAGCGTTGCACCGCTGGCTACGGTGGTATTTCCGGTGTTGGCTGCCGTGCCCAGCGCGCCCGCGCTTTGAACGCTGAGGATGCCGGCGTTGATATTGGTGGCGCCGGTGTAGGTGTTGGCGCCGGAAAGGGTGAGCGTGCCGGCGCCGGCCTTGGAAAAACCGACCGTGCCGGTCAGGACCGCAGAGATGGTGGCGGAAGGGGCGGCAACATTGACCGATGGTGTGCCCGTGAGCGTGAGCGTTCCCGCTCCGCCGAGCGTCACGGCGCCTTCTTCGAAAGTGATCCCAGCGACGTTGTTGACGGTTCCATTGACTGTGACAGTGAATGCCCCGGTGGCGTTGGTTCCGGCAGAAAAAACGGCGATCTTGTCTCCGGCCGTGGCACTCCACAATTGCGTCGCAGCGGTACCGTCACTGCTCAAACTCCAGAGATTATTGGTACTCTCGTCCCAAGTCCCGGCCGCCAGCGTGTTGCCACTTGATCCGGCAGTCGCACCGTTGATATCCCAGTAAAGCGTCGTCTGCGCGCGCAGTGGCGTGAGGATCAACAGGCCCACACCCGCCGCAACAAATGCCAGCGCCTTGCCGAGCAAAGCAAGTCGGCTTCCAACGTGGGCTGGCAAATGTAGGTTGATCGTCATTTCGCAATTGCGTCCGTCACGGACTAGATGATCGCAGGTTTGAATCTGCCAAGCTATTGCAAAATCAACCGGACAGGAGCTGAAAGGACACTTTCACGACCATTTTACTCCAGTTTGACCACCCCGAGAATAGGGCAATCACCCTCTGTCCCACCAGCCATGAGGAAGTGGCGCTCTGCAGGTCAGAAAAGCGTCCTACCTCAATTGCAGCTTTTGGCTAATGGGCGCTTACGTCATTTCGGCGGCGGAAGCACCGCCAGGCGCCCAACGCGAGCCCCAGCAGCATGAAGGCGGCGCCGTAGGTCGACGGTTCAGGCACCGGCGTAATCTGGTGATCAAAGGACTGCCATTTCGTGCCGGATGCGGAGTACCCTGTGAAGGCGATCTGCCCGAGGTTCGGGGCGCCGGGACTCAACAGCGAATAGAAGTAATCGATGGTGTCGGTCCAGTTCGCGATCGTCAGCGTGACTCCCGCGGTAATCGTCAGAGAATTCAGGTTTAAGATCGAGGCGCTCCCGGTGCCGAAATCGATGATTGAGTTCGCCGTGACCGACAGGGCTCCAAACGTACTGCTGAAGCCGCCGAGGTTGAGCGTGCCGCCATTGAGCACCAAGGTTCCGGAAGAGAGGTTCATCCCGGAGCCGAAGGTGAGAGTGTTGGATGTCGGGGAAGTGCCTGTTAACTCAAACGTTCCCTTGTCGCCTGCCGCGAATGAACCGGAAAACGTCGATGAGGCATTTCCTGATCCGACGACGAGCGTCCCGGTGGTCAGCTGAACCTTCCCGGCTCCGGAGAGTGCGCCGATGGTCTCAGTGTAGGTGTTGAGATTCAGCGTCGCGCCGGAAGCGATCGTCACCGCGGCGTTGTTGGCGATGCGTTCCGAACCGCCGAGCTGCAGCGTGCCGGCGTTGATGTTCGTGCCTCCGGTGTAAGTGTTGTTTCCGGACAGGGTCAGCGTGCCGGTACCGGATTTCGTGAGGGCGCCGGTGCCGGAAATGACTCCGGAAAAGGTCGTCGAGGTGTTGTTGGACCCCGCGGCAAGCGCCCCGGCGCCCAAAATGACGTTACCGGCGCCAGCGACCGAGCCGACCGTATCTGAGTTGCCGTTCAGATTGAAGTTGGCGCCCGAGGCGACGGAGACCGCGGTCGTATTCGCAAGAACGTTGCTGGCGCCGAGCGCAAGCGTGCCGGCGGTGATGTTCGTCGCGCCAGAATTGGTATTCGCGCCGGAGAAGGTGACCGTGCCGGCGCCATCCTTGGTGATGCCGCCTCCGCCAGTGCTGATCGGACCAGTGACGTTGATGGTGCCGGCTCCGCCAAGGGTCAGATTTGCATTGGTCGTGCTGGTGACATTGTTCGAGAGATTGAGGGTGCCGGCATCGGCATTGATGCGGCTGTCGGCCGCCAGGGTGACAGTACCGGATAGGGTATTATTGCCGGCCACATTGCGAATCGCACCGGCGCCGCCGACTCCCTGCCCGCCGACCGAAAGTGCATTGGTCGGGCTGATACCACCGGATAGTTCCAGCGCCGCGCCGCCGGAAATGGTAGTCGTGCCTGTCCCAAGTGCGCCGGTGTTTCCGGCCTGCACGACGCCGCTGTTGATGAAGAGGCCGCCGGAGAAGGTATTCGCGCCGTTGAGGACGAGTTTGCCGGTACCGCTGCCGTCCCGGGTTAGGCTGTAAGCGCCGGTGATGGCGGAACTGATCGTGAGGTTGCCGGCTCCAGTAATGTCAGCGACTGTGTTGTTGCCGAGTGCGAGGGTCGTGAAGCTCAGCGTCTGGTTGTTGCCGCTCTTCTGTTGGATGTAGGGGAGCGTTCCGGCTAGCGTGAGCGTGTTGGCACCGGCAATCGTGTAGCTTGGCGCGCTTGTATCGAACTTCAGGCCCGCAACAGTGTAACTATTGTTGAGGTTTACACCGGTATGGCCAGCTCCGGTGCTGTCAAAAATGGCGACCTGCGCCGCCGTCGGAATGGCGCCGCCCGTCCAGCTGTTAACGTTGCTCCAGTTGTTGTTCGAGCTTCCGTTCCAAACGATCCCGGTTTGGGCCAATTGGGTGAGCAGGTAGGCGTTGCCGTAAAGCGTGCTCGAGGTCGCCGCCGCCTCTTGGGCGATTCCGTAACCCGAGAGGTACACGGTGCTGACATTTTGGCCGGCTACCGTTGAGGCCAAGGTGTCAGTTCCTTGCTGCCAGTTATTGACAACGAGCACACCACTGGTCGGGGCGGTGTAGGAGCCGAACACAAACGTATTGCCGGCCGTCGGCGAACCGAAATCGAGGGACGCACCGCCGGCTGCCGTGAGCGTTCCGACCTTTTCGGAGAACCCATTGAGATTCAATGTTCCAGTAGCTCCGATGCTCACGGATCCCGTGTCGGCCAGAACATTGCTGGCGCCGAGCTGCAGCGTGCCGGAATTGATCGCCGTGCCTCCCGTATACGTGTTGGCCCCGGACAGGGTGACCGTGCCGCTGTCATTCTTGACCAGGCTGCCGGTCCCGGAGACGACACCCGACAGCGTCGTGTTGCCGGTGCCATCGACGGTGACGGTATTGCCGCTGAGGGCGAGGGTGCCGGTCAGATTGAGCGCGCCGGCTGAACCGTTCTTGATCTCGATGGCGTTGTCCGCGACCAGGTTTGAATTGACCGTCTGAGCGGCTGAGCCGTGGGTCTGCGACACCAGGATGCCGGAAGGCCCGAGGATGCCGTTGTTGTTGAATTCCAGCGTGCCGTTGTTGAGCGTGTAGGAGAACGGTGCGTCGATTTGGAGGGACCGAACTAGGCGGGTCTGGCCGGCCCCCCCGTCAATGGTCTGCGCGCTGCTGACGTAAGTGTTGTCCAGAAGAATATCGGCTCCGGTGACAGGCGCCACCATTCCGTTCCAGTTGGCACCGGTCGTGCCCCACGTGCTGGTGCCCGCGGCGTTCGTCCAGAGGTTGGCGGCCACGCTGGAGAGACTCACGTTCTGGATCTCGTGGATGTCGGTTGAACCGCCGGTGCTGCCGGTGAATCCCATGACCAACTGGTCCGGTCGGGCATAGCCGGAAAGATCGATGGAGTAGAGGGGCAGATAGGCGCCGCCACCGCTCGACATATAGATGGTCAGTTGATTGGTGGCGGTGAGAATCATCTCGACCGAGCGTGAGTTGGCTCCCGTCGGGCGGCTCGTGCTCGATGGGAAAGCGATGGAGTTGGCGCCGAGATTTCCGGTCCCGCCGAGGTAATTGTAGCCCGTGAGTCCCTGGCCTGGCCCGCGGACGGCGATGGCGTTGGGAAGGGATCCGACACCGCCGATGCGGCCCTCCGTGGGATTGGAATAATTGCCGAATTCGTCGATGCCGATCCCGAGATAACCGCCGTTCATCCCGTTGATGTCAGCCCCGCCTCCTCCTGCGACGGTTTTCTGCGCGTAACCCAGGCTGCCGCCGTAGGCGCCGACGCTGAATGTCTTGCTCGCATCGGCGAGGAAGAACGTCAGGCCATCCGCACCCGAACCGTTATAAGTGGCGTAATTGAATTTGACCGCGATCGTGGAATTGGCGGCATTAAAGGATGTGGTGTCGTAGGCGTACGTCGCCTGGTTGCCGCCGTTGCTGGTGAGGCGCAGCCAACCGCTGCCGCTGGGGTCGATGCCTTGCGCAGCCGTCAGGACCGGGGTGTAGCCCGTTCCGCCGAGATTCCACCCTGGTGCGGTTGTTCCGGTGAAACCCTGGTTGATTGTGACGACTTGGGCGCCTGTTCGCACGGTGAGCGCCAAAGCTGCCAAAGAAAGCAGAAGAGTCAGAGAACTATTCTTCGGCTTGAAGACGTTAAAGCCAATAAAATGCAAATAGATTGTTTTCGCAATGGCTGGGTGGAAACTGTCGATGCTACGGATTGGCTTATCGATAATCACTGTCCATAAGCTGGTGGCCACAGCGACGTGCACAACCCGAAATGTGGGGGTAAATACCCATTTTACATTGGTTTTAAATCGAATTCAACAAATGCATAAAGCATTGATTAGCAAAGGAAGAATGCTTCTGTTGACCTATTCTTATTAGTAGGCCGAAAAGCAGGTCAAGAGTCGCCCAGAAAGGTCGCAGGCAAGACGCTTCCGCGTGAAATGACGCAAATATATGGCGCTAATACACTCAGCCCTGTAGATCCTTGAATCCCCTACAAGCCGAGCGATGTTTGATAGATCCTAGGTACCCGCTTGGTCACCGAGCAGAGAGTCTCCCACGGGATTGAATCGGACCAATTGCTGAATTCGGCGATGCTGATCACGGCTCCATCCTGGCGGCCGACCAGGGTAGCTTCATCACCGCACTGCACCGCTGGAACGTCAGTCACATCGACAACCGTCTGGTCCATGGTTACGCGGCCGAGCACCGAACAACGCCGGCCGCGAATGAGCACTTGAGCGCGACTGCTGCAGGCCCGCGGGATGCCATCGCCGTAACCCGCGCAGAGCACCGCGACGACGGAGTCGCGCTGCAATGTCTGGGTGCGACCATAGCTGATGTCGGTTCCGGCCGGCAGCCGCTTCACGATGCCGACCCGCGTCCGGAAGCTGAACACCGGCTCGGTATGCACCCGCGCGAGCATTGAGTTCGGATGCGGCAGGATGCCGAACTGCAGCAGGCCGACGCGCACGGCGTTGAACGGCTGTTCGCCGTGGGCGGTTTCAAGGCCGGCACTGTTGTCAGCGTGGATGAGCAGGCGGCTGAAATCGAGACCGGGACAGCCGCGCAGCGCGGTCAGAAAACGGCGGCGCTGCTCGTCCGTGAAAACGGGATCCTCGTCGGCACTGGAAAAATGCGTGAAGGCGCCGTCCAGGCGGACATGAGGCGCGAGGCGGATCTGCTCGTAAAGCTCCCGGGTGTATTCATGCCACACGCCCAGGCGGCCCATTCCGGTGTCGATTTTCAGGTGGACGGCAATGGCCCGGCCCGCGGCGCGCCCGACCGCCTCGAACCGGGCAACTTCTTCAGCGGTGGAGACCGCGGCGGTGACATCATATTCAAGGAGGAATTTGTCCTCCTCCGGCAGCAGGGGACCCAGCACCAGCACGGGCCAGCCGGGGCCGAGTTCCCGGATGGCGGCCGCCTCGGTCACATTGGCAACGGCGAAAAGATCGGCGCCGGCATGCATGAGGCGCGCGACGGTCTGATGCAGGCCGTGCCCGTACGCGTCGGCTTTCACAACGGCGACGTATTTGATGTGGGCCGGCAGCGAAGCGCGAATGAGCCGGAGATTTCGTTCAAGCGCCGCCAGGTCGATTTCGGCCCAGCAGCGGAGGGGAAGTTGCGGAGCAGAGGGCATGGTTAGGGCGCGGCCGGGCGCGGCGCACGGTGAATTTGCGGAGTCCACGTGGCGTAAGCGGGATCCTCGTGGAGGAAAGCGTCAGGCTGTGCCGCCGGGCGCAGCAGGTCGGCCGCAACCTGGCGGGGCCACAGTGCGGCGAGTGAGTAAGCGACCGTCTCAAACGGGCGCGGCGGCTGCGCCCAGGACCGAAACCCGGCCGGGATGAGCAGCCTGCCGACAAACGCCGCCAGCGTGGTCTGCGGCACGCGCTGGAGCGGCCCGGGTGTCTGGCCAGGCGCAACTTCGATCCAATGCCAGGTGCCGCGGCGCGCGTCGATTGTGACGGCAAAAGGCGCAGAGGAACTGTTGCCGGACAGATCGCGAGCCACCAGTTCAAGGCTGCGATAAGCGAACGCGGGCAGCGGCCGGCCGCCCACCGTCTGCCAGGTCCGCAGGGCCATCGCGGCCGTGCGGATTCCGAGAATCGAACCGGGGCCCTCGCAGAACGCGAGCGCACCCAGCCCGCCCAAGCCGATCCGGGCTTCGGTCAGCACCGCGTCGGCGCATTCGAAAATGGCCACTCCCGCCTCCCGATCAGACTGCCGCCAGACCGCCGCGGAACCAAGTCGCCATAAACCGACCTGGACGCACGCCGACGCGGAATCGATCAGCAGCACGGTGCGGTGCGCGGCAATGAGCGATTCCAGGCTGGGCATGAAGGCGAGCATGCGCCGCGGCGGTTCGCGGGCAAGACTTTGGCGAAACGGTCTCGGGTCGCGGCGCGCGGCGCCGTTCCGGCGAATCCAGCATTGACCGGCGGCGCGCCCGTCCGGTACCGTGACCAATTACGTTGATCACCACACCTTTTTTTCCGACGCAGTGAATATCGAACTCAAAGACATCTCCGAAACCCGCAAGAGCCTTGTCGTCACCCTCGACAAGAGCGAGGTCGACAGCGAACACCAGGCCGTGGTGGGCGAGATTGCCAAATATGCCCGGCTGCCCGGTTTTCGGCCCGGCCGGGCTCCGGCCGAGCTGATTGTGAAGCGTTTCGCCAAGGAGGTCCGTGAGGAGCTCAAGACCAAGGTCGTGGGCAAGGCCTACCGGGGGGGGCTCGAAAAGACGAAGCTCGAAGTGATCACGGTGGTCGAAGTTGACGAGGGCACGGTCGAGCCGGGCCTGTCCTCGGCCATCACCTTCACGGTCGACGTGCATCCGGTGTTCGAGGTGCCGGATTATTTGGGTCTGCCCACCCAGGTGCAGCGTACCGAGGCCACTGAGGCCGAGATTGACGACGTCATCAACGGCCTGCGCCAGGAACGCGCCGATTTCCGGGTCGCCACCCGGCCGGCCCAAAAGGGCGATTATGTGAAGCTGGCTTACGAGGGCACGATCGACGGAAAACCCGTCACGGAACTCGCACCGGACAAGCAGATTTACGGCAAGGTGCCCCAGACCTGGGAGGAGGTGGAGGGCGAGCAGGAGGGGCTCATCCCCGGGCTCGGCCGGCAGCTCGCCGGACTCAAGGCGGGCGACAAGAAGGACGTGAAGGTGACGTTTCCGGCTGATTTCGCGGCCGCGCCGGAGCTGGCCGGCAAGGCAGCGGCCTATGCCGTCGAGGTGCAGGAGGTGCGGGAGCGCGTGCTGCCAGAGCTGGATGCCGAGTTCCTCAAGAGCCAGAAGGTGGAGAGCCTGGAAGCCCTCCGCCAGCAGGTCCGGGAGAACCTCAAGATGCGCAAGGAGTATGAGAATCGCCGGGCCCAGCGGCAGCAGGCCAGCGACGCCCTCACGGCCAGGATCGAGTTTCCGCTGCCCGAAAGCCTGATCGCGGCGGAGACCCAGGACGTGTTGCGCCGCTTCATGGAGGACAACATGCGGCGCGGCGTGCCCGAGGCGGAATTCGAGAAGAACAAGAAGGAGCTTTACGAAAATGCACGGCGGGCCGCGGCGGGTCGCGTCAAGGCGCAGCTGCTGCTCGCGAAGATTGCCGAGAAGGAGAATATCAAGGCCGATGAGCGCGATATCGACAGCGCCATCATGCGCGAGGCGATGCGCTCCAACCAGAAGCCGGAGAAGGTGGCCAAGGAACTTGCCAAGGACCGCGAGCGCCTGCGGGCGTTGCAGAAGGCCATCGTCTTCGACAAGGCACTTGATTTCCTCGTGAGCAAGGCTACCGTCACGACGGCAGCGGGCAAGGTTTGAGCCAACCAAAAATCGCGTGAGCTATTACGTTCCCTTTATCATCGAAAACACGGGCCGGGGCGAGCGGAGCATGGACATCTTCTCCCGGCTGCTCAAGGACCGCATCATCTTTATCGGGACTCCGATCGACGATGGCGTGGCGAACCTGGTGATCGCCCAGCTCCTGTTCCTCCAGATGGAGGATGCCAAGAAGGACATCCAGCTCTACATCAATTCCCCCGGCGGGGTGGTGACGGGAGGAATGGCGATCTATGACACGATGAATTTCCTGCAATGCGACGTGGTGACCTATTGCATCGGCCAGGCCGCCAGCATGGCCACGGTGCTGCTGGGCGCCGGGGCGAAGGGCAAGCGCTTTGCCCTGCCCAACAGCCGTGTGATGATTCACCAGCCGACCGGGGGCGCGGGCGGCCAGACCGCTGACATCGCCATCGCGGCGCGCGAGATCCTGCGCTGGCGCCGCACCCTCAACGAGGCGCTGGCCAAACACACCGGCAAGACGGCGGAGCAAATCGACAAGGATTCGGACCGCGACTATTACATGAGCGCGGAAGAGGCCAAGGCCTACGGCATCGTGGACCATGTCATGGCTTCAACCCGCGAGGCGCAGCAGATCCTTGGCACCGTGCAGGCAGCCTGAAGAACGCCCCGCCTACGCCGGCCAAACACGCTTTCGCCCGCACCTAAACCCTCCTCCCACATGGCCAAGTCCTCCCGCATGACCCTGTGCTCGTTCTGCGGCAAGTCGCAGGCGGAGGTGAAGAAGATCATCGCGGGCCCGGGTGTCTACATTTGTGATTCGTGCGTCAACGTCTGCAAGACGATCATCGACCGGGAGATCAAGACGCCGGCCGTCGAAAACCGCCCGGCCTTCCGCCTGCTCAAGCCGTCCGAGATCAAGAAAACGCTCGACGACTACGTGATCGGCCAGGACCACGCGAAGAAGGTGCTCTCCGTGGCGGTCTACAACCATTACAAGCGGTTGATGTTTGATCCCGCCCAGCCGGCCCGAGGCGGCGCGGCGATGGCGCCGGAGTTCTCCGACGTCGAGATCGAAAAAAGCAACGTGCTCTTTGTGGGGCCGACCGGTTCCGGAAAGACGCTGCTTGCCCGCACCCTGGCCCGGATCCTGGATGTGCCGTTCGCCATCTCCGACGCGACGACCCTCACGGAGGCCGGCTACGTCGGCGAAGATGTGGAGAACGTCGTGCTCCGTCTCCTGCAGGCGGCCAACTACGACGTGAAGAAGACCGAGTGCGGCATCATCTACATTGATGAAATCGACAAGATCCGGCGCACCACGGAGAACGTCTCGATCACCCGCGATGTGTCCGGGGAGGGCGTGCAGCAGGCCTTGCTGAAGATCCTGGAGGGAACCGTCTGCAATGTGCCGCCGCAGGGCGGCCGCAAGCACCCCAACCAGGAGTACATTCAGGTCAACACGGCGAACATCCTGTTCATCTGCGGCGGAGCGTTCGTGGGGCTCGAGCAATTCGTGAAGAAGCGCGTCGGTTCGGGCTCGCTGGGCTTTCACGTGAACCCGCGGGACCACAACCTGACCCCCGCGGAGATGATGAAGATGATCGCGCCGGAAGACCTGGTGCGTTACGGCATGATTCCGGAGTTCATCGGGCGCCTGCCGATCGTCTCGGTGCTGGATCCGCTCACCGAAGCGGATCTGGTTCGCATCCTGCTTCGCACCAAGAACGCGATGGTCAAGCAGTACTCGAAGCTTTTTGCGATGGACGGCGTGCAGTTGCGATTCACGCGCGACGCGGTTCATGCCATCGCCCGCAAGGCGATCGAACTCAAGACCGGCGCGCGCGCATTGCGGTCCATCCTCGAAAACCTCATGCTGGAGGTCATGTTCGACCTGCCGCAGCGCGAGGATGTGATCGGGGTGTTGATCGACGAGGCGGTGGTGAAGGGCGCCCGCCGCCCGGTGCTCACGAAGGCGGCGAAGCCGGCTGAGAGCAAAGCCGACGCGGCGTAGGTTTTCGCAGCGCGAAAACCTACCAGTGCGCGTAATCGCGCTTCTCGAGAGCCAGCGCGAACTCGACAAACAGCTGCACGCACCGCTCGACGTCTTCGAGGTCGACCATTTCGCTCGGGGTGTGCATGTAGCGCAGCGGCACGCTCACCAGTCCGGTCGCCACGCCGCCGCGCCCCATCTGGATGGCGCGCGCATCGGTGCCAGTCGGCCGCGGGTCGGCCTCAAGCTGATAGGGAATCCGGAGCTTCTTCGCGGCCTTGAGGAGGCGCTGGTAGATCTTGGGGTTGATGTTTGGGCCACGACAGATGATCGGCCCGCCGCCCAGCTTGGTCTCGCCGTACTTCCGGTTGTCGCAATCAGGATGGTCCGTGGCATGGCCAACATCGACCGCCACCGCGATGTGCGGGTTGACCGCGTAGGCCGAGGTCGTCGCCCCGCGCACCCCGATCTCTTCCTGGGCGGTGGCCACCGCCACCACCTTCGCGGCGAGCTTCTTCCGGACCGAGGAGAGGCGGATCAGCGTTTCACCGACAATGTAGGCCCCGACTTTGTTGTCGAAGGCGCGCGAGGCGCCGATGCTGCCGTGGATCAGCTCAAATTCGTGATCGTAGGTCGCCACGTCGCCGATGGACACGCGCTCCAACGCCTCCTTTTTTGAGCGGGCGCCGATATCGATCCAAATCTCGTGAATTTCCGGCACCTTCTTGCGGTCCGCCTCGTCCATCAGATGAACCGCGCGCTTGCCGGTGACGCCCTTGACCGGGCCGGTGGCGGTCTGGATGACGACGCGGCGGCCGGAAATCACCGTGCGGTCGTGCCCGCCGATGGTGTCGAAATAGATGAAGCCGTCCTTGTTGACGTAGGTGATAATCAGTCCGAGCTCGTCCATGTGCCCGGCCAGCATGAGCACCGGATCGCCGCGGGCGTTGAGCGTCGCCAGGCGGTTGCCCAGAGCATCCTTGGCGTAGTGGTCCGCGACCGGTCTGACATGGCGGTCAAACACCTTCTGCGCTTCAAATTCGTAACCCGATGGCGAGCGGGCGTGAAGGAGTTCGGTGAGAAAGGCGGGGACGTCGTATTTTGGCATGGCCGGATTTGAACTGCGAATGACGCCGAGCTCAAAGGGAAAAACCACCGACCGGCGCGGTCAATTTTCCACGCGGAAGCCGCAACTCTAGGCTTTCGCCCCCAGATACTTGTCGATGGCCCGGGCGGCGCGCTTGCCATCGCCCATGGCCAGAATCACCGTAGCCGCGCCTCGCGCGATGTCGCCGCCCGCAAACACGCCCGGCTGGCTGGTCGCGCCGTCGGCGGCCACCTCGATGTTCCCGCGGCGGTTGAGCTTGAGCTCGGGGCAGGTGGCGGTGAGGAGCGGATTAGCGCGGGTGCCAACCGCCACGACAACGATATCGCAATCGAAGACAAACTCCGAGCCGGGGATGGGCAGCGGGCTGCGCCGTCCCGAGGCGTCGGGCTCGCCCAGTTGCATCCGGATGCATTTGAGCCCGGTGACCCAGCGCTGCGGATCGCCCAGCACCTCCACGGGCGCGACGAGCAATTCGAACCGCACGCCTTCCTGTTCGGCATGATGCACCTCCTCGACGCGCGCCGGCATTTCCCGCAGGGTGCGCCGGTAGACGATCATCGATTCGCCGGCGCCGAGGCGCTTGGCCGTCCGCGCGGCGTCCATGGCCACGTTGCCGCCGCCCACCACGGCGACGCGCGAGCCCCGCAGGATGGGCGTGTCAGTCCGGGGAAACTCATAAGCCCCCATCAGGTTGACGCGCGTCAGATACTCGTTGGCTGAGTAGACTCCCTTGAGGTTCTCTCCTGGCACGCTCGTGAAAACCGGCAGGCCCGCGCCATTGGCAATGAATACCGCGGCGAAACGGGCGCGCAGCTCATTGAGCGTGTAGGTGCGGCCGATGACGACATTGCACTCGATCTTCACGCCGGCCTGCTTCAGGCGGCCCACTTCCTCGTCGACAATCTTCTTTGGCAGGCGGAATTCGGGAATGCCATAGACCAGCACGCCGCCGGGCTGGTGCAACGCCTCGTAAATGGTCACGTCGTGACCGAGTTTCACAAGTTCGCCCGCCGCGGTTAGCCCCGCCGGACCGGATCCAACCACGGCGATTTTTCGACCGCCGGGCGGGGTGCCGGCGGTAGCGGCACGAGGCTCCCGCTGACTGGCCCAGTCGGCCACGAACCGCTCGAGGTGTCCGATGGCGACCGGGGTGCTTTTTACCCCGCGCACGCATTCGATCTCACATTGGGTTTCCTGCGGACAGACGCGACCGGTCACGGCGGGAAGGGCGTTGTCGCTGCGCAGGCTCTCCGCCGCTGCCGCGAGGTCCCCCTCGACGATCAATCGAATGAAACGCGGTATATCCACCATGACGGGGCAACCGGCGATACACTTGGCCTCTTTGCACTGGAGGCAGCGCTGGGCCTCGAGCAGGGCGATCTGCTCGGTGAAGCCAAGGTTTACCTCAATGAAATCCCGGCTCCGGCCGGCGGCGCCTCGCTCGGGCATCGCCTGTCGCGGAATGGCCAGGCGCTCTTTGGTGGAGATCTTGGGTGCCATCGGGATCGTCAGGGCGACGGTGGATTGAACGGTGTCCGGGGCCGGCTCATTGGCGCAGGCAATTCCGGCCGGTGCCGTCGGGTGGTGCCAGGGACTGCTCTTCGTAAGTGCGGTACATCCCGAGGCGATCCCCAAGCAGATCGAAGTCGACCTGGTGGCCATCGAACTCCGGACCGTCCACGCAAGCGAATTTAGTTTCGCCCCCAACACTGACGCGGCAGCCGCCGCACATGCCGGTGCCATCCACCATCACCGGGTTCAGTGAAACGATGGTGCGCACGTTGAACGGGCGGGTGAGATCGGCGACCGCCCGCATCATCGGCACGGGACCGACCGCATAAACGATGTCGATGCCACCCGCCGTCAGCACGTCCCTGGCCACCTCGGTCACGAAGCCCTTGCGCCCGTAGCTGCCATCGTCAGTGCAAACGAGCACTTCACCGAGCCGGCGCAACTCCTCCTCAAAAATAACCCACTCCCGCGACCGCCCGCCAATGACGCTGATGACCCTTGCACCGTGGCGCTGGAGACCCTGCGCGATCGGGTGGACGACGGCCGTGCCGACGCCACCGCCGACGCACAGCGCGCGGCCGGTCTCGAGCAACTCGGTTGGCACGCCAAGCGGCCCGGAAATGTCCTGGATGGTGTCACCGGGCTGCAAAGCCACCAGCTCCCGTGTGCTCTTGCCCACCGCCTGGATTACGAGCGTAATCGTCCCGGCAGCGGGGTTGGTATCGGCCACCGTCAGCGGGATGCGCTCCGCTCCGGGTGCGCGGCGCACGATGACAAACTGGCCGGGCTGGCGGATATCGGCGATGCGCGGCGCAGCGACGTCCAGCCGGGTGACGTTCGGACTCAACTGCGTTCGGGCAACGATGGAATGCATATCTAGGAAGTGGCCGTTTTCAGGGGCGTGGAATGTATGGGGAGGCGGCGGGAAAATCCAAGCCGCATTTGCGGCCAATCAGCGGGCGGGTGGCGTCCACACTGCTTGGGAGCCAGCCGGCGCGGCCTGGCGTGCGGATTTCCCTTGGCGGCGTCGTGCCTTTGCCGGATATCAATCGGGCCCATATGACCATCTATCCGGCGATTGACATCCGGGGCGGACGTTGTGTGCGACTTACCCAGGGCCGCGCCGATCAGGAAACCATCTATGCCGAGGTGCCGGCCGCCGTGGCGGCACAGTTCCAGGCCGCGGGCAGCGCCTGGGTGCATGTGGTGGATCTCGACGGGGCCTTTGCCGGAGAATCGCGCAACCTTCCGGCAGTGCGGGCGGTCGTCACCCTTGGCCTAAAGGTGCAGCTGGGCGGCGGGCTCCGCACGCGGGACGCGGTCGAACGGGCGCTCGGGCTGGGGGTCAGCCGGGTGGTCATCGGCACACGCGCCGCCGAGAGCGAGGCGTTTGTGGCCGGGCTGGTGCAGGCGTTCGGCGAGAGAATCGCGGTGGGGATCGATGCCCGGAACGGTCAGGTGGCTGTCAAGGGGTGGGTGGACACCGCCGGCACCGGAGCCGTGGCGCTGGCCGGGCGCATGGACGCGCTCGGAGTGGCCACGCTCATTCACACCGACATCAGCACTGACGGCATGCTGACCGGGCCGAATCTAGCCGCGCAGGAGACGATGCTTGCGGCAGTCACCTGCCGCGTGATCGCCTCCGGCGGAGTCAGTCGTCGCGAGGACGTGATGGCGCTGGCAGAAATGAAAAAACGCCGTCCAAACCTGGACGGCGTCATCATCGGCAAGGCACTCTACGAGAAACGGGTGGAGTTGGGAGATTTGCTGGCGCTGGTGAGCTAACGCCCGTCTCGCGGTTTCACCTGCTCCGCAATGCTCTCCAGCGGGTAGGTGATGATTTCGGCCAGGGTGGGGTGGTACCACGGCGCGCGGAGCAGGTCGAGGACGGTGGCCCGCATGGCGAGCGGTCCGCTGAAACAGTGAATGAGCTCGCCGGCGTCGATTCCGACGATCTCAGCGCCCAGAATGCGACCGCGCACCGGCTCGGCGAGGACCTTCACGTAGCCGTAGTTGGCCTCCATGAGAATCGACTTGCCGTGGTCATTGAACGGATAGGAGGCGCTCAGGTACCTGACACCTTGGGCCTGCAGGTCTTGCTCGGGCACCCCAATGGTGGCGAGCTGCGGTTCAGTGAACACGACATTGAGCAGGAGGGAATAGTCGACGGGCTTGATCCTGCGGACGCCGAACGCGTGGCGCGCCGCCAGCTCGCCCTGGGCGATGGCGAGGTGAACAATGTCATGCGGCCCGCAGACATCACCCGCCGCGTAGATGTGTTTCTGGGAGGATTGCTGCCAGCGGTTCACGACGACCCGACCCGCGTTACTGGTCGTTACCCCGGCGGCGCCCAGTCCAAGGTCAGCGGTATTGGGCTCGCGGCCAAGCGCGTTGAAGAGAAAGCGGGCGCGGCGGGTCAGCGTGCGGCCGTTGCATTCGAAATCCACCGCAATGCCACGGCCATGCCGGGCGATTCGGCGAATCCGGGTACCCGTGAGCAGCTCGATGCCCTCATCCCGGAAGGCCTGCTGCAGCACGGCGCTCGCCTCCGGCGAGTGGTCGCGCAAGATGTGCGTGCTTCGCTGGATCAGGACCACACGCGCGCCGATCCGCTTAAGGAATTGCGACAGCTCACAGGCCACAATGCCACCCCCAAGAACAATCACACTCTCGGGGACGAAATCGAGGTCGAGGACATCGTCGCTGGTCCAAAATGCCGTGTCACTCAGACCCGGCAGCGGCGGGACGCTAACCTTGGACCCCGTGGCGATAAGAAAGCGGCTGCCGCGCAGGCGGGTGCCGTCACCGAGTTCCAAGGTGTGGGCGTCAAGAAACCGGGCCGGCTGGCGATAAAGATCAAAGCGTCCCGCGGTGAGCTGCCCGGCCCGATGGGCGGCGAAGTCACCGATGATCCGGATCTTCCTGGCGTGGAGCGCCGCGATGTCCGCGGCGGCGCGCGGAATCTTCAAACCAAATGCTCGGCCCTGCTGCGCCTGGTGCAGCCTTTCCGCGCTGTAGAGCAGGGTCTTTGAGGGCATGCAGCCGCGCAGGATGCATAGCCCGCCAAGGGTTTTCGCCCCATCGACGATGGCGACACGCTTGCCCAACGCGGCCGCGACCCGGGCCGCGTTGAAGCCGGCGCTGCCGCCGCCGATGGCAATGAAATCAAAGGTCTTCATGAAACCAACCGTGGCGTTCAGGCAATCTGCTGGCGACAAAGCAACTCATGCCATCAGATCAGAACATCCGAGAGAATCATGAAAGACCCTACCGGCCTTTGCCACCGAGCATGATGTGGATCGTCTTCAGGACGATCGAAGCGTCGAGGACGAACGAGAAGTGGCGGATATAATAGAGATCGTATTCCAGCTTCCGCAGCGTGTCGTCAAGATTGGCCCCGTAAGGATAGTTCACCTGAGCCCAGCCGGTGATCCCCGGTTTCACGAGGTGCCGAAAATGATAGCAGGGGATTTCCCGCTCATAGCGCCCAACGAGCTTGCACCACTCGGCGCGGGGCCCGATCACACTCATGTCGCCGCGCAACACGTTCAAGAGCTGGGGAAGCTCATCGAGTCGGGCTGCGCGCAGCAACCGACCCGTTCGGGTAATGCGAGTGTCCTGGGGTTGGGTATAGGGGTTGGAGTCCGCGGTGTCGGGTCGCATGGTGCGGAATTTGAAAACCCTGAATGGTCTTCGGTTCTTTCCCACGCGCGTCTGCGCAAAAAACACCGGGCCGCGGTCCTCCAGCCAGACCGCCAGGGCGCAGAGCAGGAGCAGCGGCGAAACCAGGATCAGGCCGAGCAGCGCGAAGGCGACGTCACTCACCCGTTTCAGGCGAGCATAAACCGGATCGCGGGTGATGCGGAAGCCTTCCTGGAAAAGCCAGGTCTGGTTCAGGCGGTCCAAAGGGATTTTGCGCCAATACACCTCATGAAAGAGCTCCAGCGTGTAGGTGGGCACACCATCGAATTGCAGCTCCATGAGTTTCTCCGACACGGCAAACGGGAGATCACGGCTGGTGTCATGCAGGACGATCGCCTCGATTTGTCCGGCCAGTCGGTCGACAAGCGGCAGCAGCTGGGCGCCGGCGTGCATTTCCAGCCCGACCAGCGGGGACATGCTTTCATGGCTGTCGGCGTCCGTCGCGACATAGAGCACCTCCTGATTCGTATGGTTCTCCTCGCAGGACGCCTTGAAGGCGACGCAACTGGCCTGGCTGCCGACGAAAACGATCGGCCGTTTCTGGCGTTTACCCGCAACCCGCAGGGTCACCGAGCGCCGGTAGCTGAGCGTGAGGGGAATCAGGGCGATGAAACTGAAGGCGATCACCGCGCGGGACGATCGCAGCGGGTACTGGTCCTTGATGAACACAAAGGTCACCAGCAGCATTCCGAGCATGCCGGCCAGGAGAGCGATGGCGTGCTGGCTCGTGTAGGCCAGACTCATCATGTCCGTGCGGGCGGAATAGCCGTCGATCAGGCGGACCGCGATGAAGAACACCAAGAACGGGCCGAGCAACGGAACCAGGTTGATGGTGCCCACATCCCAGACGCCACGGAGCCAGCCGATGAGGTGGAAGACAAGAACCACGCACAAGAAATCCAGCACCAGCAGGAGCAGGGAAATCAGGCGGCGGTAGATCATTTCCGGGGAGAATTATATCAGGGGCAGCGAGAGGGCGGCAAGCTCGGACGGGGTTCGGAGGACCAGGGGGGGTTGCGGCAGCTATTTGGTCGCGAGCATTTCTTCCCAGGCCGCCAGCGCGGCCGGCAATCCGCCCGTGCTGCAGGCCCAACCAGCTGCTGCCTGGGCCATGGCCGTGCGCCGGCCTGCATCATCCCTGAGCTGGCGCAGGCGGGCCGCAAGGGTGTGCGGCTCTCGGGCATCGACGACAAGACCAGCGCCGCTCGCCCGCACGGCGTCCGCCAGTTCACACTGCGGCGGGCCGACGTAGACAATCGGACGGGCCACCGCGAGGATGCCATAGAGTTTGCTCGGAAAGACGCAGCGTTCGCAACCAGCGCGCAGCGTCACGAGATGAACATCGCCAGCCGAGAGACTCTCGGCAAGCCGCGCCCGGGGCTGCGGCGGCAGGAAACGCACGTTCGTCAGACCATGGCTTCGCGCCTGCGCCTCGAGCGCCCGGCGTTGCGGACCATCGCCAATGAAAAGGAACACGAGATCGGAATCATCCCGCAGGTCGGCGGCGGCCGCCAGCACGGGCTCGAGCGCATGGACCCGTCCAAGATTGCCGGAGTAGGCCACGACGAATTTACCGTCGAGGCCCCATTCATGGCGCAGGCGGTTCTCGTTTCTGGGCACGGATGCCAGGGCTTCTCCGCCCGGAGCCCAGTTGGGAATCGTCCAAATCCGCCCGGGAGCCACGCCGTGCTCGCCGACAAGACCCGCCATGTCGCGGCTGATCGCCACACAGGCATCAGCCTGCCGCCATGCGCCGTCGCGCCAGCGCCTCCACGGCGAGCTCAGCGCTGCCAGCGGCCGGCTGCCCGACAGGGCAAGGCTGATCTCCGGGTGGACATCCTGAATCCAATGCACCAGACGCGCATCGGCACGCCGGGCCGCCGCGGCGGAAATCTGCGCAAGCACCGGCGGATCCGTCATGGCGACAAGCCAGTCGCCGGCTTGGACCTGTCGCCGCAAGATGCGGCGCGCGGCCAGCGCAAACGTGAGGTAGTCAATCGCCTTCCCAGCCATGCCCCGCCGGCCCCAGCGGGTGGCTCCCACCCGGATGACATCCACGCCGCGACGGGTCTCCTGGCGGGGTGTCGCGGTCGTGCCATCGTGGCTGGTGACGACCAGAATCCTCCGGCCGCGTGCCGCCAGCCCCTCCGCCAGGTCAACGAGGAGCTGGGCGGTGGCCGGCTCCTCGGGCCAGTAGTAGCGGTTTACAAAGACCACGTGCGGAAGGTTGGGGTTGGCGGTCATGGCGCGGCCGCAGTCTTCCGGTGGATGCGCAGCTGCCTGATCTCGCAATCGGCAAAACCCTCGTAGCGCGCCAGCAGCCGGCAGTAGCGGTAGCCGGGCCCGCCGTCGAGAAAACCGGCGCGCAACAGGTATTGGTAAATGAAGCGCAGGCCCGGCCGGCCCGGCAGATGAAAACTCAGGTGCTTAAGGGCGCGGCGGCGCGCCAGGGCCGGCCCCGCCACCAGTGAGCGCAAAAGCCCCCGCTCCCCAGGCTCAGCAGTGAGGAAGGCCGCGGCTTCCTCCCGGGCATAGCAGCGGTGCTTCGCCAGCCATCCGTCGACTCCGTCGGCTGACAGGTCGTGCAGGTAACTCGCCCGCAGGCGGCCCATGCGCATGGATGGATTCTCGCGCTGCCCGTGCCCCGCCTGAATGAATTCAAAGCCCCGGGCCTTGACGAAGCGCGCCTGCCAGGCCGGATAATCCGTGCAACGGGGAATCCACCGACCTTCCCAGAGCATGTGTGGCGCCACATAACAACCATCCAGCGCTTCATCTCCAGGACGGGCCGCACACTCGGCGCGCAACTCCGGCGTCATCTGCTCGTCGGCATCGAGGTGGAACACCCACGGATGCCGGAAATCGACCGCCCGGTGCGCGTGATTGCGCTGTGCCGCGAAGTTCTCGAACTGGTTGACGAACACCCGGGCGGCCGCCTCCCGGGCAATTCCCAACGTCTGGTCCGTTGATCCGGAGTCGAGCACGACGATATCGTCACAGCCCGCCACCGATGCGAGGCAGGCCGGCAGTTTCCGCTCCTCGTTGAGCGTCAGGATCAGGACCGAGAACATGACAAGAAGATCAGGCCGCGCTGATTGTGAGCTTGTGATAGCGCAGCGAGCAGAAGAAACAGAACCAGAAGGCCTCTATCACCGCCGGGTTGGCGAACGGAAACTCCACCAAGGCGTAGACGACAACCAACGCGCAGGCCGCCAGCAGATATGCCGGCAGGACCCCCGGCGGGCCCAGGCGCAACGAGGCGGCCAGCGGCACGACCGCAAGGAGGAGGAGGAGGAGCGCGCCCACGAGGCCAACCTCGGCCAACAGCTGGAGCCAGTCCGAGTGAGCCTCGGCGAAAAACGGCACCCACCCCTCGACCGAAACCTGCCGGTTGAACATCTGAAAGACAGTCGCGTAGGACCCGAAACCCCAGCCGAACCAGATCTTTTCCTGCGCCATCTGCCAGGTGTCGGCATAGAGCTGTTCACGGCTGCCCAGACTGCCGCGCAAGCGAAGCTCCCCGATCTGTTGACGCGTCTTGCTAATGCGCGCCTCGATGACTGGCCGGCCGAGAAGGTAGATGCCGCCGAGCGCGGTGAGAAACACGACCAAGGTCACCATGGCTGGTGTCAGCGTTGGCCGGCCTTCTGCCCGCCGCCGGCAGCGCAGACGCCACATCCAGTGAAGGAACGCGCCGGCCAGCAGCGCCAGAACCAGCAGCGTGCAGGCGCGCGAGGCGCTCAGCGGGATGGAGCCGGCCAGGAAAAGCGCCGCAACGAGACCCAGGGATGCCGGCGAATGACGGCGTCCTCCGGTTTCAGCGTGATCGGCGTAATGGAAGACCAGGCCGAGCGCCGCGGCCGTGAACAGCAGGCAGAAAGCGCCCCAATGATTGTGGTAGATGAAGCTGGAGAAGAAGAACTCGTTCGGCGAAGGCACCCTTCCAAAATAAAGACCGGGTGCGCTCGCCAGCTTCTGAAATGTGCCCATGACCGCGAGCAACAGGGCATTGATGGTGACGATGAACAACAAGATGCGCAGCAGCCTTCGCCTGGTCACTGCCACCAGGAGGTTGAAACAGGTCAGGAAAATGGCATCAAACTGCCAGAGTGCGGCGAGGGAAAGGAGCGGTCGCGCCGAGCTGGGCCAGCCTGGCCTGGAACCGCCGCTGACAAACATCACGGTGTTGCCGACGATCGAACGGGTGAAGCTGGGGTTGAGCAGGCTTGCGAGCACCAGCGCATTGAAAAGCAGCAGCGGCCAGAGCCAGCGAAGGGCCGAAGGCAACGGGGCGTGACGTTTGAGGCGGTGCAGGCAGGCATAGCCCATGATCAAGACAGCCAGGCTGCCCCACACACAGATGACGATGCGCGCGAAGTCGGTCTCGCCCCCGATGTCCCACGCGGTGAAGACCAGCAAGCTGGCGACGTGAAACCCGGTGACGAGCTCAAGGCGGCCGAACTTGCCGCCGCGGCGACAGGAGGCGGACTGTCCGGAGGAATCCGCTGCAGCCACCGCACCCGTCGATGGTGGAGGATTCATGGCGTCGTCGGGTCGAGCCGCTGATAGAACTCGACCAGCGAGCGCGCCGCCTGCTCCCACGAAAATCGAGCGAGCACCCAATCGCGCGCGCAGGCGCCCCGCTGCTCGAGCCGGTCCGAGGGTTCCCACAGCGCTTCACGCAGGGTTTTCCGGTAGTCCGCCCACGGCACGCACCAGCCGGCTTGTTCGACCGAAATATCCGCCCAGGGAGTGGTGTCGGTGACCAGGACGGGCACGCCCCACGCCATCGCCTCGGCGATGACCAAGCCGAAATTCTCAGTGTGGGATGGCAGCAAAAAGAGCGAGGCCACCCCATAGGGCGGTGGCCGGTCGCGGCCATCGAATACTGCGATCCGGTCCTGAGCGGAATGCCGGCGCACCTCGCCGGCCAGGCTGTCCACGGTAAACTCCTGAGGAATCCCGACGATGAGCAGCAGCCATTCCTTGGGCGCGACTTCCGCCCAAAGATCAATGAGTTCAAGCAATCGTTTCTTGCGGTGAAAGCGGGAATAGAACAGCGCCACCGGCCGGGACGTTACGTCGGGGCAAAGCCGGGACCAGACCTCATGCGCCTGCGTCAACTCCTCCGCCGCGGGGGCGCCGACGCCGTTGGCCGCCACACAGATTGGCTGCTGAAACCCGCGGCGGCGGATGTCATCGGCTTCGGCGACACTCGTGGCATGCCAGCCGCTGGTCTGGGCAAAAGCACCGGGATGCACCAGATTGGAGGCGAGGAGTTTCTTCCAACGCCGGTGCCGCCACGACCAATCGCTCAGCATGCCGCGCGGCGAGATGACAAGGCGTGCCGCGGTCGTGCGGGCGGCCTGGCGGGCATAGTGCAGCGTGCGCAACCACAGCGCATGATGGTGGAGGCAATCGTAAGCGTGCCGGCGGAGATGATCCTGCAAGCCGGCCGAGGCGCAGAGAAACTCCGGAAAGCCGCGTCGGAACTGCCTCACGCGCAGTCGGCCGTCCTCAACCGATTCGGTCTCCTTTCCCGGCACCGTGGCCAGCAGATCGACCTCATGACCCAGCCGCGCCAGCGCCGCCGCCAGCTGGAACACCGATTTGCTGGGTCCGCCGTGCCTCGCCTCGAGGCTGGGGACGATCTGGGCGATCTTCATGCTTTCCGATTCACCACAACGGCACGACGACACAAAGTCTCACAAGGCAAAGCGTCGAATGCCGTCTTTTAGAAGAGGGGTGTTAAAGTTGATCAACAGCCCCAGGCGTTTGCCCGCCAGCTTCAGATAGGTTAGGAGTTGGGCTTGATGAACGGGCAGTAATTCTTCAACCGCCTTCAGCTCAATGATCACCTGATCTTCGATCAATAGGTTGAGCCTTAAACCGGTACCGATTCTCAGAGCGTCGTACACCACCGGCACGGTTGCTTGGCTGACAAACCTGAAGCCTGCTTTGCGTAGCTTATAGCAGAGGCAGATTTCATAGACTGATTCGAGCAGTCCCGCGCCAAGTTGGCGGTGCACTTTGAAGGCACATTCAACGATACCCTTCGCGAGCTCATCAACGCCAGGTTGTATGGCTTCGATCTTCAAAACGTCGTGCCGTTGTGTCGTTGTGGTAAAGCTAAGCCAAGGGAGGCCGTTCCTTGATGGGCCGGCAGGGATGCCCGGCGCACACCATGCGCGGCGGGAGGTCCTTGACCACCACGGAACGCGCTCCCACGACGCACAACTCACCGATGGTCACCCCCGGTCCGACGAATACATCAGCCCCGAGCCAGGCGTTGTCGCCGATGATGATCGGCCGGGTGACGAGGGGCATATCCCAGCGGGTGAAGTCGTGCGTGCCGGCGCACAGATGGCAGTTCTGGCTGACGTTCGCGCCGAAACCTAGCGTGATGCGGGCAAGATTGTAGAGATTTACATGGCGCCCGACCATCGCGCGCGGGGCCAAGGTGAGCTTCCAGGGGAAATAGATGCGCGCCGACGGAAACACGACAACGCGACCAGGTGCCGGTATGTCGGCGCCGAAGAGCCTCAACAGCGACGCGCGCCACCAATGACACGGGCGCGGGCTCCAGCGGAAGAGGGTGGCTTGGACAGAGGCCCACACCCAGCGCAGCACAAGCTCGCGCCGGGGGTACGGCGTCACGCAGTTGCGGCCAAGATAAGGTGATTCGGCTTCGGGCAAGGCGGAAAGGATATATCGACGGAGAAGCTACCGGGTCAATTGCGCAAAGTCCTCGAGGAGCGCGCGGCCGACGACCCCGTAGTCAAAACGACGCGCCTCGGCCTGGGCTTGAGTCGCCGCCGCGCGGCGCAGGCTAGAATCCTGGATCAGACGCGCCAGCACGGCGGCGAGGCCGATTTCGGCATCCGGCGCCGTGTGATCGAAGGTGAATCCGTTCTCACCCTCGTGCAGCATGTCGCGGTAGCAATCGAGTCGCGAGAGCACAGGCACGGCCCCGGCGGCCATGGCTTCGAGTGGCGCGACGCTCAGGCCCTCGCCCTGCGCGGCAAGGCTCGGGTAGCAGAAGATATCCAGCGTGCCGTAGAATTGCGCGAGAGCCGCCGCGTCGAAGATCGGCGGCTCCCACGCCAGGCGCCCGCCCAGCCGGTCAGTAAACTCTTTTTGCAGCCGCCGCACATAGGCTTCGCCGCCGCCGCCGCGCCGGACATCGCTCGGGCCGCGCAGGACCACGCGCCATTGGGGCAGCCCGGGTTCGGCCGCCAGACGTATGGCGGCACGCAGCAGAAGTTCGAGGCCCTTCTCAGGATGCAGCCGGCCGGCGAAGCCAACCATCACCGGATCGCCGCGTTGCGCAGCACAGGACGTATGCAGCTGCCAGTCGATGGGATTGGGAAAAACCCGCGTGCGCGGCACGAGGGCAGGGCACTCGTGGGCTACCCGGGCGGCCACGGCTTCACTGGTGGCGATCAGCCGCGCGGCGCCTCGGTAAAAACGGATCTGCCCCTTGGGCATGCGTCCGAGCACAACGACAACACGTCCCGCGCGCGGCCGCAGCCGCGGCAGATGAATGGGCAGCGAGACGGTGTTGCAGACCGTGATGTCGGCAGCGGGCAGATGGCGGAGCAGGCGCAGCCCCCAAAGTCCATCGAGCAGGAGATTGAGGACAAGCCGCCGCGTATGGTTGAAGCCGGGCACGCGGATCAGCTCGACGCCATCGATCTTCTCTCGCAGCGGAAAGTTGGGCCAGCAGCGCGATAGCAGGGTGACCGTGTGACCGGCGGCAGCAAACTCGCGGCCGAGACGGAACCAGGCTTTTTCCATGGCGCCGCCGGCGACGGGCGGCACCGGCAGGAAAAACCCCATGACAATATTGATCTTCATGGGCTCAACGCCGGTGAGCGGGCGGCCGCGAGTGCGCGCAACAATCCGTCCGTTGCCTGCGCGTAAGTGTACCCGGCAACACGCACGCCGACACGTTCCCTGAAGCCGGGGGCGTCGCGATGGAGACCGTCCAGCGCTTCGTCAAGCTTCGCCCCCAGATGAGCCGGGTCATTGGCGCGGAAAACCCAGCCGGTGTCTCCATCGGTTACCAAGTCGCGCTGGCAGCCAACGACATTGCTCACGAGGCAGGGAACGCCCATGTGCATGGCCTCGTTGATGGCGAGCCCCCACGTTTCGTAATTGCCGCGCGACGGAAGCACGAAGAGATCGGCGAGCAGGTACCGCGCGGGCATCTCGCTCTGGTTGGCAAAGGGGAGGAAGCGCACATCGGCCCCGGAGACCTGTGCGGCGCGGGCTTGCAGGGCAGGCTTCTCGTCGCCCTCGCCAACGTAAAGCAACGTGACGTCCGTCCGCGGCGCCGAGAGAAAAGCCTCCAGCAGCCCAAGTGGCTGCTTGGCGGGAACCAGTTTGCCGGCGAAAAGCACGACGCGGCGTCCGGCTGGCAGACCCAGTTGAACGCGCAGGCGCTGCGCCGCCTCCTGATGTGTGGGATTGCGCGGATCGAAATGCTCATGGTTGACCGCATGCGGCGCGAAATACAGATGGGCCGCCGGCACCCCGAACGCCTCAAAATAGGCGCGATTGGCGGCACCGACATACGTGACGGCGGCGAATTGACGGTAGAGTCCGCGCAGCGCGATGCGCTTGAGCAATGACGGCCGCGGCTGGCCCAGGAGATGCGAATCGCCGCGGAAAATGAGCGGGATCCGCCGACGGCGGCACCAGGCGATGACCCGGAGGTGCGTGGCATAGCGATAACCAAAGAGGAGCACGGCGTCGGGTCGCCACTCCTCGAGGCGGGCTAGAAGCGCGGGATTACGCATCCCCCAGAAATGCCCGGTGCCGGGCCGGGTGGCGCGGTTGGGCACGAACTCGGAATCATACCCGGTCAGCAGGTCGACATCCCACGCGAATTTCACCTGGAACTGGGGGTCCTGCCGGGCGACCACACCGAAGTCCCACAGATAGAACACCCGAAACGTGAGCGACGTGTGCATACGCAGCCAGCGAAACCAGGGGCTATAATACTGCGTGGGATGCGACAGCACCACAGCCAATCGGCCCGCGGTTGTGTCACTCGGAGACTTCTTGGAATCGGCGGAAGACAAAGGCGAAGGCGAAAATCGAAACGGAGCCTTGGAAAAGCGAGGCGAGCCATCCGCTAAGCGTCAGCTCCGTTTGAAAACTCCAGGCGGAAAGCAGGATCAACATCAGGCCGGCATAGGAGAAGATCGGGCTGCGCACCGACCACCGCGTGATCTTCCGAAAACAAACGCCAAACACCACGCCGAGGCCAAGCGCACCCCAGATGCCGAAGTTGGCGTAGGCTTCCGGCAGGAAGCCGAAGGCGATCGTGGTCTCGTGGGTCGCCTCTTCGCTTTGGAGGCCGTAATAAATGCTGAGCGTGTAGGTGCTGATATGACCACGCGGCTTCTCCGGCCAGAAGAGGC
>Ga0182019_10000101_pt1 | contig 40528 bp, 30 predicted proteins | sample 812E2MmetaG_FD_120483 | JGI IMG/M metagenome (GOLD analysis project Ga0182019, IMG submission 120483) | Permafrost microbial communities from Stordalen Mire, Sweden - 812E2M metaG | ecosystem: Environmental > Terrestrial > Soil > Wetlands > Permafrost | place: Sweden: Stordalen | collected...
ACGTAGATCACCTGGGTTTCGTCGTTGGCGGCGATGTCACGGGTCGAGCGGGCTCCGTATTGGCCGAGCAGCGTGCGGCGGACATCGTTCCACCGGGAGAAATCCTGGCCTTCGCTCCGGCCAGTGGAGTCGAACACCACGCGGCCCCGGTCGTCCGTCACGTAGACGCGCAGGTCGATCGCGGTCTTGCGCAGCGAAAAAATCTTCGCCTCGAACTCATGCTGCCCCGAGGCCGCAAAGGCCTGCCGCAGCATCTCGCCGTTCACCCCGCCGGCTGGGGATTGAGTCTCCAGCACCGAGGCCAGCAGCACCGAGGTGTCGACCAACGATTCCTCCATCGACTCGAGATACCGCGGTCTCACCTGGTTGAGCGCCCACCGGGTGAGCAAGAATCCGCCCGCGCCGTAGATTGCCAGCAACAGGACCAGCAGGCGCAGCCGCAGGCTCATGACTCCTCCCGTAGGGAATAACCGAGCCCCCGGTGCGTAACCAGCGGGTCGGCACCCGGGGCGACTGCGCGCAGCTTGGCCCGGAGCAGCTTGATGTGCGCGTCCACCGTGCGGTCGAGCGCGGCGCCGGGATCTTCCCAGGCCGCCTCCATCAACTGGTCGCGGCTGAAAACCCGCCCCGGCTGCGCGAGCAGCGTGCGCAGCAACCGGTATTCGTTGCGCGTTAGGTCGAGCGGCCGGGCGCGATAGCTGATGCGGCAACGGGCCTCGTCATGCCGCCAGACCGCGGAGACCGGCGCCGCCTCGCCCTCCCCGTTGCTCCGGCGCAGCACCGCTCGCACGCGGGCCGTCAGCTCGCGCGGGCTGAACGGCTTCGTCATGTAGTCGTCACCGCCCAGTTCGAGACCAACCACACGGTCCACCTCGCCGCTGCGGGCGGTCAGGAAGATCACGGGCACCTTGCGCTGGCGGCGGATCTCACGGCAGAGATCGAAGCCGTTGATGTCGGGCAGGCCCACATCGAGCACGACCAGCGCGATCTCCTGCTCCGCCAGGACGGCGAGCGCCTCGCGCCCGGTGGTCTTCCAAAGCGCCGCAAACCCCTCCGTCTGCAGCGCGTAGACCATGGTCTCGGCGATCGGCGGCTCGTCCTCGACAATCAGGATGATCTGACGCGCGGCAGGCATGTGCCGCAGGTGTGCCACGACCACCGCGCGATTTCAAGATTCCTGCGCTCCCGCGGCCCGGGACGGCCCTGACCGAAGGGCGGTCTTCGGCGCGACAGTGGGGATTGCAGTGCCTGCCTTCGGCCGCCCCCTCCTCACCGCGCAGCGAAGATCGAGGCGAACACCAATCTCAAATGCCGGCCCGGCTCGGCTGAGGCAGTCCCACCGGCTCGGGCGTCTGGATGGGCTCCAGCCAGGACGGGATGAGCCACGCCTGTCGCATGGCATGCCAGCCCAGCGCCCCCGCGCCCAACGCGGTGTTCAGCGTACCCATGAACAGCAGCCAGAGTTCCCGGGTGCTGCTTCCGAACACCGGACTCGGCGGGCAGAGGCCGGGCGCGAGCGCCGGCAGCCACAACATCACCAGTCCAATCAGGCAGAATCCGAATGCGTTGGGCCACTTCATGATCGATGGTTGGTTCAATTCGCGGTCTTTCCTGCCGGAACCGTGCCAGCCCTCATCGATGAAACTCAAGCCGTTCATCATGAATAACATGAAGATCTTCTCCGCAAACTGTTTGCCACACCGGCATGCAGTCCGCGCGAATCAACCGAAGCGCTCCGTGCAGTCCGCAACGAAACAGCTTCGCCCCGGATGGCGAAGCTCAGCAAACGAGCTGGTCGAAATCGATGAAGTCCGCGGCGAAGCCGCCCTTCACGCCCTTGCAGATTACGCTGACCGCGTCATGGGAATGCAGCGACTCGAGGTGCGTGCAAGCCACCTGAAAATCCCGGATGCGCGGATCGCGATTCAACTCGCGATAGAGCAGCCGCGCCGCGTCTTCCACGAACTTGATGTAGGCGCCGTTCAGTTCCGCGAACGCCTGTTCGTCTTCCCGCTTTACCATCACCTGAGTCTCGGTCCGGAGCGCATTGACGCAGTGCGCCTGCAGGTCCTCGAGCGCCAGCTTCCGCCCGGCGGCGATCTCGACGGTGACGCGTGCCTTGCTGCGCTGGGAGTGCGGGATGGAGTAGACGCGGCGCCGGTCGCGCGCGTGTTCCGCCAGCTCCGCCGAACAGGGGCAGGCCGAGGAGTAGACGAAGTCAAAATGGAGGAACCGCCGGTAGCGGCCGGTGTGGGTCAGCACGCCTTCGTAGGCGGCCTGGTAATACTGCCAGCCCTCGAGCCCGCTGCGCAGGCTGCGCTGCAGGAGCGGATAGGAGAATTCGATCTTCAGTCGCGCGTCCTTGCTCCGGATCCGGCGCAGATAGGCCCGGAGAATCCGCCCGAGCCACTCCAGCGTGAAGACCCCGTCCTTGTGATCGTAGAAGGAACGCACGATGCGGCTCATGTTGATGCCCTTGAGCTCGGCCTCGAGCGACACGGTGCCGGTCACCCGCGCCTCGAGGGTGAGCGTCCCGCCCCGCTGCGCGCGCACCTTGATTGGCAGCCGGAAATTCGCCACGCCCACTTGCTGGATGGGGACCTTCGCGCCCTGGATGGCTCCGACCGCGTGCATCATGTCGGGCAGTTCCGCGCGGTAGGCTGGCGTGACTTTGAATTGCGGGTCGTAACGGCGCGGAATCCGCGGCGCGGCCGCGCCGGCCGCCCGGTGGAGATACAGCCTGGGTTTCATACGCGGTCTTGAATCTGCAGCCATGCGGTTCGGAAGTTAATCGCAATCGCAGGTCTTCGCAAACGCGGGCGCCGGCTGTTGGAGGGGATTGGACGGGACATGAAGCGGCAGTAACTAGTCAGAAATCCACCGCGGTCAACCGCCGATCCTGAAAAAGCCCACCGCCGATTCCGGTCCGGATTCATGCAGTCGGACCGCACCGCAGCGGTTTCGGGAGCCCGGTCTCTAGCTTACACACGGGACGGCGCGCCCGGCCAGGATTGGAACCATGGGACATGTCAACTAATGGTTGACATGTTCCAGGGTCTCGCGGCGGTGCCATCAGCTTCGTCTTGTCGGAGCCTGCTTACAGGCGATCGGCCGCCGGCGCGGCGCACCGGGCGCAATCGTCAGCCGCAGGTCGGGCCCGTCGGCCTCTTTCGGATTGTCTCTCTTCCACCGCATCGTTGTGCTCGGCCGGATCGCGCCACCCGCCGCGGCTGCCGCGCCCGCCGAACCCCGCCACCATGAAAGTTCGCAAAGCCCTCGTCACCGCCGCCAATCCCCGCCAGCGCTCCCTGCCGCTCCAGATGCTGATCGACCAGCAGGGCGAGTCGAAGTCCGCCCTGCAGATCATCCTGGAGGAGGCGGCCGGCGCCGGCGTCGAGGAATTCTGCGTGGTCGTGTGCCCCGGCGACGAATCCGCCTATGCCGGCGCCAGCGGCGCGCTCCGCGACCGTGTTCGCTTCGTTGCCCAACGCGAGCCGCGTGGCTATGGCCATGCCGTCCTCTGCGGACGCGATTTCATCGGCGGCGAGGCTTTTCTCCACCTCGTGGGCGACCATCTGCACGTGGCGCAAGGCGCGACGAGCTGCGCCCGCCAGCTCATCGGCGTGGCGGAGTCCGAGGACACGCCCGTCTCGGCCGTCCAGCCGACCCACGAGAGCCTGCTCACCGCGTACGGCACGGTGGGCGGCCGGCTCGTCGGCGGCGACCGCCCGCTGTATCAGATCGAAACCGTGCTCGAAAAACCCACTCCGACCATTGCGGAGCAGCAACTCCTGGTGCCGGGACTGCGCGCCGGCTATTACCTGTGTTTTTTCGGCATGCACGTGCTGCCGGCGGACATCTTCGAAGTCCTCGAGGAACAGGGCGCCGCCGCGGCCGGACGGTCGCTGGGGTTGTCCCCCGCCCTGCATGCGCTCGCCGCCCGCCGGCGGTACCTGGCATTCAACGTTGCCGGCCGCCGCTACGACATCGGCGCGCCGTACGGCCTGCTGTTCGCGCAGTTCGCGCTGACTCTCGCTGGCCGCGACCGCGACCGCGTTCTTACGCAGCTTGTGGAACTGCTCGCCACCCGCCAGGGCTGAGCCATGAGCCTGCGCGTCACCGATATCATTGAGGCAACGGCACCGGAGGTGCGCGACCTCGCCATCGAGCGCTGGTGCACGGACCGGCCGATCGCCGAACTGTTGGCCGCCTGCGCCGAGCTCGACGTCTACCGGCGTCAGGAAGCCAACCTGTACCGTCGCGTCCGCGCCCTGTTCTTCCTTGCGGCGATCCACCGCTACCACCTGCCGGCACGGCGCGAATTCCCCCGCACCGGCCGGGTGCCCTACGACGGTTTCGGTCGCATGCTCGAGCGGCGTTTTGAGGAGGCGATCAGCGGGTTCCTCCGCGCGCAGGCTGCGCAGGGAGCCAACGAGACCCTCTCCAGCGCGCTGGCGGCCGCCTATCACGCCCTCGGCTTCCAGACCCTTGCCGACCAGGTGCGCCACACGGTGCGCGCCACTCGCGGCAATGCCTGGATCTTCCGCCTCGGCCATCCGCTCGACCAGCCGCTGCGCGTCCGGCCGGAACTGCTGCGCGCCGGGGGCGGCGACACGCCCCACCCCGTCCTGCGCGAGCGCACCCCGGTGCGCATGGATCTCACCCACTGCGGATGGAGCGACATCTTCTTTCTCGGGATGGATTTTCCCGAGGGCGCGCGGGTGCTGAACGTTTCCATCGATCTGGGCGTGCACGGCCGCGACGCCGGGCCGCGCCCGCCGGTCGAGGCGTATTTCCGGGTCATCGACGAACCCGTCATCCGGCTGGCCAGCGTGGACCTCGAGGCCACCGCCGAGGTGCACACCCTCGACGAGGTGTTCGATTTCGGCCGCGATTACCTCGGCCTGTTGAAGGCGGCGGTCATCGCCGCCGGGCTGGTGCCGCCGGGGATTGAGCGTTCGGGGGCCCGACTCGGCGATTTGCTCGGCGTAATTTGCGGGCCCGGCCGCGGCTTCGAGCTGGTCAGCAGCGTCAACCGCATTCCCAAGGGCTCGCGGCTCGCCGTTTCCACGAACCTGCTCGGTGCGCTCATTGGCGCGTGCATGCGGGCCACCGGGCAGATCAAGTCGCTCAGCGGGCCGATGGAGGAGCCCGAGCGCCGCATGGTCGCGGCCCGGGCGATCCTCGGTGAATGGCTCGGCGGCTCCGGCGGCGGCTGGCAGGACTCGGGCGGTCTCTGGCCGGGCATCAAGCTTATCGAGGGCGTGGCGGCCCGGCCGGGCGACGTCGAGGAGGGCTTCAGCCGCGGCTGCCTGCTGCCCCGGCACACGCTGCTGGGTCCCGACCGCGTGCCGGCCGCGGCGCGCGCCCGCCTCCAGGAATCGCTCGTGCTGGTGCACGGCGGCATGGCCCAGAATGTCGGCCCGATCCTGGAGATGGTGACGGAGAAATACCTGCTGCGCGGCGAGGCCGAGTGGGCGGCCCGTCACCGGGCGGTGGCCACGCTCGACGAGATTCTCGGCCAGCTTGCCGCGGGCGAGGTGCGGGCGCTCGGCCGCTCCCTCACCGCCAATTTTCTCGGGCCGCTGCAGACGATCATCCCGTGGGTGAGCAACCTCTACACCGAGCGGCTGATCGAGCGCACGCGGGCCGCGTTCGGCGACGACTTCTGGGGTTTCTGGATGCTCGGCGGCATGTCGGGCGGCGGCATGGGTTTTATCTTCGCACCGGCCCGCCGGCGCGAGGGGCAGGAACGCCTGCAGGAAATCATGACGGCGGCCAAGCGTGAACTGGAAACCGCGCTGCCGTTCGCGATGGACCCGGTGGTCTACGACTTTGCCATCAACGAACAGGGCTCGGTGGCCGCGCTGCTGACGGACGCCGACGCGCTGCTGCCCGCCGGCTATTATCAGCAGACCGTGCCGCGCTGCCTGCGGCAGGAGGCGCGCAACCTCACGCCGCGCGAACGCACCGACCTGCAGCAGTTCACCCAGGCCGCGCGCCACCAGCCGGAGTTCGCCGCGGTGCTGCCGTCGCTGCTTGACCGGATGCTGCCGTCGGCTGCCGCCACCCGCGACGCCGGCCGCCTCGACGCCCTGCTCGACGAAAACGGATTCGACCGCGTGCAACACGAGCAGATCCGCGCCGACCTGCGGAGCGGACGCATCGGCCTGGCGATGAACCGCCTGCCGCCCAGCACGAAGATTGAAGACGTGCCAGCGGAGGCGCTGTTTGATGCTACGGCCGCCACCGCGGAGTTCCGCCGGCAGGGCGAGGCCGCGATCCGGGCCGGCGAGGTGGCGGTGGTGATTTATGCGGCGGGCGTGGGCAGCCGCTGGACGCAGGGCGCCGGCGTCGTCAAGGGGCTGCATCCGTTCGCAAGGCTCGGCGGCCGGCACCGCAGCTTCATCGAGGTGCATCTCGCCAAGACCCGCCGCACCGCGCGCGCCTTTGGCGCGGTCATCCCGCACGTTTTCACCACGAGCTATCTCACCCATGCGCCGATCGAGGGGTTCCTGCGCGCAACGGCCGGCGATGCGCTCGGCCGCACCGCCTGGCTTTCGCCCGGACGTTCGATCGGCCTCCGGCTCGTGCCGACCGTGCGCGACCTGCATTTTGCCTGGGAGGAAACGGCGCAGCAGAAGCTCGACGAGCAAAAGGAAAAGATGCGCGAGAGCGTGCGCGCCGCGCTGACCGCCTGGGCCCGCCAGGCCGGCGAGGGCAGCGACTACATCGACAACCTTCCGGGCCAATGCCTCCACCCCGTCGGCCACTGGTTCGAGATCCCGAATCTGCTCAAGAACGGCGTGCTCGCGCGCCTGCTCGCCGCGCAGCCGAACTTGCGCACGCTGCTGGTGCACAACATCGACACCCTCGGCGCCACCGTCGATCCCGCGTTGCTCGGCTGGTTCCGCGCCGCGGGCACAACCCTCGGCTGGGAAGTCATGCCCAAGCGCATCGAGGACCACGGTGGCGGCCTGGCCCGCATCGACGGCCGGGTTCGCATGGTCGAGGGTCTGGCGCTGCCGCGCGAGGAGGATGAGTTCGCGCTTACCTACTACAGCTCCAACACCTGCTGGGTGGACATCGACCGCCTGCTCGCGCTGTTTGGACTTGGTCGCGGCGACCTCGCCGACCCGGGCAAGACCGCGACCGCCGTGCGCACGCTCGCCGCGCGCATGCCGACTTACGTGACGTTGAAGGAGGTCAAGAGGCGCTGGGGCCACGGCCAGGAGGACGTCTACCCGGTGGCGCAATTCGAGAAACTCTGGGGCGACATGACCGCGCTGACCGAGTGCGCGAATGCCTTTGCCGTCGTGTCCCGCTCCCGCGGCCAGCAACTCAAGGATCAGGCCCAGCTGGACGTCTGGCAGCGCGACGGTTCCGCTGCGCACATCGAATCGCTGGGCGACTGGACCCCTTGAGCCGGACCTGGCGGCGAAGCGCCCCGATCCGCTCCACCGGGGCTGGTGCCGTGAGCGAGGCTTGACCGGGCTCGGCTGGCCCGGTGGAGCGATCCTCTTCCTTCGGGCGTCAGCCGGGATCTATTGGGCTTGCGCGAAGTTTCGTTCGGAAACATTCAAAGTTCGTGGGCACAATCCTGCAAGTATGGGGCATTGCTTTACTCCTAAGTGTGACCTGCTGGGGCGCCGGATCTTTTCTGGTTTCTTCAAAACGCCCCATCGTCGGCATCCTCTGCGGCTGGTGCTGTTTTCTTTCCCTCTGTGCGTTTGCCTGGGTGTGCGGGATTTCCGCTCACGGGATGCGGCCTCTTTTCTGGGCCTTCTTCGTCGCCGGGATCGCGGCGTTTGTTCGTGACCGGCGCTGGCCGGAATTGATCTGCGCCACGCTTTGCGCCGGCGCCATGAGCGCCGCGCTTTGTCTGCCCTTTTTCTTGTACCAGAAGGTCCTGGCCTATGGAGCGCACGGGACCGATATGTGGGGGTATATCATCGCCGCCGACTGGCTGTCGGGCCATTCCATCCGGGATCTGCCGGACTTGGGAAATGTCCCGATGCGCTTCAACTGGACGTGGCATATTCTGGCGACCCGGGAACGGCCCCTGATCTTCGAGTCGCTTGCCTGCCTCGCCTCCGCCAGCGGCCTGACGCCGACCAACGCCTACTTCGCCTACCCCAGCGCCTTGCTGGCCAGCCTCGCGATGGCTCTCTGTCGCGAGCCGCGAATCTTCCGGTTGAAGCAGTGGACCCTCGCCCTGCTTCCGGCCCTGATCGTGGTCTTTCATCCGCTGATCATCCTTCCCTGGATCGCGGGGTTCTTTGGCGGGGCAATTGTCGCCCTGTTTGCCTCGCTGGCTTTTGCGGGCGCCGCCGTTGCGGAGGAGGGGCCGGCCCGCACCGAGGCGCTGGCGCTGGGCCTGCTCATGCTCGTTTTTTGCGCCAGCCTCTACACCGTGAAGTTTCTCCTAGTGGGCGCGGTGTTCATGGTGGTTCCGGCGCTGGTGAGTTGCGTCCTGATCCTGCAACGGGACGGCTGGCGCAGTCTGATCGGCAAAAGGCCGGGGCGGCTGGCCGCCACCGTTTTTTGCGTCTCGGTACTATTGGTGATCGCGACCGCCCGGCTGGTCCGGGATCCCGACTTGGGATATGGTCCGTTTCAAACGCCTCTCGTCGGGGCGGCACATTTCCTGGGTGTTTTCGGCGGTTTGTCGCCTTATTCGTGGCTGGGATTCGCGGGATTCGAACCGGGGGATTACAACCCCCTGCGAAACCCGATCGGCTGTGCCGCACTCGTCGGGATGGCGATCTTGTTCGGCCTGGTCTCCTGGAGACGCTGGCGGGCATCAAAGGATGTCCGCGTGCCGCTGATCGTGGGGATCTGCCTGGGATGCTTCTGGATGGTGGTAAGAGATACCCAGATGATGACCAAGGCGATGCCCGTGTTCGGGTTGCCTCTGCTGGTTGTGCTGGCCGCTGTTTCCGGGGAATTGCGCCACTGGGCCTTGGGATTGGCCGCCGCCATCATTTGCTGCCTGCCCGCGGTGCGGTCCCGCCAGGAAATGTATACGATGATCGATCAACCCTACATCTTGTGCACGGAGAACAATGTCGGCAGATACGGGGACAACGATGTCTGGGTGACCCTGGCATATCTCAACTTTCGGGAAGACCAGAATGGTTTCAATTGGGCAAAGTATCCCGGATCGTATCGTGGGATCACCCATTTCCTTCCGGATGAAATCCGCGAACGGCTCGCGAAGAAATATCACATGCCCGAGCCGTGGCCCAGCCCGCCCAGCTGACGTCTGCCGACATCGCCCCGGCCACCGCGTCGCGATCTTCACCCTTGCGATCCGAGGCTTTTCTTACGCCTTCGGCCTTTTTCGCTGCTTCGGCTGCGAGCTGACTCCGAGCCGCGGGTCGCGGCGTTTTGCCAGCGCGACGAGCCGCTCGGCGACCGATTCGAAGCGGTCGGCGCTCTCCGGGAGGTAAAGCCACTTCGGCAGGATCGAATGGGGCGAAAGCTCAGGATGGTCGGCCAACAGCGACGCATGATGGACGCGATTCGTGCAGGCCAGCACGCCCCGCCACGGTTCTTCTTTGGCTGAAAAATACAGCGTCAACCGGCCATCGAGATACACCGCCTTGCCGCCAAACATCGGCCGGAGCAGAAAAGTGGGATCCGACTCCAACGGTTCCCATAGCCATTGGTATGGATGCACCCGCCGGGTTTGCCCAATGGTTGGCTCGCGCATGGTCAGTGTTGTCGACTCAGCGGAAGCCCAGTCCGCCAGCCGGCGGTTTTCAACTGGCAAATTTCCGTGGTGGACCGGCTTTTCGCCCGCCGGCAGCGGCCCCGAAGGTTTTTTCACAGGAGGTAACGGAGAAAACAGAGAGCATCTCACCTCCGTTGACTCCGTTTCCTCCTGTAAAGAGGCCTTTTCGCCTACCCCTGCGACGGCAAAATGGTCTCGGCGCGTTTCACGAGCGAGATGAACTCGCCGCGGTAGCCACCGGCGTCGGAGCTCAAACCTTGCGCGGCCCAGCGGAGCACCGCATCGAGCGTTGTCGCCCCCCGGTGGGGCGAGTCGCGCAGCACCATGCCGAAGCCGGCCACCGCCGCGGCGAACTTGAAATCGCCGCTCGCGTCGGCAAAAGCCGTGCCTTGGTCGGTCAGCGGGAATTCCAACAGCTTGCTCGCGTTGCCGTCCGGCGCTTTGTAACGGAGCTTGACCGTCAGAAGTTCGGCGTTCGGCGTGCCGGGTTCAGCGTGATGCTTGCCCGGCTCTGAACTCTGAACCTTGAACCCTGGATTTTGATATTTGAGCGGATCGACGGTCGACTCCGGCTTCCATTCTACGCCGGCGGGGATGACTTCGTAGAGCGCGGTGACGGTGTGACCTGCGCCGATGTCGCCAGCGTCGAGCTTGTCGTTATTGAAGTCCTCCTTCTTGAGCAGGCGGTTCTCGTAGCCAATCAGACGGTAGGCCTGGACCCGCATTGGGTTGAACTCGACCTGCACCTTCACGTCCTTAGCGATTACGGCAAGTGTGCCGCTGACCTGCTCGGCCAGCACCTTGCGGGCCTCGTGCGACGAGTCGATATAGGCGTAGGCGCCATGGCCCTTGTCGGCGAGCTGTTCAAGGGTGGCGTCCTTGTAGTTGCCCATGCCGAAACCCAGCGCGGTGAGAAACACGCCGCTCCTGGCCTTCTCCTCGATCAGGCGCACGAGATTGCCGCGATCCGTCACGCCCATGTTGAAATCGCCGTCGGTGGAGAGGATGACGCGGTTGACGCCACCCGCAATGAAGTTGGCCTTGGCAACGTCGTAGGCCAGTTGGATGCCCATCGCGCCGTTCGTCGAGCCGCCGGCGTTGAGACCGTCGATCACGTCAAGGATTTCCTGCCGATGACTCACGGGGGTGGAGGGAAGCGCGAGGCCCGAGGTGCCCGCGTAGGTGACGATGGCCACATGGTCCTCCGGCTTGAGCTGCTCAACCAGCGTCCGCAGGGATTCCTGCACCAACGGCAGCTTGTTGGGCTCGCCCATCGAACCCGACACATCGATCAGGAAAACGAGATTGGCGGCAGGACGGTCGGCGGAGGCCAGCTCACGACCCTTCAGGCCGATGCGCACCAGCCGGTGCGTCGGCTCCCAGGGAGCTGCGGCCACTTCGAGCGACGCGGCGAACGGGTCCTGGTCCGCTGGTTTGGGCGCAGCATAGTCGTAGGTGAAATAGTTGACCAGTTCCTCAATGCGCACGGCATCGCGCGGCGGCCGCTGGTTGTTGACCAGGAAGCGCCGCATGTTGGAGTAGCTGGCGGTGTCGACGTCGACGGAGAAGGTGGAAAGCGGATTCTGTGCCGCGCCAAGGAAGTCGTTGTCGGCAACGTAGTCATAGGCCTCGGTGTTAAACAACTGACCGGGCCGAGCCGAGGCGGCATTAGTTGCGCCGGTATCGACCATGGTTCGACTCGTCACAATGGTGATGACGGAGCTTGATTCTTTCAGGTCGGTCCTGACGCGTGTTCCGGCCAGTGTGTTCTCGGCGAAGGAGCTTCTGCCCTGCGGCGCGCCAGCGCTATAATATAGGTGCGCCTTCGCTTCGTCTGCTTTCCCGCCGACTGAGCGGTCGCTGGCTGTTCCGAGCGCCGTAATGCGGGAGAACGTTTTGCGAGCCTCCTCTTTTTGGATTCTCGTATCGCTTCCAGCCCGGCCGCCGGAATCGATCGCTGCCGCCTCGGCGGCTTGAGGCGGATTGGGAACCACCACGCCCCACTGGTCCGCCGTCTCTGTTGGGGCCGGCGGGGCCGGCGGCCCATTCTCCGCCGCTTTCGGGAATTGAATGTCGATGTGGTTGGATGGCTGAACCTGGGCAACGGAGGCATCCGTTGCGGAGGACTGCTTCGCGGCAACTTGCCTGGTCAATGCGGTGGTCTTCTGCTTCGCGTCCTTCTCCGCCTGCGGCACTTCTCGCAGCGCGAGGACCACGGCGAAACAGGCCGCGGCGGCGAGCGCCGCCACTTTCCAGTAGGGGAAGCGGAAAACCCGCGCTGGGCGCACGGTATGGTAAGGCTCAAGGTGAACCGGTCGCACGGGTTTCGGCAACGGTTCGGCTTCGAGCGCGTCGGTCAGCCGGCCGGCGGTGGCGCGGATCTCCTCCACCACCGTTTGCAGCGAGGGATCGGCCATCACCGCCGCCGCCACCTGGGCGGCCTCCGCGCCTTCGAGTTCGCCCAGGGCATAGGCCGTGAGGCGCGGATCATCGGGGTCCAGTCTGGTCTGAGTCAAATTGTTCATGGTGCGAATGTCTCCTGTGGTCGGCGCCGCCCGTCAGTCGGCGCCGTGAGTCTGCGCCGCCCACTCCTGCTGGAGCGTCTTGATCGCGGTGTGGATCAGAAAACCCACGTTGCTGACCGAAAGCTCGGTGATGCGGCTGATTTCCTTGTAGCTGAAACCGTTTTGAAACTTCAGGCGGATGACCTCCTGCTGGTTGGGCGGCAGGTGATTGATGAGGCGCAAGACGGCCGCCTGCGTTTCTTCCGCTTCGAGCGCCGTGCCGGGCCGCGGCTCCATAGCCACGACGCGCTCGGCCGCGCCTTCGTCAAACTGCTTCATGCGGCCCTCCTTCCGGTGAAGGTCGAACGCGCGGTTGCGGCACACGGTGTAGAGCCACTCCGCCAAGTGGTCGTCGACCGCGGCCGGCGGCTGCGCCAGCAGGCGGACGAACGTATCCTGAACCACGTCGCGGGCGTGGTCGGGATTGCCCACCAGGCGCGTGGCATAACGCAAAAGCGGGGCCTGGAATTGCTCGACGGCGGAGCGGACAAACGCGGCATTTTCATGGGAGCGGTCGGACGGTGATGGGTCCGGATTCACGTGCTGTTGACTGCTCATAATACGGGCGGGCGGCGCGTTTCTTAGAAGAATCTTTTAACTCTTCAGCCACAGAGTCTCTGGCACCGCAAAGCCGAAATCGCCAACCCATGGCCCCGGGGCTTGTCTTGGCATCGCGCACTGGGCCTGCTTTCATACCCTCCATGCGCCGCCTGTCCTTCCTGACTTGCCGTGAGTTCGCGAGAGTGCAGTTGGGAGCGTGCCGGCTTTTGAGCTGTCTGCTGCTTGCCAGCGGCTGCGCCCGCCGAGAGACGCCGGTTCAGACGGGCATTCGCGAGCAGGTGCTTTACCTCGGCAACGGCTCTGAACCGCGCGATCTCGATCCGCACGTCGTTGTTTCGTTCAACGATTTCAATATTGTGCTCGCACTGTTCGAGGGGTTGACGGGCATCGACGAGCGCACGTCGCAGCCGATTCCCGCCCTCGCCGAACGCTGGACTACCTCCGCCGACGGGTTGGTCTGGCAATTCCGTTTGCGGCCCGGCGCCCACTGGAGCAACGGCGACGCGCTGACCGCCCGGGACTTCGTCTTCGGGATCCGCCGCGCTCTCGCGCCGAAACTGGCCTCGGAATACGCCTACGTGCTTTACCCGATCCGGAACGCGGAGGCCTATAACGCCGGCCGGCTGACCGACTTTTCGCAGGTCGGAGTGCGCGCGATCGATGACCAGACGCTCGAGGTCACCGTCGCCCGCCCCACGCCCTACCTTGCCGCCGCGGCCACCCTGCCCGCCTGGTTCCCGTTGCACCAAGCTTCGATCGAGAAGCTCGGCCCGTACGACGACCGCGCGGTGCCGTGGACGCGGCCGGAAAACATGGTCTGCAGCGGACCGTTCCTGTTGAAGGAATGGTCGCCTGGCAACCGGATCGTCGTTGAACGCAACCCCAATTATTGGGACGCCCGTCACGTCCGGCTGCGCCGCATGGTTTTCTTTCCCATCGAGAATGCCTCCACGCAGGAGGCGGCGTTCCGGGCCGGGCAGCTGCACCTCACCTCGGACGTACCGCTTTCCAAGATCGCCGCGTACCGCCGAGATCATCCCGCCGTCCTCCGCATCGATCCGTTCCTCGACACCGCATTCATGCGTTTCAACGTCAAGCGCGCTCCTTTCAATGACCAGCGGATCCGCCAGGCGCTCGCCCGCGCCCTCGACCGTACCGCCCTGGTTCAAGATGTCACCCTCGGCGGCCAACAGCCGGCACACTGCCTGACTCCACCCAACACCGCTGGCTATACCGCCCGCGCGGCCATTCCGGATGATTTTGCGAGGGCCCGCCAACTGCTGGCGGAGGCGGGCTTCCCCGGCGGCCGCGGGTTTCCAAAAGTGGAAATCCAGTTCGCCACCCTGGAGCTCAACCAGCGGCTGCTCGAAGCTGTCCAACAAATGTGGCGTCGCGAACTCGGTGTCGCCGTCACCCTCGCCAACAAGGAGCAGCGCGTGTGGCTCAACGACGAGCGTCAGCTCAACTATGACATCTCCTACGCCCATTGGATCGGCGACTACGTTGACCCGAGCACCTTTCTCGAGCTGTTCACTTCGGATGGGGGCAACAATTCCACCGGCTGGGCCAATGCCGGATACGACCGGCTAGTCAAGGCAGCCGGCGCGGAACAGGATCCGCATGGCCGTTACGAACTTTATCAGCAGGCCGAGGCGCTGCTTCTGGAAGAGGCGCCGATCGTGCCGCTCTTCTTTGGCACCCGGGTGTTCCTCTGCCATCCGGCGGTGAAGAACTGGCGGCCCGCGCTCCTCGGAATCCACCAGTACAAGGACGTTCACTTGGAGCAATGAGTCCGCCTGCCCGGCGGTTTCCCCCGAACTCTTGCCCTGTCCGCACTGCGCCCTTGTGCCGGTATGGTTTGCCCATCATCTTCCGGCGTATGCACCCGTCTCTGCGCAGCTCGGCCGCTTGGCTCCTGCTTGCGCTCTCCCTGCCTGCCTCCCTCCAGGCCGCCGGTCTGGAAATCGTGCGGATCGTCCCGGCCTGGCACAGCGCGGAGTCATTCCACCGTGTAACCGAATATTTCGGCGGCAAAGAGAACACCGGCGGCGTGACCGTGCTGCGCTCGCAGTCAGCCGAGCTGGCCGGCTACTACTGGTTTCTGCGGCTGAAGAACCCGGCGGCCCCAGTGGCCGGGGCGAGATTTGAGCTGCAGGTCATCACCCCGGCCGCGCCCGAACCGAAGACGTTCACCTTTGCAGCCGACATTCCGGCCGGCAGCTCGCTTTTCCAGCTCGGCCTGACCGGCAGCGACTGGCCGAAGGCGAAGGCCCGCCCGGCCGCCTGGCACCTGCGCCTGCTCGCCGCCGACGGCACGACCTTGCTCGCCCGGGGAAGCTTCCTCTGGGAGCTGCCGGGAAAGCCGTAGGTGTGGAGTTTAGGGTTCAGGGTTCAGCAGTAAGGTTGATCGCTGCGTTGACAACGGCTTGGACCGTTTGCGCCTAACCCAGAACCCTGAATCTGCGCGGGCGCGTAGCCTACACTCCCCGCGGCACGACTCCGGAAAACACTGCGAAGAAGTGGCAGACGCTGCCGCCCAGGACGAACAGGTGCCATACCGCGTGATGGTAGGGCAGCCGTTTCCACATGTAGAACAGCGTCCCCGCAGAGTACGCCGCGCCACCTGCAAAGAGCAGGATCAGGCTGGAGCGCGGCAGCGCTTCCACGAGCGGCTTGATCGCGATGAGCACGATCCATCCCATGAAAAGATAGAGGATTGTCGAGAGGAGGCGAAAACGACCCGTGTAGAACACCTTCAGCACAATCCCCGCCACCGCGATCGTCCAGACCACGCCGAACAGACTCCAACCCCATGGTCCGCGCAAGCTCACGAGCAGAAACGGCGTATAGGAGCCCGCAATGAGCAGGAAGATCGCCGCGTGGTCGAACACGCGCAGCCACGGCTTCCACCGGGGAGCCGGCAGCGCGTGATAGCAGGTCGAGGCGCCGTACAGCAGCACGAGGGAGGCGCCAAACACCGCGCAACCGGTGACCGTCCACGCGTCGCCGCGCAGCCCGGCAACCGTCACCAGCACGCATAGACCCCCGACGCTCAGAATCAGGCCGAGGCCGTGCGTCAGGCTGTTGGCGATCTCCTCGCCACGGGAGTAGACGTTGGTGCCAGTGGTCTTCACAGCAGTTAGCGTGGACTGTGGCCCCCGCGGCAGGCAAGAAGTTCAATGCGTTGCGCGCGCCCTCGCAGGGGAAACCCGGACCGTTTTATTTTTGCAGTTTTGGCGGGAAAATCAGATCTTCTGCCGTCATCATGCCGTCTTCCGCGATTGTCTGGTCCGGCTGGCAGCCCCTGGCGCTCCCGGAACCCCTGTCGCCCGCCGTCTTGGCTGAGATTGTCGATGGCGGTCAGACCTTTCGCTGGAGCCGCGCGCCGGATGGCGCCTGGCAGGGTGCCTGGTCCGACTCCGTGGTGCACCTCAAGCCGTCCGAGTCGGGTGGATTGCTCTGGTCCTCTCCGGAAAACCTGGCCGGGGTGGTCGCCAGCCAGCTGCCGCCCTACCTCGCCGCCTCGGTCGATTTTGCCCGGCTGGCCGACGATCTGCCTTGGCGAAGCGATCCGCATCTGGCCCGCTGCCTCGAGGCGTTCCGTGGTCTGCGCTTGCTGCGGCAGCCTCTGGGGGAGACGCTGCTCGGTTTTCTTTGCAGCGCCACCAAGCAAATTGTGCAGATCAAGCAGATCGTCGCGCTGCTGGCGCAGCGTCATGGCCGGGAGATTGCCGCCGGGATTCACCGACTGCCCACCTGGACGGAACTCGCCACGGTGAGCGAGGAGCAGCTGCGCGCCTGCCTGCTCGGCTTCCGCGCGCGCTATGTGCAGCAGACCGCCCGGTTCCTCTCCGAGCGTCCGGGCTGGCTGGACCAGATCGAACAGCTGCCGTATGTCGAGGCCAAGGAGCGGCTGCGCGAGCTGCCGGGCGTGGGCGAAAAAGTGGCCGATTGCGTGCTGCTCTTCGGCGCCGGGCGGCTCGAGGCTTTTCCGGTGGACGTGTGGATCATCAAGGCGATGGAGAACCGTTACGGGCTCGAGGGCTGGACGCCCCAGCAGATCGCGCGCTTCGGCCGGGTGCATTTTGGGCCGTTCGCCGGCCTGGCCCAGCAATATCTATTCGCATGGGAGCGGGCCCAGGGTCGCGGTTGAAATCCCGCCGCCGGCGGATCGCCGCCGTCAGCAGATCCTCGATGAGCCCGAGAACTTGACAGCATTCCAGAACCTCGGCGTGCACAACCATGTTCAAGGTTGAACATCGTTGTGCATCGGCCGTGAGGTTCGCGATCCTTAGGTCACCGCTGGCGGCGCCGGGGTTGGCTTCAGCATCCGCCACGGAAAGAAATAGACAGCGTAGATAACCGTGTAGACGAAGAAGTTCTCCAGCCGGACAAAAGAGGCGAACGCGAAGAAGAAGATCAGCACATGCATCCGCATGACGTTTCTGTACGGTGCCATGAAGGCATCGCCCGGCTTTTTTGTCGCTGGTTCGCCGGAAGCCCCGAGGCTTGCCAGCAGCGAGGGCGCTCGGCGGAACCCACCGCGTTCAGCCACCGCCGCCACCAATACAAACGGCCAGTAGGCGCCCAGCACGTGCAGGTAGAGCGATATCGTTGGGAAACCCCGGCTCGGGGTGTCGAAGACCGGGAAGAACAGGTTGAGGAACACCGAGTGCACCAGATGAAACATTCCGAAATGAACCGTGAAGAATGCCAGCAGGAACAGGCCGCCGACCAGCCAGGCGCCACCCATGGCCGCGCGAGCGAGCGGCCGGGCATCGCTAGTCGCTGCCGCGCGTTCTCCCGCCAGCACCGGCCGGAATATTGTCCAGACAATCATCGCGTAGCCAACGACCAAGCTGGACAGCCACAGGCTCCAGACGAGAATCCCTCACTCGCCAGTCGAACCACCAGGCCATTCCCAGCCCACCAGCAAAAGCCAGCGCATCGGGCCAGACGGAAAGCCAGCTCTTTGAGGTCAGGGCGGAGGTCGCTGGCAAGGAATTGCGTTCAGAATCCATTCGGGAACAGCACCGCCGGACACTTTGAAGCCACCCGCGGACCGGCCCTCAAGCAGAAAGGCGGCGGGAACTGCGCAGTCAGCTGTCCCCGGCTGGACTTCACGCCGAGGTGAGGTGCCACTGCCGGCAGATCGGGCAGAAGTAGGCCTCCCGGTTCCGCTCGACTCCCGCGAGCAGGGCGGCGTCAAGGGCGTCGCCCTGGCTGGAGTACCGGCGTTTACGCGTGCACATGCGTTCGCGCTCTTCGCGGCCGAGACGCTTCGGCGGATTTCGGGCAGCCCGCTTCATCGTCGGGCTCGCCAGGCGGCGCACTGTTTTCGCCCGGGATGGTTTGGCGCACCTGAAGACATTTGGATTCGCACTGGGGTGAATCAGATCTGCTCTTCTTCCGCAAACAAGCTTCGCGCTTGCGAAAATTCGGGGCTGGTCTTGGATGCGCCCGAAGTGGCGTGCAACAGCGACAAAGGAGGAATCCTCGGACGGTTGGCCGGGTTTCGCTCGCTCAGGATGGCTGGCGTTCTCGCGCTGAGCTGCGCGGCGTCAATGGCCGTCCAGCTTGCGGCGCGCGCCAGCCAGGGATCGAAGCCGGTTGCGGACGCTGTTGATGACCGGATGATCATGATGCAGCGTTTTGTCGTTTCGGCCACGCGGATTGAGAAGAATCCCTGGCGTTACGCTTCCGTTCCCGGATTTGAAGTCCTGTCCCGAGCCTCTGACAACGACACTAATTGGTGGCTCGATGCGCTCCAACGCGGCCAATGGTTCGAGAACGCAGTGATGCCGGAGGACTGGCTTCCTCGATCTCCAGTGCCCTACACGGTGATCATCGACAACACGGATCTGCAAGCCGTCCGGGTCGGGCCCCTGCATTCGCAGCCGATTGAGTTTCATCCGCCGGTCGACGCGCTGACCTGGGGCCCGTACGCCGAAAAAGCCATCGTTTGGGCCGGCCATTTCGAGGCTCATGACGACGACACCTTCGCGAGCAATACGAATCTGTACAACGTCGACACCAAAAACCCGGCATACGCGTCGATTAGTTTGGAGCGCCTGTTTCGGTGCGCGCCGCCACTTCCGCAATGGTTGCTGGTCGGCCTGCTGGGGCTGGACTTTGGCATTTTCCGGGAAAGCTTTGTGCCGGTGATCGGTCAAGATGGCGACTTCCCCCGGATCGGCGGTGGTCGTGGCCGGTTGATTCGGAAAGTTGTCGGCCCGGGCACGCTCTGGGTCTCCCTGGACGAAACACAGCAGCTGCTGAAGGAGCTGAAGAAGAACAAGAAGATGGCGATGGCGGTTCCCCCGCTCCAGGACCTCTTTGCTGAGGCGCCGCCGGCTGATGAGCGCCTTCCTCTTTGGAAATGCGAGGCGGCGCTTTTCGCCCGTTGGGGTTTGATGGGCCCGGGCCATGAGGATCCAGTCCTGTCGCGCGCGTTCTTGGAGTTCGTGCGGCGCGCGCGCCGGGAGCCGGTCACTGAACAGGTATTCACCGACTGCTTCGGCTTCGGGTATGCGACGATGGAAGTGGAGCTCGGGTCGTTTCTCAAGGCGGTACTCGCCCTCCCAAACACCGTCGATTTGGACGTGTCGGTGAGTTTTTCGGAGGTGGACCTGAAGGAAGCCACAGCAGATCAAATTGGGCGAATCCTTGGCGACTGGTTGCGAATGGTGGGAGACTCCGTACGCATCAAGGATCCGGCGAGGGGCGAGGAATTCCACCGGGCGGCCGGGCGGATGTTGGAGCGCGCCTACCGGGAGGACAACGGCCTTCCGCCAGACGTGAACCCGGCTCCCATGGGGGCGCGCACGGCCGAACCGGGTCAGCCGGCCGCCCCTGGTCAGGCCGTCGCCATGAAGCCGTTCGTGGTGGCCGCAGACCGGATCCATGATCCGGGCCTGCTCGCGGTTTACGGACTCTACGAACATGACATCGGCGACGACAACAAGGCGCGCGAGTTCCTTGAGGCCGCGGCGGTGGCCAGAGCCATCCGGCCCAGAGCCTGCCTGGTACTTGCCAGATTGCGCTATGCGGAGGCCATTGCCAAGCCCGCGGGATCGAAGGGCAAGCTCAGCGCCCAACAGGCCGCCGCAGTCCTTGAGCCCCTGCGAACGGCGCTCCGACATTCCACGGTCTCCGATATCTACACACTGATGGTCAAAACCTGGAATCACTGTGAAGCCAAGCCCTCCAATCAGGATCTTGAGACGATTATCGAGGGCGTCTCGCTGTTTCCCAGGTTCACCGCCCTGAGCTACAGTTCGGCGGTGGTCTGCGCCCAACGCGGCGACGTTGCCCGGGCCATCGAGTTGGTCGACAGGGCGCTCGTGTTCGCGATGAACGAAAACGACAGGGACCATCTTAAGCGGCTGCGGGTGGTCATCGCTTCTGGGATCACCGAAGCGGACTAAGTGACGCGGTAGACTCGTGGTCGGCGGCGTTTCTTCTCACGCGGCTCCGGCGCGAGGAAAGCCGTCCGGCCATCGCCGGGGATCAGTGCGGCGAGTGTCCTCCGCATCGGCAACCCTCCATTCCGCGGACGTTGGGGTAGAACCCGCCAGTCTGGTGCCCGGGATCGGACTCGAACCGATAAGCCTTTCGGCAAGGGCTTCTAAGACCCTCGTGTCTGCCAATTTCACCACCCGGGCGGGACTTGATTGCCGAATACAGATTGCCGATTTTTGATTCCCAAACAAGCGGCAAATCCCGTCGGTTGCTGGCAGTGGGTCGATTTGCCTTGCTATCGCGAGGTCCGCGGCTGCGGACCGTGGCCGCCGAGGCAGGAGGCACTCGTCGCGATCCAGCTGGATTGCTTCCTCCTTCGCCAAGCCTACGGAGGACAGGTCGTCGTCCCGTCACGGCGAGACTCCTCGCAATGACAAACGGACCCACCACCCGGTTGCTGGAACTCCCTCTTGCTGGAGAACCCAGAATCAAGGCTCGGTATTCCGCGATCGCCGCCGGAGGCGGGCTCGGTCGCGGTTGAGTCAGACTACCCCGGTGCCACCCCCAGCCGGTTACCCATCCTCGCGTAGGTTTCGCGGTGCTCGCGGCTTTGCTCCACGAGATCTGCGTCGAACCGGATGCGTCGGCGGGCGAACAACGTGATGACGCACGAGCCGCCAAACGCGAACAGCCCCTTCTCCTCGCCTTTCGCAACGTTGCGTCCGGAGACGAACATCTGCCGGATGCGGCCCACGGTGGTGGCGCCGATCTCCACCATCGCCACGGTGCCAAACTGCGGGGACTCCACGAGGGTCACCATGCGCCGGTTCTCCACCAGGTAGCGAAGGTTGCGGCGCAGGGCAACGGGATGCACCGAATAGAGCCAGCCGTTGATCAACCGGGGTTCGCCGGCCTGGCCGCCCACGGGAAAATGGAAACGGTGGTAATCGACCGGCGCGAGGCGCGAGATGAGCATCGCCCCGCCCGCGAAACACCGGGTGAGCACCTGCTGCTCCGGGGGCAGCGGCGTCTCGCCGAGCAATTCGGCCAACGTGAACTTCGCGTTCTTCACATAGAACCCTTCGGCCGCGTCGATGTCCGGAAACACGAGGTGGCGCCCGTCGGCAGGCAGCACCGCCACCTCGTCGCCCGGAGTGATGGGCCGCATTTCACGCTTCAAGGCGCGAAAGAAGAACTCATTGAAGGTTTTGAAGGCAAAGGCCGACTTCGCGAACTCGTCGACGTCGAGGTTGTAGTCGACAATGAAGGGCAGGATCTTGATCGCGCTGTAGCGCCGGTTCATGCGCCAGCCGTAGTACCCGGAAAAAAACGCCCGCCGAACGACCAGCCACAACGCCAGCCGTCCGAGGGAGGTTTCATAGATCCAGCGCAGCCAGCGCTCGCCGTAGATCTGCTCGGTCTCGACGGTCCTCTTTGTGCGGTGCCAGTACTGGATTGGCTCGGCCGGCATGAGAATGGCGATTCTTGCGCGGAGTCGCCAAGACGCAAAGCGGAAAAGCGGCGGAAACTTATCGCTCGCCAGAGCCGGGGTCAGCGACCCCGGCTACATTGCTCACACCATCACCAGCTCGTCGCCCTTGAGCTTGAAGGTAACCGTGGAATCTTCCGCCACCTCGCCGCTGATGAGCGCCCGCGCCAGCCGGGTCTCGATCTGGCGCTGCAGAAACCGCTTCAGCGGCCGGGCGCCAAACACCGGATCGTAGCCCTTCTCCGCCGCCCACTCCTTCGCTTTCGCGTCGAGCTTCACCGTCACGCGGCGCTCGGCCAGCCGGCGGTTCAGATCGGCCAGCAGGAGGTCGACGATCCGGGTGATTTCCTCGAGCGTGAGCGGCTTGAACAGGATGGTCTCGTCGATGCGGTTGAGAAACTCCGGCCGGAACGCCTTGCGCAGCTCCGCCATCACGCTTTCGCGGACGCTCTCGGGAATGGTGTCGCCCGTCACGCCCTCGAGCAGGTGGCGCGAGCCCAGGTTCGACGTCATGATGATGATGGTGTTCTTGAAATCGACCGTGCGGCCCTGCGCGTCGGTGATCCGGCCGTCGTCCAGAACCTGGAGCAGCACGTTGAACACGTCGGGATGCGCCTTCTCGACCTCGTCGAACAGCACCACGGAATAGGGTTTGCGGCGGACCGCCTCACTGAGCTGGCCGCCCTCGTCGTACCCGACGTAGCCCGGCGGCGCCCCGATCAGGCGGGACACGCTGTGCTTCTCCATGTACTCCGACATGTCGACGCGGACCATCGCCGCCTCGGTGTCGAACAGGGTCTCCGCGAGCGTTTTTGCCAGCTCGGTCTTGCCAACGCCGGTGGGACCGAGGAACAGGAAACTGCCGACCGGCCGGCGCGGGTCCTTGATGCCACTGCGCGCCCGCAGGATCGCCTCGGTGACCAGCGTCACCGCCTCATCCTGTCCGATCACGCGCTGGTGGAGCACGTCCTCAAGGCGGAGGAGTTTCTCCTTCTCACCCTCGATGAGCCGCGTGACAGGCACGCCCGTCCACTTGGCCACGACTTCGGCGATCTCCTCCGAGGAAACCTCCTCCTTGAACAGCGTGGCAGCGTGGCCGGCCTTCTCGAGTCTCTTCAGTTCAGCCTCCAGCTGGGGAATCTTGCCGTGGCGCAGTTCGGCCACCGTGTTCAGGTCATAGGCGCGCTCGGCCTTCGCCATCTCCAGGCGGGCGGCCTCGAGCGACTCCCGCAGCTTGCGCACCTTGTCGACCGCGCCCTTCTCTCGTTCCCAGTGCAGCCGCAGGGCCTTCGCCTGCTCGCGCGCCTCGGCCAGTTCCGCGCGGAGCGCGGCCAGCCGGCGGGCACTGGCGTCGTCCTTTTCCTTGGCGAGGGCGGTCTCCTCAATCTCCAGCCGGAGGACGCGACGCGACAGCTCGTCGAGCTCCTGCGGCATCGAGTCCATCTCCGTCCGGATCATCGCACAGGCCTCGTCCATGAGGTCGATGGCCTTGTCGGGCAGAAAGCGGTCGGTGATGTACCGGTTGGAAAGCGTGACGGCGCTGACGAGCGCGGCGTCCTGGATGCGCACGCCGTGGTGCAGCTCGAAGCGCTCCTTGATGCCGCGCAGGATCGAGAGCGCGTCCTCGACGCTGGGCGGTTCGACGAGCACGGGCTGGAAGCGACGCTCAAGCGCGGCGTCCTTCTCGATGTGCTTGCGGTATTCGTCGAGCGTGGTGGCGCCGAGGCAATGCAACTCGCCGCGGGCCAGCATCGGTTTAAGGAGGTTGCCCGCGTCCATCGCGCCTTCGGTCTTGCCGGCGCCCACGATGAGGTGGAGCTCGTCGATGAACAGCAGGATGCGGCCGTCGCTCTGTTTGATCTCGGCAAGCACCGCCTTGAGGCGCTCCTCGAACTCCCCGCGGTATTTCGCGCCGGCCACCAACGCGCCCATGTCGAGCGCGAAGATCGTCTTGTCCTTCAGCCCCTCGGGCACGTCGCCGCGCAGAATGCGCTGGGCGAGGCCCTCGACAATGGCGGTCTTGCCAACGCCGGGTTCGCCGATCAGGACGGGATTGTTCTTGGTCTTGCGGGAGAGGATCCGGATGGTGCGGCGGATCTCCTCGTCGCGACCGATGACCGGGTCCATCCGGCCCTTGCGCGCCTGCGCGACCAGGTCGATTCCGTACTTCTCCAGCGCCTGGTAGGTGCCTTCGGGATTGTCCGTGGTCACCTTCTGGCTGCCGCGGACCTCGCGGAGGGCCTTGAGGATCTTCGCCCGGTCCAATCCGAAGCTCTTGAACAGCTTCTTTAGCGCCTCAGGCTTGCCGACTTCGAGCAGGCCGAGGAGCAGGTGCTCGACGGAAACAAATTCATCCTTGAGCGACCCGGCCTCTTCCTCGGCCCGCGTGAGCACGGCGTTGACCGACTGCGTGACGTACACCTTCGATGTGTCGACGCTGCCCGAGACCTTCGGCAGGCGCTCAAGCTCCCGCTCGACGGCGAGCTGCACCGCGCTTGGCGTGATGTTCAGCTTGTCGAGCAGGCCCGGCACAATGCCGTTTTCCTGGCTGAGGAGCGCGGCAAAGAGATGCCACGTTTCCACCTCGTTGTGCGAGAGGCGTCGAGCAATAGCCTGCGCGTCAGTAACCGCCTGACGCGACATGACGGTAAATTTGTTGAGGTCCACGGGTTTACGTCGTGCAAGTGGCGGGCCAATCCACTCATCAAGGAAACCAGCCCGGCGGGTGTGTCAACCACGGGACAAGCTGGCCGCCTTCGGGACGTTCCGGCCCGGCCGGAGGCGCACCGCACCGGTCTGGAACCGCCTCGGCCGGTCTCCGCGGGGCCGCCATTTCAAAACGAAAAGCCCACGAGCGACGCGGCTGTCCAGAAAAGTTATTACATCCCCTATGCATACACTTTTCATATCCATCGCGCCGACCGTGGGCTAATTGGTCGGAAAGTGAGCGTTCTCAAACAACGGTGCCGGCAAGACCAGCGTCGGTCACCTGGGTATTTCTGCGCAGAATTCGCCGCCTGTCCAGAGAACTTTCGGTCTGAAAAATGTAAACCGTGTTCACTGGGTCCGCGGTCTGCGGTGCGCCTGGTGTGACCTCCGCCAATCCCCCCGCTTCACAGAACTAGGCGGGGCGGCAAATGTCGCGCCTTGCGGCGCTTGGTACGGCGGCCCCGCCTTGGAGAATCGTTTCAGCAGCTGCGGTAACGCGGCACGATTGGGATGACGCGCCCTACCGTATCTGCTTTGCTCCCCCTAAGCCGGACTAATGCAGTCGAATCGCTGCCTTCCTCAGAGGACCAGAAACTTTTCGGTGAATGATGTAGGAAGCGCGCTTGCGCGCGATGGCAGAGAGAATCGCACGCAAGCGCACTTCCTACAAGTGCACGGGTCAGGCCTGCTAAGAGTGGGCTGGAGGTTTGCCGGCGTTTGGGTGTAATGCTTGGGGTCGGGTGGCGGTCGTCTGGTACCGCCCCGCAACATCGCATTACCCGCCATGAAGAATCTGCTTCGTATTGCGTTTCTGTCCTTCGGCCTCCTGCACACGGGGGCCGCGGTTGTCGCCGGCCCGCTGCATGTCTGGGAGAAAGACGAGCTCACGTTCACCGCGGTCAACACCTACAAGAATCCGTACACCGATGTGATCGTGTGGGTCGACCTGAACGGCCCCGGCTTCACCAGGCGCGTCTATGGGTTTTGGGACGGCGGGCAGACCTTTCATCTGCGCGTGATGGCGACCGCCCCGGGCGCGTGGACGTGGGCCAGCGGTTCGGAGCCAGCCGATCCCGGGCTGGTTGGGAAAACCGGTTCGTTCACCGCCGTCGCGTGGACCGAATCGGAGAAGGAGGCGATCCCGGTGAGGCGCGGCATGATCCGCCCCACGGCGAACCACCACGCGCTTGAGTATGCCGACGGCACGCCCTACCTCGCGATCGGCGACACATGGTATGCCGTTCCTGCGAACCGCTTCCGGTGGTTTGACGACGACGTCGAGCGGCCGATCGGTCCGATGGCGGGTTTCAAGGATTATGTGCGCTACCGCAAGGCGCAGGGCTACAACTGGATCAATATCATCGCCGCGTTCCCAAACTGGAAGACTGACGCCAAGCCCTGGCACTTGATGATGAACGACGCGGCCCACACCACTGTGCGCTCGGCGTGGCTCGAATTCGGCACCGGCAGCGCCAAGAACATGGACAACGAGGGCGGCCGGCCGTTCTTCTTCCCGGGCCGCGTGCCGGGCTTCGAGGACGATTTCCCCGACATGGACCGGGTCAACCCGGAGTATTTCAAATACCTCGACCGGAAGATCGACTATCTCAACGCCAAAGGATTCGTGCCGTTCATCGAGGTTTCGCGCCGCGACTCCGGCCTGTGCTGGTATCAATACTACGGCTGGCCCAATTCCTACGCGCGCTTCATCCAGTACATCTTCTCGCGCTACCAGGCCAACATCACCGTGCTCAGCCCGGTGCACCTCGACATCATCGCCGAGACCGTGAGCCCCGACGACTACACAGCGGCCGTGCGGCTCGTCATGGAGAAATTCGGCCCGCCGCCCTTCGGCACGCTGCTCTCGGCCAACGCCAACCCGTCGACGCTTGAGAACTGGGGCGACGACTCGTGGGTGACGCTCCACCAGACCGGCAACATGCGCGAACACGTCAACTACTGGTACCTCACGGAAATCTTCAACCAGAAGCAGCCGCGCCCCGCGCTCAACGGCGAGCCCTACTACGCCGGCTACAAGGATGCGCGCGGCCCCGGCGCCGCCAATTACACCCGCGGGGCCGCGGGCGGCACCGAGCGCGACGACCAGTTCGCGCGCTCAGGCCTCTACGGCAGCTTCCTCTCCGGCGGATTCGCCGGGCACGTCTACGGCGCCGAGGGCATCTGGGGCGCCGATATCGAGCCCACCGCGCCGACGAAGATGTGGGACGCATTCCAGTGGACCTCCGGCGCGCAGATGCAGTATCTGCGGACATTCGCGTTTTCCATCGGCCGGCGCTACCAGGACCTCGTGCCGCTGGCCGACCTCGTCCTGCCGCACCAGACGCACGACACACTTAGCTACGAAGGCTGGGCTTATTGCGCGCGGACGGACGACAAGACCATCTTTCTCGCGTATTTTGAAAAAGGCTGCCCGCGCTCACAGATTCGCGGGGCGCGACTCAACAGCCGCTACGATGCGCAATGGTTCGATCCGCACCACGGGACCTGGTCCGCCGTGGGCGGCGGAACGGTGCACGCCAACAAGATCGGCATCATCGAGCTGCCGGACTTTCCTGGGGACACTGACTGGGGCCTGAAGCTGGTCTACGCCGGCCCCGCTTCCCCGGAACCAACGCATTAATAGTCCGGACTTTCTTCACTACACCGTCAGATCCGTGGCGCGGCCGCGACTGCTGCACCCGGCGCTGGTTTGACTTCAGAGTTCCGCGGAGTTCCTTGGGTTGAACGCTCGATCACTGCTTCCTTCCACCCCATTCCTTGTCATGAGTACAAAAATCCGGGCCTATGCCACGTCAGCCAAAGGACAACCGCTGCAGCCGTTTGAATTTGATCCCGGACCGCTCGGCGCCGAGCAGGTCGAGATCAAAGTCAGCCATTGCGGCATCTGCCACTCGGATCTCTCGATGCTGGACAACGAGTGGGGCTTCTCCACCTACCCGTTCGTCGGCGGGCACGAGGTCGCCGGCACAATCGTGGCCGCAGGTCCGCAGGTGAAGCACTTGAAGGTGGGCGACCGCGTCGGCCTGGGCTGGTACGCCCACAGCTGCATGGCCTGCCCCCAATGCCTCGCCGGCGATCACAATCTCTGCCCCACGGCCCAAGGGACCATCATCGGTCGCTACGGCGGCTTCGCCGACCGGGTCCGCTGCGACTGGATCTGGGCCACGCTGCTGCCCGACGCGATCGACGCCGCCAAGGCCGGCCCGCTCTTCTGCGGCGGCATCACGGTGTTCAATCCCATCATCCAGTGCGGCGTCCAGCCCACCCACCGGGTGGGCGTGGTCGGCATCGGCGGACTAGGCCATCTGGCGCTGCAGTTCCTCCGGAAATGGGGTTGCGAGGTCACGGCCTTCACCTCGAGCGAGAGCAAGCGCGACGAGGCGATGAAGTTCGGCGCGCACCACGTGGCCAATTCACGCGATTCCGCCCAGCTCCAGAAGCTGGCCGGTTCGCTCGACTTCATCCTCGTCACGGCCAACGTCACGCTGGACTGGCCGGCGCTGATCGGCGCGCTGGCGCCGCGGGGCCGGATGCACGTGGTGGGCGCCGTCCTGGAGCCGATTCCCGTGGCGGCGTTCGCGCTCCTCACCGGGCAGAAGGCGATCTCGGGGTCGCCCGTTGGCAGTCCGGGCACGACGGCGACGATGCTCGATTTTTGCGTCCGCCACCGCATCGCGCCAACGACCGAGCTGTTTCCGATGTCGAGGGTCAACGAGGCCCTCGAGCACCTGCGCGCCGGCAAGGCGCGGTACCGCATCGTGCTGGAAAACGACTTCCGCTGACGCCGGGATTACGGACGCGTTGCTGAAGCGAGTCCCCGCCAAGGCGCGGTCGCCAGCGCGGCCGGCGGGAATTCGCCGGACACCGGTCTTGAACCAACGCCGGGAGGCGCGATACTGCGACGCATGGAGCGACGCAAATTTGTGCAACTGGCGGCAGTAGGGACCGGGGCGACTCTGGCAGGGTTGAAATGGCTGCGCGCGGCGGACGCGCCGGCCGCCGTTTCGACCGCGGCAACGGCGCCGAAAGGCGCGCCCGTCGCCCTGCCGATCAGCATCGCGGCGCTCGCGACGCGCGACCTCGATGCGATGTTTGACGACATGCGCTCCCGCGCGGGCGTGAATGTGCTGTTTCCGTTCATCTATTCGCACGAGCCGCACCGCGGCGGCCTGCCGGAGAAAGGTTTCCACGGCGGCAACTTCGCGATGCCGCATCTGCAGTACTATCACGAAACGCCGCTCACCCTCACCGACATGCGCGCGCCGGAGTTCGGCGACGTCGACGTGCTCGCGCACGTCATCCCCGTCGCCCAAAAACACGGGATCCGGGTCTTCTGCTTCCTGCTCGAGGACAACGTGCGGCCGCCGCTGGTGCCGAACTGGCAGGCGCTTTACGAAATCGATCACCATGGCCGGCGCGCCGACCGCCATCCCGGCGGGCCCTGCTACAATAACCCACACTACCAGAACTTCGGGCTCGGCCTGGTGGAGGACTATGCCCGTTCGTATGCGATCGGCGGAATCATGTGGGGTTCGGAGCGACAGAGCGGCCTCCTCAATGCGCTGGGGCTTTCGCAAAGTCCGCATCAGGATCCCGGTCGGGCGACCTGCTTCTGCGAGTTCTGCGCGAAAAGGGGCCGTGCCCGTGGGATCGACGTGGAGCGGGCCCGCGCCGGTTTCGGCGCCGTCGAGAAGTTCCTCCTCGCCAGCCGCGCGGGTGAGCGGCCGCGCGACGGTTATTTCACGGCGTTCTGGCGGATCCTGCTTGATCATCCGGAGGTGCTCGCGTGGGCGAATCTCTGGGTGACGAGCCGGCACGAATTCCAGGCGTCGATTTATCGGCGGGTGAAATCAGTCAATCCCAGCCTCCTGGTCGGCTGGCATGCGTGGCACAATATGTCGTTCAGCCCATTTCAGCGCGCGGAGGAAAGTTTCGCCGAGATGACGGCGTATTCGGATTTTCTCCGGCCCGCGATCTACAACAACGTGGCGGGGACCCGCTTCCTCAGCTTCGTCGAAGGCGCCCAGCACGGCGTGTTCGGCGATCTCACCCCCGAGGCCATCCTGGAGCTGCTCTGCCAACAGCAGAACTATCCGCACGAAGCGCGCTTCGACCAGCTGGCGGCCGCCGGCCTCTCAACCGACTATGTCGAACGCGAGACGCGCCGCGCGGTTGACGATGTGGCCGGTTCGGCGACGCAGATCTGGCCCGGAGTCGACGTCGACGTGCCGTTGGTTCCCGGCATGACACCGCTCACGCCCGAGGCCGTGGGGCGTGCGGTGACCGCCGCCTTTCGCGGCCAGGCCCAAGGAATCATCCTCTCGCGGAACTACGTCGAGATGCGTCCCGAGAATCTTTCCGGCGCCGGTGAGGCGCTCCGCCGTCTCGGGGTGATCTGATTCCTGGCCGCCAACGAACCGTCTGCCGCCACCGAACCTCAGTTCTCCCTTTTCGGCACCGCCTGGTTCTTCCCGGAATAGCCCTCGGTTTCCTCCACGAGTGCCCGGACTGCTTCCGGGGAGATTCCATGGGTCAGCTGGATGTCGAGGTGGTTCGTCAGGAATTTCTCGATGGACATCCATTCGCCCTGGACCTGGATCTGCTTGGTCCAGGCGCAGACCACCTGCAGATTTTCCCGCATTTCGCGGATCTTTTCGGTTGAGTGCTCCAGGTCGGCGAGCGTCTTGGCGAGTTCAGCGTTGGTTTGCTTGCGTTTATCCGAAGTCTGCTTGAGCTGCGCGACCACCGAGCCAATCACCGCAAAGGCAACGAAACAGATCAAGCCATTCCAATAGCTGAAGAACTCGCTCGAATAGTGGTGGCCGCTGAGGCGGTCGGCGAGCCACCAGGCGATCCCACTGAGGAACGCCATGCCGAGGCCAGCCGGGCGCCCGAGGCGCCAGGCGCACAACGCGACCGGAATGAAATAGAAAACGAAGAAAAGAAACTGATCGCTGGTGGCATAATCGACGTAGCTCACCAGCAGGAGCACTCCGAGACTGAGAACGACCGTCTTCACAGCATTAACCTTCCCATTCAAGACGCATGATGGCAACCCGCGGTTGCAGGCATTCCTCAGGTGACTCGCCGATCGCGCCTTCCCCCGGCCGGCCGCAGACCCGGAGACCTTAACCACGCCGCCTCCCTGCCATCGCCCAGCGCGACTGACCACTGAGGTTTTGGATCGCCGAAGCCAGTGAACGACCCGGTCGACTCGCTGGAGGAGGCCCGGTCTTAACTCACGGAGCCAGTGCCTCCGGAGTGGAGCGCGGCAGGCTCTTCGATCCCCCGGAAAGGCCACGCTGGCGCCAGAGGAAGAAAATGGCCGGGTAAACGAGCAGTTCCATGATCGTGGAGGTCACCACGCCGCCGATCATGGGGGTGGCGATCCGTTTCATCACGTCGGCTCCGGCGCCATGGCTCCAGAGAATGGGCATGAGGCCGGCGATGATGACCGCCGCGGTCATGGCTTTGGGGCGGACGCGCTTCACCGCGCCGTGGTAGATGGCATCGCGGAGATCCGTCGTGGAATTGAGCCGACCCTGCTTCTTCCAGTCGGCGTAGGCGAGGTCGAGATAGAGCAGCATCACCACACCGGTCTCGGCATCGAGACCGGCGAGCGCGATGATCCCTACCCACACAGCCACGCTCAGGTTGTAACCGACGAGATGAATCATCCAAAATGCTCCGACAAGGGAGAACGGCACCGCGAGGAGCACGATGGCGGTCTTGATCCACGATTTGGTGTTCAGGTGGATGATCAAGACGATGATCAGCAGGGTGAGCGGAATCACGATCAGCAGGCGCTGCTGGGCACGCTGCATATACTCGAACTGGCCACTCCAGAAAATGCTGTAGCCGGCCGGGACTTTGAGTTCGCCGCTGCGGAGGGCACCGTTTATCGTCTGCTGCGCCTCACGCACATAGCCGCCGATGTCCGTGCCCTGGACGTCGACGTAGACCCAGGCGTTGGGCACGGCGCCCTCGCTCTTCACGCCCATCGGCTCGGCAACCACGCGCAATCTGGCCAGCTCGCTCAGTGGCACCTGCGCCATCCGTCCGGGTGCGCCACCGCTCATCGCCGGGGAACCGCCGGCGGGTTTTACGGGAATCACGATGTCGCGCAGCGCCTCAAGATTTTCACGGTAATCGCGGTCGTAGCGGAGGATCACCCCGTAGCGTTCGAGGCCTTCGACGGTGGTGGTGAGGGGCATTCCGCCAAGTGCCACCTGGAGCACATCCTGCACGTCGCCGACGGTCAGGCCGTAACGGGCGATCGCGTCGCGATCGATGTCGATTTCGACGTAATTGCCCCCCATCACGCGTTCGGCAAAGACACTGCCGGTCCCGGGAACCCGATGGATGAGGGCCTCGATCTGGCCGGCGATGCGCTCAAGTTCGGCGAGGTTGGGCCCCGCCACCTTGATGCCGACGGGTGTTTTGATGCCAGTGGCCAGCATGTCGATGCGGGTCTTGATGGGCATCGTCCATGCGTTGGTCAAACCGGGGATCTGCACGGCAGCGTTCATGGCCGTGACGAGCTCATCAACGGTGCGGCGGCGATGGGCGGTGACCTTGCCGGCCGTGTCCTGGATGTCGACCGCGGGCCACTCCAGCTCCGGCTTGAGCATGATGGTCGTCTCGATCATGTCCATCGGCGCAGGGTCGGTGGCGGTTTCCGCGCGACCCATCTTGCCGAAGACCTGCTGCACCTCGGGGAAGGCACGAATCATCTGGTCCGTCTGCTGGAGCACCTCCCGGGCCTTGGTCGGCGATATCCCCGGAAACGTCGTCGGCATGTAGAGGAGGTCGCCTTCGTAGAGCGGCGGCATGAACTCCGAGCCAAGATTCTGGTACGGGAAGATCCGCCCGAAGCTTGCGGCGAGATTCTTCACGCCACCCTCGGGAAGGTGCGAAACGACAAGCGCGTTCCAGGGGCAAAACACCCAGGCAACAATCACGCCCGCACCGATGATCACGGCCCAGCGGAATCGGATGACGAAGTCGACAAGCGGATGATAGCACCAGATGAGAAGGCGGTTCAGCGGGTTCTTCTCCTCGGCTGGGATTTTGCCGCGGATGAACCAGCCCATGAGAACGGGCGCCAGCGTGACCGAAAGCAGGGCGGCGGCGGCCATCGAATAGGTCTTCGTGAACGCGAGCGGTTTGAACATCCGGCCCTCCTGCGCCTGGAGCGTGAACACGGGCAGGAACGACACCGTGATTACGAGCAGGGAGTAGAACAGCGTCGGCCCGACCTCGATGGAGGCGTCGCGAATGATGTCCCAATGGGGTTTCTTCCCGGCGTCGCGCTCCAGGTGCTTGTGGGCGTTTTCGATCATGATGATCACGGCGTCCACCATCGCGCCGATGGCGATGGCAATGCCGCCGAGCGACATGATGTTCGAGCTGAGGCCCTGCGCGTTCATGATGATGAACGACATCAGCACCGCGACCGGCAGGATGATGATCGCGACGAGGGCGCTCCGAAAATGCAGCAGAAAAATCAGGCAGATCAGCGCCACCACCAGGCTCTCCTCCAGGAGCTTGCTCTGGAGCGTTTCGACCGCGCGGTCGATCAGGGCGGTGCGGTCGTAGACGATGGTGTACTCCACGCCCTCGGGCAGGCTCTTCATGGCCTGATCCAGCCGGGCCTTGACGGCCTGGATGACCTGCCGCGTGTCCACGCCATAGCGCACCACCACGATCCCGCCGACCGTCTCACCCTCGCCATTCAACTCGGCGATGCCGCGACGCATGTCGGGGCCGATTTGGACGTTGGCGACTTCGCCCAGAAGAATGGGCGTGCCTCCCGGGCCGCGACCGACCGCAATCTTGCGAAAATCCTCGACGCCTTTCGCGTAACCGAGGACGCGGAGCATGAATTCCTTCTCTCCCATCTCGACCGAGCGGCCACCCACCTCACCGTTGCTCCGCTGCACGGCCATCGCGACGTCGCTGATGGAGAGATTGTAGGCGTGCAGGCGGTGCGGATCGACGGTGATCTGGTACTGCTTCACATATCCGCCCACCGACGCCACCTCGGCGACGCCCTCGATGCTGGAGAGCTGGTAACGCAGGAACCAGTCCTGCATCGAGCGCAGCTCGGCCAGGTCGTGTTTCTTCGAATTGAGCGAATACATGAAGGCCCAGCCGACGCCGGTGGCGTCCGGACCAAGGTGCGGAGTCACGTCCTTGGGCAAGGAGCCGGCGAGTCCACTGAGGTATTCCAGCACGCGGCTGCGGGCCCAATAGGGCTCGGTGCCGTCCGCGAAAACCACATAAACGAAGGAGTATCCGTAAAACGAATATCCGCGCACGACTTTGGCCGCCGGCACCGAGAGCATCTTGGTCGTGATGGGATAGGTCACCTGGTCCTGCACAATCTGCGGCGCCTGGCCGGGCCACTCGGTGTAGACGATGACCTGGGTGTCGGACAGGTCGGGGATGGCATCGAGCGGAATGGTCTTCAGCGCATACCCGCCCCCCAGGACTATTGCGATGGTGGCCGCAATGACGACGAACTTGTTCTTCAGGGAAAAATCGATGAGCCGTGCGAGCATGCGATGGAAGCGTTGAGAACGGTGGGCGGTTTGCCGGGTGCCGGCCTAACCTGCAGGTTGCCACTTGGATGTTTGATCGGCTGCGGCCGAGGGCGGACTGGATGGAGCCTCAATTTCCTCGCCACAATCGGGCATGGCGGAACCATAGAAGGGGTTCTGGAGTTTTCCGGAGCGCTGCAACCAACGACCGGTGCCGATGCCCGGGGCCATCGGGCATTGGAAGATGTGCCAGCCGGCCGCGTGGTGCAGGTGATTCTCGCGAATGAGATCGGCCACAGCGGTGCTGAAGTACGCGAAGTCTCGCCGCGCTGTCTTGAGGTCGCTGCGATCGGGTAAGGCATCCCGGAATTTGCCGAGCGGCCCTTGGGTGGCTTGCTCATAGCTTTCGAGATAGGCGGCCAGCGAGTGCCGCATGGCGGGCAGGGTTTTTTGATAATGAGCCAAGTCATCCGCTGCCAGCGCCTCGGCCGCTTCCACCGTTATTGCGGCCAGTTCCTGAAGCCGCACGTTGGCGGACTCCGGCAGCGCTAATGAATCTTCCATGCCCACGATCCCGTGCTTCCTTCCGGTGTCTGCAGCCGCGGCCGCCGCCGGCTGATTATCCGCTTGGGATGATTTCAGCATCTTCTGGATCGCGTCGCGGAGCTGGCTCTCGGAATCCAGCATGAACTGGCCTGACACGACCACGCGTTCGCCGGCAGCGAGGCCGGAGAGCACCTCGTAGAAATTGCCCTGCGAACGGACTCCCAGCTTGATTTCGCGGGGGTCGAACGTGCCGTCATCATGCACGATGAAGACGGTATTGCGCTCACCGCTGCGCAGCACGGCTAGGTCCGGCACGAGCACGGCGGCGTCGGCCAGCCTGGCCACAAAGCGCACGTCGACGAACATGCCGGGACGCAGGCTGCCGTCGGGATTGGCGAGCGCGATGCGCGCGGTGGCGGTGCGGGTCTGTTCCTCGACCTGTGGCAACAGGGTCTCCACGCGGGCCTCGATCATCCGTTCGGGACCGTAGGTCACCCGGACAGTGGCGCTTTGGCCGGCGCGCACGAAGGGCAGGTCCTGCTCGTAAATCTGCGCGAGCACCCAGACTGACGAGAGGTCCGCCAACCGGTAGATGCGCTCGCCCGGTTTCATCATCTGACCAACCACCGCCATCTTCTCGATGACCGTACCATCGACCGGGGCACGGAAGACGTAGGTGCGCTGGGCTTCCCGGGTGCGGGCCAACTCGGCGATGACATCAGCCGGAATGTCGAAAAGCTGGAGACGCGCCAGCCCTGCCCGGGTGATCGGGCCCCCGGCCTCACCCTCGGCGCGAAGAGCGACCAGATAATTCAATTCGGCGTTGTAGAGGTCCGGTGAGTAGATCTCGAACAGTCGGTCGCCCGCCTTCACGGCGGTCCAGGTTGCGCTGACAAAGAGCTTCTCGATCCAACCCTCGTATTTGGTCGTGATATCGCGCAGCCCGTTTTCGTTGTAGGCCACGGATCCGACGGTGCGGAGTTCCCTGATCACCGGTCCGCGGGTGACGAGGCCCGTCTTGAGGTTCATGCGCTGGCGGGTGGCGGCATCGATCTGGATGGTCTGGGCAGAATGGTCGCTTTCCTCGTAAACCGGGATAAGGTCCATGCCCATCGAATCCTTGCCGGGCTGGTTGCTGACCTCGCCCGGATTCATGGAGGACTTATAGAACTTGATCTTGTGCTCGCCGGAGGCGGTCGTGCTGGCGGCGTTATTGCGGACCGGCACGAGCGCCATCCCGCAGATCGGACAATTGCCGGGTTCCTTCTTGATGATTTGCGGGTGCATCCCGCAGGTGTAGAGCTGCTCGCCGGCATGGCTGTGGGGAATGGCGATCCCGAAGCTAAGGAGCAGGATCGCTCCGGACATGAGGAGTCCTCGGGGCCGGTGCAGAAAGGAAATGGAGCATTTCATGGCAGCGAAAAATCAGGGTTGAGCGGCGTGGCTTTCTGCGAGCAAGGGTGAACCTGCCGGGGCAGTATCAGAAATCATCAGGAGCAAACCGGTGACGGCGGTTTCGCGGTCCTTCAGAGCGGTCGCCCGCTCGAGTTGCATCCCCAGGGACATGAGCATCGTCTCCGGGATCATCGCCAGGCCGGTCATGCCGGACTGATAGCCGGCCGCTTCCGAGGCCATGGCTCGCTCGTAGTTGGGGAGGGCCGAGCCGTCAATATAGGCGATCATGCGGTCGGACTCACGCACCATGAAGAGCATCTGGGCCAATTGGGCGGCCATGGTGAGCTGTTCGGCGTTCAGGCGAGAGATGGCGGCATCCCACCGGGCTTCGGCCGCTGCAATGAGCGAGGCGATCTTGCCCCGCCAGATGGGCAGGGAAACGGAGGCGGTCGGACGAATCATCAACGGATCGGCCTTCAGGTCGGCCATCACCCCCAGTGCGAAATCAGGAGTGCCCGCCGTTCGGGCCACTCCGACATTGGCCAGAGCCATGTCCACCATGGCCCGCATCTGGGCCAAATCAGAATTGGATGACTCGATCCGCCGCCACAGTTCATCCTCTGGCGGCAGCGCGGTGGCCACCAGGGCGGGGTGCGGCCAGGCCGGATCTGCATCCGTGGGCAGAAGCCCAAGGGCTGACTTAAAGCTGGCCCGGACAGCGGCGAGGCGGTCGTTCAGCGCGGTAATCTCAGAGCGCACCCGGGCGGCGTCGTTGGCGAAGCGCACCTGGTTCTCCAGCGTGCCCATCCCACGGCCCGTCGCGTAATCCGTCTCCGCGACGGCCGCGGCCTGTCCGATGACTGCACGGGACGCTTCCCGGAGCCGGATGATCGCGTCGATATAGCCGAGGTCGATCCAGCCCTTACGGACTTCCGACGCGACTTTCAACACCGTTGAGACGTAGGCCCGGTAGGCGATCTGACTTGAGGCCGTGGCCTCCTTACCCATCGCCGCCCGTTTTCCCGGCGTCATGAAGTCGAGCATCAGTCCAGGCATGAACGTCATCAGGGTGTCCGCGATGTCGGCTTCGAACGTGAGCTTCGGGTCGGGCAAGGCCCGGCTGGGTGCGATCGCCTCCACGGCACCCCGCCATTCCTGATAACTGGCCGTCACTGCCGGGTGATTCAGCACGGCATACCGGCCAAAATCAGCCAGTGATGAATCCGGCCGAAGCTGCGGAAGCTCCGATTTGGCTCCGACGGAGAGCAGCTGGCTGCCGATCTGGGACACCTGCTCCTTCGCTTCCCTCTCAGCCGGTTGCGCATTGGCGCAACCCGCCAGAAGGAGGGTCGCCAAGCATGGAACCGTGGCGAGGAGCTGGCGGGCCGTCATGGGATGATTAGCCCTTCTTCAACTTGGCGGCCATCTCGTCGATCTCCTTGAGGTATTTCTCAGGGTTCTTCTCGAATTTCTCGACGCACTTGTCGCAGCAGAACCGCACCAGGCGGTCGGGCTGACCCTTCTGGTGATAAACGTATTCGACCGCCGCCCCCATGTCGCCACCGAGGTCTTCACCGGAGACAATGCACGTCTTGAGCGGATAGTCGGCCTTCGCCTTCGCCAGCCAGGCGGCCTCGGTGGACGGGGCGGCGGAAAGGGCACCAATGGTGCCGAGGGTCAGAGCGAGGGCGATGAGCAGTTTCTTCATGATTTTGGTTGGGTTGCGGATCACCAGCATGGCCTAACCACCTCAAGGGGCGGCTGGGCCGCGGCGCTGACCCGTTTTGGAGTCGAAAATGCTAGGTCTTCGCCGGTGAAACTGTAACTCCGCACAGGGCGGCGTCCGGGCCGCACATGGCGCAGTCGTTCGGCATTGAGTTGGTCAGGTTGCCATTCACGACCTTCACTTCCCCGCCGCAGAGCGTGCAGGTGTGTTTCATGCCGACGACGGCCCCAACAACGGAGCTGCTCTTCGGCGGTCCAATCTGCCGGGCTTCGCGCACCTGGGTGGTCTGGCACCCTTCGCAGGTCATCGCCGGATTGGCAGCAGGTTTATTCGCTTCGCGATGCGAGGTGTGTTTGGGCGGCTGGTTGGCAAACTGTGGGCTCGGGCCGGCAATGGCGATGGATGCGGTCCCGGCGAGGATCGCGGCAAAGATGATGACATTGGTGGCTTTCATGGTAGCGTTTGTTTTTGATTCAGTGTCAGTCTGGGAGAGGGTTGTTGCCCTGTGATACACCGCCCAAGCGAAAATCCCTCAGGATATCTTTCCGGCCCTGTTTTTGAGGGATTTGCCCCGAACTGGTGTATAACCTTACCGAACTAACATGGACACTCCAAGTGACTCACTCTCCGAAGCTCTGCGGCGCTGGAAGGTCGCCCCTCCCGTCGACGCCGGTTTCCGCAACGCCGTGTGGCAACGCATTGGCGCCCGGGCCCGGGAATCCTGGCCTGCCTATCTCCGTACCCACGCGGCCGCCTGGGTGCTCGTGACTGTCGTCATGCTGGGCGCGGCCGCCTTCACGGGCCGCGCCACCGCGGAGGCTCGGGTCCGCGCCGACCGGGAGGCGATGGTTGTCTCCTATCTGGTGGACCTCGACCCCCGGGTTCAGGCGATGCTCAAGCCCTAGCACCATGAAATACCTGTTCGCCACCCTCGGTCTGCTCCTCGCCGTAGCGGTCGCAACGGGCGTGGTCTGCTATCGGATGAGCTGCGACCCGGAGCTTCATGCCGTGATCAAGACGGGTGACGCCATGGAGTGGCTGCGGACAGACTTCCACCTAGACCGCCAACAGTTCGCCGCGATTCGCCAGCTGCACGACAGCTACGCGGGCACCTGTGGCGAGCATTGTCGGCGCATCCAGGAAGCCGCCAGGGTGAAGCAAGCCCTGCTCGCCGGCGGTGCGTCTGACGCGGAGCTCCAGGCAGCGAACCAGCGCCTGCAGGAGCTGCGCCTGGTCTGTGAGACCGCCATCGCCCGCCATGTCCACCAAGTCGCCACGCTCATGTCCCCGCAGGACGGTCAGCGCTATCTCGCCCTCGTGCTGCCGAAAATCGCCGATTTTGACCATCAGGCTGCGCCCGATCTGCACTTGAATCCTACTCCCTGATCCATGGATTCCGACCCCGGTGACGAGGAGTTGATGCGCCGCCTGCAAGGGGGCGAAGATGCCGCGCTGGCACAGCTGATGCAGCGCTGGGAGATTCCCGTTAAGCGGTTTGTTTTCCGCATCGTCCGCAACACCGCGGAGGCGGAGGATCTCGCCCAGGAAGTGTTCGTTCGGGTCTATTCGAAGCGGGCAACCTATCGGGCTGGCGCGAAGTTCTCGACCTGGTGTTTCTCCATCGCGGCGAACCAGGCCAAGAACCGTCTGCGCTGGTGGCGCCGCCGACCGGCCATTTCGCTCAATGCCTGGACTGAAGCTGGCGGCGACACCGCGGACGAATCGCGGGTTGGCGAGTCCGCGTCATCCAAGGCGGTTGCGCACGAACAAATTTCCGCCGTCCAGGCCGCCGTGGCGGCGCTCCCACTCGATCTGCGCACGGCATTAGTCCTTTTTGAATACGAGGATCTATCGATGGCGGAAATCGCCGCGGCGCTCGATTGCTCCGCCAAGGCGGTTGAGAACCGCCTCTATCACGCCCGGCAGCAGTTGAAACAGGCGCTGCAGCCGATCGGCGAGGTTTCTCGGTAACACGACGCAAGCAACGGTGACCCGGCCGATTGGGCGCTGAGCCGGCGCGCACCATCCTGATCGCGGGCCATCCAGCCGGTGGGTTTGCCTCGATGCCTAGCTCCAGTGATGGACAACCCGCTTCAATTGTCCCAGCATCAACCGGCGATTCGGCCCGCTGCTGGGGGCGGGCTCGGATAAACGGACCCCTTCAATCATGCGCAGATCAATCCTATTCCCATTTCTTCTGACGGCGGCCGCCGCGTTTGCCGGGTCCGGGCAGGTGAGGATCGTGCGCCAGGGGGATGGCTTCTCGGTGCTGCGCGACGGCCAGCCGTATTTCGCCAAGGGCGCGGTGGGCGCCGTGCACCTAGAGGAGCTCGTCGCGGCCGGCGGCAACTCCATCCGCGCCGGTGCGGCGGAGCTCGATCGCGCGCAGGCGCTGGGCCTGAGCGTGCTCGCTGACCTGCCGTTCGGCAAGCAGCGCTGGGGCTTCGATTACGACGATCCGGCCGCCGTGCAGCGGCAGCGCGAGCAATTGCGGGCCATCGTGGAAAAGCACAAGGGCCACCCCGCCCTGCTGGCCTGGGCGCTGGGCAATGAGCTGGAGATCGACACAACCACCAAGCAGCGGGCGATGCTTTGGACGGAGGTCGACGAGGTCGCGCGCATGATCCACGGGATCGATCCCAACCATCCCGTGATCACGGTAGTCGGCGGCCAGTACAAGGAGATGCTGCACGAGCTGAACCAGTTTTGCCCGCACCTGGATGCCGTCGGGCTCAACGCTTACGCCGACATGCTCACCCTGCCGGAGGACATCCGGCG